>Ga0335397_10002681_pt1 | contig 24221 bp, 17 predicted proteins | sample MAT04_FD_205740 | JGI IMG/M metagenome (GOLD analysis project Ga0335397, IMG submission 205740) | Freshwater microbial communities from Lake Fryxell liftoff mats and glacier meltwater in Antarctica - MAT-04 (spades assembly) (version 2) ... | reverse complement strand
AAATTAAAGAACAATGGGCTGTTGGGTTCCGGCGTCAGCTTATTCGATACCAGGTTCTGGGTGGATAAATCTCTCATCCAACTGAAATATTGGGCATGGTCGGGCACATCCAGCATGATCCCCATGAACTTCATGCCCTCGGGCGTGGAAAGGTAACCATACAGGTACGGCAGACTGTTGACCAGCACCACGATCACTATTACCGCCCCTACCCACCATTTTTCGGCCGGGCTCCATTTCTCTGGCAGTTCCGGTTGGTTCGCCGCCGGTTGCAAGGTATAAACTTCGGATGCGCTAGCCATGCGCCACCCCGCTATCGCCGGCAGGGTAGCCGGGTTCAGCCGTTCTGGAGATACGCTGCCAGGAGAACACCACCCACACCACCAGGGCCAACCCGATGAAGATCAGCAGCGGCATAAGGCTCGTCAGCCCCTTCAAACCCAATACCGTGCCCAGGTTTCGGGCGATATTTCCGGCGGCCCAGTTGGGCAGCGCATAATCGAACAGCGGGTTCACAATCGTATCCGATGGAAAAGCTTGTCCGGCAATACTTAATCCGACGTTCGCGATCAACGACCACAGCATCAATATTCCAGCCGTAATTTTAAACCAGGTGCGCCTGGCCCACTGCTGCGCCGCGAAGCCCAATGCCAGCGCCAAATACGGCAGCGCGGGCAGAAAATATCGCGGACCAATCGCAAAACCGCCCCACCACATACTTGATGAGGTGTTAAACAAGAACATTACCGCCACAATCAAAAGCGCCACCCAAAACTCTGCCCGATAACGCTGTGTACGACCCCCTCGGAAAGGAGACCTCCACCACAGCCAGAAACCGGGAATGCTCAACAGCAAAATTGGCGAAAGGAAAAACAGCCCGCGGAATGGGCTGAAGGTAATGCCCCACACAGCATCCAGGTGCGGCAGGGTCAGGCTCATAAAGCCGGTCTGATGCTGGCCCGCCCACAATTCTGAATACTCATACCCCAGATTGAAAGGGCCTCCAAAAACAGTCTGGTTGTACACCATCAAAACCAGCCCCATCAAACCGGCCGGAACCGCCACCAGCCCAACCCGCGCCCAACTGCCCCGCGTAAACAAGCGGTATGCCGCGAAAACAAAAAGGATCGCGGCGATCAGGATGACCGAATATTCAGTAAGCACCGCGAAACCCAGGCACAGCCCAGCCCCCACCAGCCGCAGCGGGCTTTGCACGCGTTCCGCGCGCACCCAATAAAATGCGGCGAACAAAAACACGGCACTGAGGGCATGGCTGTAATAAGCCCCCGCGTAGGCAAAGGCCGGGGTAAGCAACCCGTATATCAAGACAATGCCCGTGCTCAAACCCGCCGGAACCTGAAAATTCACCAGACAGCGGTAAAGCAGCAGACCTAACAATACCGAAGCCATGACCGGAATCAGGATCGTCAATGCCACCTGCGCCAATGCAAAGCGCACCTTATCCGCATAAACCCCGCTCCCGTCAGCCTTTAAGGTGGCCTGGAAAGCCGGGTTATTGGCCAACCGGCTCACCCATTGGTCGGCCACGGGCAGGCTCAGCACCAGCTTTATACCGGCATATACCGGTATGCCCAGAAAGGCCGAGCCTGGCGGCTTGTCGCTGTAATAGTGGCCATTAACCTTGGCATAATCGACCGTGTTGCTGACATAGCGATCAATCATCAGCGTTCCGTCATCTACCACGGCCACAATCATATCCAGGCGTGAATTCTGATTGGGATCGGCCCAGCGCGGAAAGAAATAAACATAACTGCCGAGCAGCAGCACGGCAATAAATACCTGATTGAAGATCGATCGAGATCGGCTCATAGGGTTAACTGAATTCTTGATCATTGAAGTTGGGTGCGGTCCTGATAAACACATTCCAACTGGCTGCACACCCTGCGGTAGTCATATTGTTCTGCAATGAGCTTACGGCCTGCTTTACCCAGGGCATCTGCCAGCGTGCGGTCATCCAAAATGCGCAGGACGGCATTGGCAAAATCTTGCGGACGATCGCCAACCAGCACCTGCTGCCCATTGACCACCTGTATGCCTTCACACCCAATCGTCGTGGTAACCATAGGCAGTTCTTGCGATAACTGGTTCAAAATCTTCACCCGCATGCCCCCGCCCGCCCGCACTGGCACAATCAACACCCCGGCCTGCTCCAAATACGCGTTGATATCTGTCACAAAACCGGTCACGCGGATGTCAGAATCGGCCTCTGCCAGCCGCAGCACCGCTTCGGGCGGTCTGGCGCCAATAATATCAAAACCCACATGCGGCTTCTGCGCGCGAACCAACGGTAAAACCTCGCGCGCAAACCATAAAATGCCATCGACATTCGGCGGCCAAAACATGGTTCCAATATGGACGATGCGGCTGGCCGCCGCTGCACGCTGCACCGGCACAACCTCATCCATATCCACCGCGATCGGTATCACATAGATATCCTGCCGGTTTCCGGCCACCTCGGCAATCGCCGCCTTATCTACCTCACTCACCGCGATCACCCGGTCAAACTCCCGGCAAATCTGCCCCTCATAGCTCCGCATCAGACGCCAATCGCGTTCAAACAGCCATTTTTTGGGGCCTGGCCGTTGTGTCTCGGCCATGCGTTTGTAGAGCAGCCACAGCGCGTTATGCTGGTCAATCACCTTCAACCCTCCCGTGGATGCTGCCGCATATTGCGCCATATTCAGTTGGTCGGCATGGATCACGTCAAACGGTTCAGCTTGCGTCAAAGCCTGCACCAACCGCCGCATTGGCTGACGGTGGTCGCGGGTAATGACCCAGGGCACGCCCGAAAACAGGCTCTTGAGCAGCGCCAGAGCATCGCTCAGCAGGCTTCTTTGCATGGGAACCACAAAAACCTGGTGGCAAATCGATTTTAAATGCTCAACTTCGCGGGTCTGGTCCCCTCGCACAAAAGATACCAGGGTCACCTCATGCTTCAGCGACAGGTATTTCAGCACATTCCAGGTTTTCACTTGAGGGCCGCTATCCGGTGGATACGGCAAAACTTGCGTCAGCAATAATATTTTCAAATTTTTTATCCCCGTGAAGGCTCAGAAACCAGGTGCCTGGCTCAATAAACGCCAATACCCTTTTGTTTTTTCCCATAGATCTGTGTTTTTAGTAAAAGCAACCACCAGGCAGCCCAAAATGGTGCGGGTGAGACTGTTGAAAACGATCAGCCCTTTATACAGGAACGCGGTCCATTTTCCATAGTGTTTGCGAAATAACTGCACCCGGCTGCGGTATAAGCGCAGCAATGTCTCAGCTTTAACTTTCTTTGAACTTCCGCCCCACAGGTGAACAGCCCAGGCATCCGGCACGTAGCGCACTTTCCAGCCCGCCTGGGCCATGCGGTAGCACAAATCCACCTCTTCAGAATACATAAAAAAGCTTTCATCCAGGTGCCCCACCTGCTCCAGGGTCTGGCGGCGCAGCAGCATGACCGCCCCCATCACCACATCCACCACGCGGAAATCATCCATCGCCCAATCAGTCATGAGAAACTTGCCGAAGAATGGGCTGCTGGCAAACAGGCGGTCAAACCCCAGCGTCTGCCAGAGCTCGGTCGACAGGGTGGGGAAGGCATAACATGAACGCTGCAAGGTGTGGTCAGCGTTCAATAAACGCGCGCCGGCCGCCCCCGTATCAGGATTGGTTTGCATCACCGCAACCAGGCGCGTTAGACAACCTTCCTCAAGAAACGCATCTGAATTGAGCAGCAGCACCAGATCTGCGGTGGATGCCCGTAACGCCTGGTTATTGGCCCTGGCAAAGCCCACATTCTGCTCGTTTTCGATTAAACACACCTGCGGGAATTTCGCCTTCACCATCCCCACAGATCCATCGCTGGAAGCATTATCCACCACCCACACGTCTTTTACGGTTGCATTCTCCGTTCGATAAAGCGCCGCAAGGCAGCGCTCCAGGTAATCTTGCGTGTTCCAATTTACAATAATGACCGATACATTCGCCATAAACTCGTTACCTCGCGGCGCCTTTTTGTACTCCGGTGATCCCATCCAGACTGAGAATGGTTCCCATAAATAGCCAGTTGTAAACCGAATAGCTGAAGCCGGCGATGGTTTGTGTATAAGCAAACGGCAGCAACCAATCTCCAAAAGCCATAATCACCAGGCAGCCACAGGTTCCACCCAGCGCTGTCACGGCCAGCGCCTCCAGAAAATCTCGCCGGCCCTTCAACCGCCGGGTAACCACCCAACCGCGCCATAGCAGCAATCCAAAAATCGCCAGAAAAAAAGCCGACCCCACCAGACCTGTTTGCGAAATTAAGTCGATGTAATTATTGTGGGTCGCCATGGCTTCCAGTGGATTGAACGTCATATAATAAACTGCATACCCTGCCGGCCCCATGCCAAACAGCAGATGTTCTTTGGTATATCTCCAATTGGTTTCCCACGCCATCATGCGGGTATCACCACTGGTAACGGTTTCATCGCCCAACCAGGCTTGAAAGACACTGGAGTTGGTAAGTACATATACTGCCAGGATCAAGCTCACCAGCAATAACATTCGCTTTGAGCGAAGAAGCAGAATAACAGATCCAGTCACAAAACCCGGCAGCCAGCCCGCGATCCATGAAATATTTATCACAAAATCCCAAAATACCCAGGCCCCTGCCAGGGTAATGCAAAAAATTCTGGCCCATTTTGGCAGTTTCTCATCAAACAAAGCCAACGCCAGAGACAAACCCACAATCCACATGGATGCCAGCCCCGCAGTGTTGGCAGGCAATTCGATGCCAGAAAAATTTCGAAAAATCCCCAGCACCCCCAGACTCAGCATAATCCAGACCATCCATTTTAAATACTTTACTTCGCGCACCAGATTAGCGAGCGCTAACAGCAAAGCTGGCGAAACAATCATAATGCTGGCCGAAGCCAGTTGGACGAAAATAAAAGCGGACGGAATATAAACCAGCGGATCACGGAAGATGATGCTCCAAACCAGCGAAACCACCGTCGTAACGCTAAATCCGATCACAGGAATATATAAAGGGGTTTTTACAAAATCAAAAGACCGCTCCACCAACATTCGGCGCAGCAACCACAGTACCAGCAAACCCAGCGAAAGCACCAGGCTGATCACCAATTTGCTGCCGGTTCCGGTAGAAAATCCGATGGGAACAAAAGCCGCCGAAAATAAAATAATACAGGGCACCATGTATAACTTTTCCTGAACCCACAACACCAGGATAATCACAAACGGCACCGTCGCCAACAATAATCCATATTGGATGTTGAGGCGGGTGATCACCAGGCTAGCGGCCACGGTAAACACCATCAGGCCCAATATTACGCTGAGTTTTATAAGAAGCGGGCTTTGCGCAGCCGTCGCGTTGAGCATCGCCAATTTCAACTCAATTTCTTTGGTAGATAACCGCTGGCCGATTATCCTGGCTTTATCCATGATACCCACTTAAGCCTTCTCCTCAACATGGCCCAATTGCATTACCTGCTCAATATAGCACTCAAATTGCGCGTTAATCACCCGCCAATCCGAATGGGCCTCCACAAACTGCCGTCCATTCCGGCGTAATGCTTCTCGCGCCGGCGCATCTTGCAGCAAGTGCAAAACCGCTCGCGCAAAGGCGCGCGGTTCATCGGCGATCAGAATTTCTTTCCCATTCATCAGATTTAACCCTTCCGCACCTGCCGCGGTGGAAACCACCGGGACGCCAGCCGCCAGGGATTCGAGAATTTTCAGCCGGGTTCCTCCACCCGTCAGAATGGGAATAACATTCACGCAACACTTTAAAAGTTGCGGGCGAATATCGGCAAGATACCCGGTAAAAACCACTTGCTCGTGTTTGGGCAGTTTGCTAACCAGGCTGCTTTCGGCTTTTCCCGTCACATAAAAAAGCGCGTCCGGACGCTCCGCGAGGATGAGTGGGAAAATTTCGCGAATAAAATAGGCCACCGCCTCAAAATTCACAGCATAGCTGATCGCGCCGTTGTAAATCAGGGCATCACGCTCAACCACAATCCCTGGGGTGGGTCGAAAATAGTCGGTATCCACCCCATTCGGAATTACCACCGGCGCCCCCGCTGCGTGAAGTGCTTTCACTGCCATCTGTTCAATCTCAGAGACTACGGTGCAGCCGTCATAACAGTTCAGCAGTTCGCGAATATAGCCCACCAACTTCCACCAGGTCATGCCATAGCGCAATTTGCGCAGACCCACTGCCTCCGTCAAATAAGGCCGCGATATTTTGGTAACTTCCAATTCCTCAAGAATTTTCTTTGCCCCGCGCAGCGGCACCCCATACACCGCCATATCAATCTCACTGGCGATTAATAAATCAACCGGCTGGCGGGCAGCAGCCGCTTGCACCGCGACCGCAAATTCCGCGTGATAGGTATCGATCACCGAACGCGGCTTATTGGAAAATAAACCGAGCAATGCCCTTCCGCTGTTGGGCTGGAACGGACGATAGGGTACGCTAACGACGCTCTGGCACCATTGGCGCATAGCCTGCTGATGCTCGCCGCTCACCGAGTTATCACAAAACGAGATTAATTCCAGCGTGTGCCGGGCTGCCAGGCCCTTGATCAGGTTAAATATCCGAATCCTGGCTCCGTTATCGGGCGGGTATGGAAACCAACGGGATAAAAATAGAATATGCAACCCGGCTAACCCTCTCGTTTACCAAACTTTCCAGAAAAATAATCGCCAACACCCTGCCGCATAACCTGTGCCATCTCTTTTTTATCACGCCATTTGGGTCCGATCTGCCAGGCCAGCAAGGTCCGCAAATATTCAAAAATTAGCACATGAACCCACGACTGCCACGCAGCCCCGCTGAGTTGTAAAAATAACAACCGGTTTCTCGTCATGTAATAACGCACATTCGCTGAGGCCGACCGTTCATCTCGGGCAATTTTGTGCCAGATTTTAGAGCCAGGCACATGCAGGATATGGTATCCCTTACTGCGAATCCGAACACACCATTCGGTCTCTTCGTAATAAGCAAAAAACCGCGCGTCAAGCAGGCCGGTCTCAGCCAGAACCGCCATCTTAACCAGCAGCGCGCACCCGGTTACAAAATCCACCAACCTGGGCTGCTGGCCAAATTGCCCGCTGTCATCTTCATCCAGTCCCAGCATGCGTGTGGTGCCCCGTTTCCGATCGATCGCACCGCCCGCCGACCACACGATATTGGGGCTGCCCTCTACAGGGTGCCCCGCGCTTCCCGCATAGTAAATGGTCGGCCCTACCACCGCAATTTTCGGATCACTTTCCGCCACATCGATCAGACAACCCAAAAAATCTGGCGCCACCAGCGTGTCGTTGTTCAAGAGCAGCGCGTACGCTGCACCTTGCGCTGCCGCGGTCTTTAACCCGATATTGTTACCCTCCACAAATCCCATATTCTCTTTCGATTCAATCAAGCACACTTCCGGAAATTTTTGGCGAATCGCGGCCACCGAACCATCGCTTGACGCATTATCGACTACGATCACCTGAAAATTGGGATATTGGATTTTTTTTACTGAATCAAGGCACTCGAGAACATCCTGTACCCGATTCCAGTTAACCACAATAATTGCAACTTCAGGAAATTTCACACCCAACCCACCCATTCCCAGATCAAACCGCCCCGGCAGTCAATGAATTTTGAGCACACATTTGAAGAAACAACCGCTCCAGTTCTTCGATCTGTGCCTCAATCAGCTTTACGGGTTGAATATTTTCGCGCAAAATGGAAACCAATTCGGGATGGTCAACCAATTTCTGCATTTGAAGGGCAAGGTCCGCTGCATCTCCCATGCGAAACAGCAAGCCGTTTTGTTCGTGCTGTACCAGCTCAGCCATACCTCCCAAATCAGAGGTAATTACCGGAACACCATAAGACAGGGATTCCAGAATAGCATTGGGGCTGTTTTCATACCAGATGGAAGGCACCACCGTCACATCAAACCCCGCCATAATTTCTTTCAGCCGCTCCGCCCCCTGAAAGACCCCCGCCAACCGGATGCGCCAATCACCCTCCATTTTTGTGCGCAGTTGTCGCGAATAACTCGGGAAAGCAGTCTCATCCCCGTAGAGGGTCAGGGCGATTTTTGAAGTTTTCATGGAATGTACGGCATCGATCAATACATGCACCCCCTTATGAGCAGCAATCTGCCCGATATACCCAATTTGAAGAATCGGATTAGGATCGGCGCGCTTCCAGTCAGCGCGGTCAGGCGCCTGGTCCAGCCCTTGCCGGATAAAGACATTTTCATCCTTTAAAAACCCGGCCTGCTCATACATCGACTTCAAAAATTTGGAAGGCGTAATCACCCGATCGACCGCGGCCATCGCAGCGCGCAAATAATTCGTGCGCTGCTCAATGCGCGTAATCGATTTCATTTGCTGCTGCCAGTACCAGTCCATGCCTTGCGGAAACAGCTTTCCCAGCCATTGAAAACGCCGTTTTTCTTCTCCCAGGCACCGGGCACAGGTTGTGCTTTCAATTGGAAGGGTGGAAAGCTGAGCGTTTGAACGCAGCATGGTGATGCGGGGGCACAGGAACCAGAAGTCGGTCAGATACAGCGCAGTCGGAATCCCTAGATGCTTTGCCGCCTCAATCACACTTCCCGTCATCAAATAACCGCTCACCAGGAAAAGGATGTCCGGTTTCTCTTCACTCAAAAAGTCCCGGAAATGCTCGCCGATCCAGCGGTTATTGTAACTCCACAGCCAGGGGTCGGGAGCCGAAGCCAGACAAAATGAAAGCCGCCGAACGGACAACCCTTCATACTCAGTATCTTGAAAGTCCAGGCGCCCGGCAGGCCCGGCCACAATATCTTCAATACAAACAATTTGTACCGTGTGACCGCGCCTCTGCAAACCTTTTGCTACCCGGAAGGTTTCTTTCTCAGCTCCGGAGACATAACGTGGTGGAAAATGATGAACCGCGATGGTAATTTTCATTCGTTCAACTCAAGGCTGACCTTTTGGACGGGTCAGCAAGCTCTTAATTTCCATAAAATTTTCAACCATTGAGTCCCTGCCGAATATCCGCAACAAAAACAGCAGCACCCCATAAAACACCATGCTCATGCCAATATTTGCCAAAACCGGCAGCCAACCATGCAATATCCAGGTAAAAACCCCCATCAGCAGGGCGGCCAGCGCAGGCAAAAGCAGGGTACGCTGCACTTGAAAAGCAGCCAGGATTTTGCGGATAATCCACAAATACTGCCCCACCAAAACTGCTTCGGTCAAAACCGTCATAATCGCCGCCGCCTGCAGGCCGTAAAGGGGAACCATGAAGGAGTTGCTCAGCACATTAAATCCGGTACTGATCAGAATTGAGCGGGCAGCCTGCGTCTCTTTCCCAGAAATCAGCACAATGTAACCAAAAAATTCTGAGGCAAACATCAATGGCACCACCCAGATGATCACCCGCAGCGCCGGTACAGCCGGCAAATAATTATTCGTGAAAAGGAAGGGAATGATCTGATCGGCTAAGACCCACCCTCCTACCGCTACCGGCAGTGAAAAAATCATCAAGTAACGCAGGGCTCGCTCGTAGCTGTTCGTTAGGTTTTCGGGGTCATTCACAGACTGGCGCGCCAGACTGGGATAAAGCGCAGTATTTAGGACATTTGAAAATAGAACCGCCGAAAAAACCAGGTTATAGGCCGCATTATAAAAACCGGTCTCACTATCACCCCGAAAGATATTCAATAATATACTGTCATACTTATACGATAGCCCAATCGCGAAGCCGATCAGACCAAAAGGCAGACTGGCTTTTAACAGTCTACCCCACATCTTTGGGTCCGGTTGGGTGGGCAACACCCCCAGTTTGCGCGTGGCGTTCCAATAATACACCGCCATCACCGTCACCCCGATCAAAGTCACCCCAATCAGCCCGTAATACCCCCAGCCCAACAGTAAAACGAGCCCCCCCAGCACAACAAAAATCAGTTGGTTGATCACCTTGCCGCTGGAAGAGATATCCAACCTTTCAAACCCGGCCAGCACCGCATCCCCTGCGCCTTGAAAGCTGTAGATTAAAAGTCCCAATGAGTTTAAGGCGATTGCTCCTATCATCAACAGCGGTCTGTTCGTCAACCACGCCGCACTTACCATCAGCACAATCGTAAAGCTCGAAAGAATCAGCCGAAGGTTGATAATATTCGCATATAAAATCCGGATTTTTTCAGTACCCCCGGGTTGGTCGCGCAAATACGCAATCTCACGCACCGAGTAGGTGCTGAGTCCCAGATCGGAAAAAATGGAGAAGGTGACCCCAAAAGCCACAACGGCTGAATATTGGCCAAAATCACTCGCTCCCAGATTACGGACAATCAACACCGAAAACCCAAAAGAAAGCAACTTAATCAGCATTTGGGCCGCCATGCCGAATGCCGAGTTACGCAGAACCGTACGGGTGATCTGCTTCATATCCGCTTCATGGCGCCGTATCGATCGTCCCGACCTTGTAGCGCCGGATCGAGTAAGTATTTGAATCAATGGTGATCGACGAGGCTTTATGAAAGCCATCCGTAAAATTGATTCCACCCACATTCGCCACATTAACGGTGGCATTGATCACGCCTTGATTCCACAAGTTTTTGCTGGCATCAAAATAGCTGGCGACAACCGTCATTTGGGCTGCATTAATTTGCTGCCACTTGACCCGAATGATATCTCCCGGAGCCGGAATATGGATGTTATTGCCATTGTCGTCTGGCATAACCCATTTTGCCAATTCAAGCGGTCCACCGTTTACCCACGCCTCCAACACCAGATCCACCGCACCGCCGGTGCGGCCGATGGGAATGATCTCAAAATTTTCCTCGCGATTGATTTCCTTGCGGAAGCCCACCATCGGCCCGAAGTAGCCTGTGGGGGCAGGCGGCGGAGTGCCATTGGGCCAATCAATTTCAATCTCTGCCCAACCGTTGGTCAGATCTGGCATCCGGTCCAGGTTCCTGCCCGATTGCAGCCGGTCTGTCGCGGAATATAAACCGTGGGTAGTATGCTGAACCAGGTTATTCTTCCAGGTGGACCAATCAATCTGCCATTGTACGCCGCTTAGCGTGCGGAAATCCTGTTCCTGCAGGCTGGCAGTCGAACGGTTATCCGGTCCGTCAGGCAACGGTCCGGTTGTAGATGCGCGCCAACTGTCCACATACACCTGCAAAGGTTTGCCGGTATTCGTGCCCAGAATGCCAAAAGCGGCCCGATCATAGGTCTCAGTCTGCAAATTGCCCTGATGATACCAGCCGAAAAAATTTCCATTGATCAACAATGCAAATGCTCGCTTTACACCTGGCCCATTTTGAGAATGCAACCCCAGAGAAAGCTCGACCCATTGGTTGGTTGGAATGGTTCCATAAATCGGGAATTCAACCCCTGTGCCATCCGTAGTATAACCGAACACGTACAACGCTCCCCCCTGGTGCAGTCTCAGCCACCACCCAAAAGAGCCGCCCGCGCTCGGATACAACCCCGCCAGGGTCAGATAATCTGCCGCGCCCAACTGCTGGACTGTGCTGGCCGAAACATACACGCTGGCGCGCTGCCAGAACCACGTACCCGGTCGCTCACCCCAGGTGTGCGCCTGCGCGCTTTCGGTGTAACTGATGTGAAGTTGAGCTTTCGCCCCCGCACCGCTGGTCGCCAGCAGCGCAGAATTTAGTCCGTCTTGCACAAACGCGCTGCTCCGCAACACGCTGCCGCTGGCGGCAATTTCACGGGTCACCTTCCACGTAGTTTCAACGCCTTCAAACGAATCAAAAATTGGACTGGTGGTCGGCGGCGGGGTCGCAGTTGCACTGGCTAATGCAGTGGTAGGAACCGGTGGTAAAGCTTTGGTTGCAGTGGGTGTAAAAGTAGCTGTAGGTGAAGGGGGTTGTGATTTTTCAATAAAAGGCAAATACAGTCCAGGGGTCGACACAACAGCCGCTGCCAGATCCGGGGTATTTACCGGATTGGTAATCACCCTCGGAAAGGTGGTCGCCACCGCAACATCCACACCGGCAAGTGGAATACCGCCAGACCGGACATTTTTTTGGATAAACATAATAAATACAATTCCAATCACTAAAATGGCAATCACACTCGCCAGTAAGAGTCTCTTCATCATCTCAAATTTACCTTAATTTTACGCGGCTCAAATCAGGAGGAATATCATCGGTTCGCATATCGCAACCCTTTAATTTTATCTGAAAGATTCCTCTATATTTTTAGATCAAGGGTTGAGAATTTTTTTCTCAACCCTTGATCGATCCACTGGTTATCAAAGTATTCAGATATATCTTAAAATCCGTTGCCAGGCAGCATTGGGTCTGGCAAATTGTGCAAGTAGAATCGTCTACAGGGTGCGAAGCGCTACCCTCTACAGGGTGCGAAGCGCTACCCTCTACAGGGTGCGAAGCGCTACCCCGCTCAGTAATTTCCTCCGCCAAAGTTATCCATCAGCATATTTGGAGCATTGACCATCCACAGCCCGATATACCCGCTGAGATTATAGAACGGCCATGTGACAATCGAACGCGCAGCGATCAGCGCTCCATTGCGATAAACACTGACCGTGCCATTGGCAGTCGCGCTCGCTCCAAATTGATCTCCATTGACAAAGGTTACGGGGATATCTGCGCCATATTGCACCCAACCACCGCTTGGCGCATACGTCCACACTTCCACTCTTTTGAGATTGGGGTCATACAAAACTTCGATTACACCCTTATTATAGCTGGTAGCCGATTGCGATTTGAGTAGCAGGTCGATTTCGTGCGAACCGGTATTGAGCGTAGATAAAGTTACGTACACCTGCTGAGTGGTGCCAAAGGAAGTACTCCAGTACATATCCCCGCTGCCCGTCACCTTCAACTGGTTCGCACTGATCTGGTAAAAACGTGCAGCGCCTCGCCAGTTGGCTCCGAGTGCACCATTGGCACGGTTAAAGGTATCCAACACCAACGCCTGCGGAAAGAGCGCAGCCGGAGTAGCTGTGGGTGGTAAAGGCGTGCTGGTGGCCGTGGGCGGCAGCGGGGTACTGGTCGCAGCTAACTGCGTACTGGTGGCCGTGGGCGGCAGCGGGGTGCTGGTCGCAGCTAACGGCGTGCTGGTGGCCGTGGGCGGCAGCGGGGTGCTGGTCGCAGCTAACGGCGTGCTGGTGGCCGTGGGCGGCAGCGGGGTACTGGTCGCAGCTAACGGCGTGCTGGTGGCCGTGGGCGGCAGCGGGGTACTGGTTGCCGTGGACGGCAGGGGTGTGTTGGTAGGAACTGTAGACGCCACGTAGCTGACCGTCACCGCATTTACCAAAGGTGATATGGTATTGTCGGTCGTATTGAGTGTCAGCCGGTATTGGATAAACTGTTGCGGCGCTGTGAGCGGCGTCCCAGTGTTGACTCCAGCCGTAGTCCAGGCGCCCCAGGTGAGGCCATCTGCCGAAAGATGCGTTTCAAACAGGGCAGCCGTGTTCAGCGGTGTAATGGCATCCCAGGCCACCTGGTTCCAGGTGTTACCCGTGCCTGCGTCCAGCGGGCAGGAAGTATACGTTCCGCTGGAAAGATAGGCGGGGACAACCTGCGCCGCATCTACATTCAACGCCGGCAGATCCAAAGCATTGGTCAGATAGAGATAATATCCGCTCGCGCCTGCATTGGTCAGGCTAAGGCTCGCCTGCTGCACCCCATCCAGGGTAAATATCACCTGGTCGGTGGTGCTGTTAAGCGCGGTCCACTCGATCCGGTAGCGATGCGCTCCGACAGGTAGTACTCCCAGGTCGATGTTCTGCTCAGATACATTATTATTGACCCGGGCATGCAAATGGCCATCCCCACCCGCAGTGCTGAAAATCAGGTAGCGATTCCCCGAAAACCCATCGGACCCAAAACCAATATGCTGATACGCACCATTGCCAAACTCAGCTACTGCCTCCATAGTGCCATGAGTATAGGTGGCAATTGAACGCACCCAACCGCCGCCGGGCGCATGCACACTCAGGGCACCATTGGCCAGGGTGGGCGAATAGCTGCCGCCGCCCCAATTGCCAGCGGACCACAGCGCGCCGTTTAGGGCAACCCCGGTAAAATCATCTGAAAAAGCCGCTGCCAGGGCCACTGCTCCGCCGCCGCTATCACTTAGGTGGGTTTGATTGAGCAGTACGCAGGTCTGGCCAAAATCTGCAAAGGTAGAATGTACAAGTGAACCCCCAGACGGTAAGGCGGTCGGGGTTGGAGTAGCCAAAACGAAAGGGGTTGCCGTCGCAGGAAGTGGCGTGGCGGTTGGCAGACCCGGTAATGGAGTTGAAGTAGCCGTAGCAGTCGGCACCCCTGGGATGGGTGTGACCGTGGCGGTCGGCTGCGCGCCTTGCTGATAATTCGCCTGGAAGCTGTAATTGCCTGAAGGCAGGCTGAGCAACGCCGTATTTACACCCTTCACAGCGGTCTGCTGGAAGGATGTGGGGGTTCCATTCACCAACACACCGATCAGCGTTTTTCCGGCATAAGTCATCGGCAGCATGGTAGTCAATTGCACTCCACTCGCCGCCGTTGCATTCAGGTCAAATGTCAAACTGCCGGTCGCCGCGTTCCAGGCCGTGGCGGAATAATTGGCATCATGCCGGGTAGTGGTGAAGCGCAGCCACTGGTCCGCGTTCCACATCGGAATGCCCAACGTTTGGGCATAAGCCATCGTATTCTCCCACCAGACCAGTGGGTCACCGTTCACGTAATAGTCCACATGGTTTTGCGACATCAAGGCCGAATAATTGCCGGCCTGACTGGCATCAATCATCGCTTTCGATACCGCAAATCCCTGGGCCGCGGTTAAATTTTCGTAACTACTGCCGGCCCCGATAATCATTTGTTCGTCGACCAATTGGGTAGCTACCTGATAAACCGGGGTGATGCTCCCGTCAAGTTTAACCATCTTCATCGGTAAACCGCTGCCCGTGGTATAACCATGCGCCCAGGTGCCGTCCGTTTTTTGCAGCCACGGCCCCCATGAGTAGAAATTCGTATCCATCGAAATACCATACGCTACTTCCAGATCCATCACATCGGTATACCCTAACCAGGCCACCTGGTGATTTCTGGCTGTCATCGATTTCGCTGAGCTATAACTGGTGCTAAACCAGCTTTGAATCACATTGTACCCCTGGCTTAAACTGGTTACATTATAGGGAGGATACGTATCTGGTTTGTATGCGTAGGGATGAATGCCAAACTCATGCCCTTGCGCGCGCCATGCCTGCACACTGGCATCATTCGGTTGGCCGGCCAAAGACATATAGAAAGTCATCTTTGCGCCATATTTATTCAGACTGTTAATTTCAGTCTGATAATAAGAAGTTGGGTTGCCATGCGCGTCGCCGGTTAAGATCAGCATCGTTTTCACGTTGCCAGGGAAGTACCATAGTTGGGGAGCCGGTTTTAACTGCATCTGCTTGACCAGACGCGCAAAAAAGCGCTGCTGTTCATCTGCTTGTGGGATCGGAACTTTATTGAGATCGACCCATGGCGCTCCACCGCCCACTTTCTGGAACATATCGATTGTGCGCAACACACCATCCGCATCCACATCCACATTCGCATTCAGCGGGTTCCCCTGGCGGATCATCACGATATTTGCCGGCAAATCAAAATTGAACGCCACCGCCCGTCCCAGACCGTAAATATTGGCGCTGACCGCCGGGTAACCGCTGGCGCTAGTCGCATTGGTGTACAACTGGGCTAACATCACCGCCCCGTTCAAAAGCGGACGCTTATCTGACGTACCGTGAATTTGCAGCGAATCGGGTAACAGCCCAGCTCCCGGGGTTTGCCCATCAAACACCGCGGCGTTCGCAATGGCCAGGTACCCATCGGTCTGCTGCCCGGCGGAAGCCCCCAGGCCAAAGATATCCGCGATTTGCGCGTCCGGGCGCATTGCCAGCAGCCTTCCGCCACCGTTTACATAAGCGCGCAGGTTAGAAGCGTGGGCGCCCACCAATGCGGTTTGGGCCAAGACCACCAGGCCATATTGACTCAAGTTGCCGAAGGTCATCTGGCTGAGATCGATGCGATCGAAGTTGTTCAAGCCCTCGGCCCTTAAGATCTCCCCAATAAACGGCCCGTATTTGGTACTGCTGGCCGCATTGGTCACCAAAAGAACCGGCGCAGGCGGGGTTGCAGCCTGGATCAGCATGGGGGTGCGATAGAGCAGCCCCGCAACCAATAATAGGATGACGGTTATCTGGATGGTTATCCTGGATATTTTAAGACTTTTGTTCATTTTATTCCTCCCGCACCATTCACAAGGTGCAAAGCGCTACCCTCTACAGGGTGCGAAGCGCTACCACTAAGGCCAGACGCACTTTAGCTTATTTCTAATTGCGTACATACAAACGATAAGCACCAATTTCGGTTTCGAGTGAATAATAAGTTTTTAACAAATCGGGCGAATATAGCTCAACCCAACTGGAAAAGCTCCCGACCAAAACATAAGCCGGTTTTTGGTTTTGCACAAAATCATAAACATTTGCCGGCGGTGATTTGTGCATCCAGATATAACTAACCGCGGTATAAAGCAAACCCGGCGGTGGAAAATGGTAGTTATGATGGGTCAGGAAACCCATTTCAGGCTCCCAGGTTTCAACCAATGCCTTTTTATCCACGTGTTGATCCATATAAGCCGCCATTGCTTCCGGGGCATTAAAAGAAGGCCGCACAATGCTCATTACATTTTGGCCCAGTGGAATGACGATCATTAAAGCCAACCAAAATAATAAAACGGTGCTCAAAGCCGCTCTGGCAGCCAGCTTTTGACCGGTGCGCAGTCCCTTGAGTATGGCGGCAGGCTCCCATTTGAACCCATCCGTCCAATCAGAAAATATCTTGGCCACAAAAAGCGTAGAAAAAACCTGGCCCGGGAAAGAATAACGATTCCAACTGATCGAAGCCAGCACATACCACGCCAGGTTGGAAAGCACCAGTGCAAAAATGACACCCCAACGCAGCCCTTCTTTCGTACGCGGCAGCGAGAGAAAGAACCCGTACGCCACGGCAGGCAGCAGAAAGCCCAAGAACACCTTAAAACTGAATAGTTCAGAAATTCCCCTGGACATCAACTCGGTCGAAAATACCAGCGCCGCCCCGGCCGTGCCGGCCTGCAGCAGCGCAAAATTCTCACTGGCGCTGGCAGGCCCCATAAAAAAAACCATATAGACCTGCCACACCCCATAACACAGCGCGGTCACCGTCCCCGTGACCAAAAACACCCGCTGGGCAACTGCCTTATAATAAATCAGGTTGGCCAGCCACATCAGCAGTAGCGCCGGGGCCAACACCAACAAATACTGGTTCTTTGTCACCGTGCTCAATCCCAGTAGCAGCCCGGCTGCCATCAGGCGCGCGACAGCCGGCTTTTCCCAACTCTGATACCACACCAGTAAACCCGCCACCAGGAACACCAAGCCCGGAACTTCGCCCAGCACCTGCCGGCCATATTCCAGCAAGTCGATGCCCCGCGACGTCACCAGCAGGGCTGTCACTACCATGGCAAACACCACATCGCCACCCTCTGAAAGATGGTCTCCATAATGCCGCGCCAGCCGGAAAAAGAAATAGATGGCTGCCAACAGATACAGCACCATCACCAGGCGCGCCTGAAACAACCCTATTCCAAACAGCTTAAAAGCACCCGCGATCGGCAAAAACACGGTCGGCCCAATCCCCGCGGTTGGCCCGTAATAACGAAAACCTTCACTGCTAAAATCGGCATAAACGCCGTAATTCACCAACGTTTTCGGCACGTGCAAATGGCTGCCTTCATCAAACCAGGTCAGTGGGTATTTCGTCAGGTTAAAAAATGCCAGGAATAACAGGAAAATGACACCCACACCCAAAACCGTCACCTGCCAGTGTTCCAATTGCTTCCAGCATGTGTTGCTGAGTACCGGCTGACGATCCTTTTCTACCGCTGTCTTCATTTTTCGGCTATCCCCGTTCAATTCTTGTGCAAATCATTCAATATGGCGTGCGCAGCTTCTTCCGCATGCCGGCTGACCGATTCACCGTTGGTCAAGGCCGGATATATTTGTGAGGTCGTGGCCAGGTATAAATTTTTGACCGGTGTCTTAATTGCCGGGATCAGATCGGTCAAATTCAAATAATGCAGCGGCTCCACATATCGTTCGCGATGCACCAGGAAATACTGGATGGATTTCTCATCAAAATCAGGGAACATGATCTTTAGATAATTAATCCACTGGCTGCGAATTTCTTCATCCGTCATTTTCTGCCAGGCGCTGCCCGGCGCCGTATATTTTGGCAGGTAAACCAGGTGATGCCCGCCCACAAAACTGGGATCGATAAAGGAAGTCGTTTCAATCACACCGGTAAACGGAACGCGATCGTCGGTAATATTTAATGTCCAATAATCGGTTAGTGGGCGATCCAGCACCAACAACGGGCACACAATACCAATATAATCGGTCTTTTTTAAGAATTCCTGATATTCAACACTGGCTCCCGGAACCAGACGTTGGAAAATGGGGGTTTGCATCGTGACCGCTACCGCGTCAAATTCCACTTCCCCACTGTCCAACCGCAGCGCTTTGGCCTGATCCTGACGCACCACCACCTCTTGCACCGGTGTCGATAGGTGGATCTTGCCACCCGCCGCCTCAATATAGCGCGCCAAAGCTTTCATCAATGTGGCATAACCGCCAATCAAGTGCCCGGCTTCTTCCTTCTGGCTGGCCCCGCTGCGAGCTGATTTGATGCGAACCAGGCGCGACCAGATGTAAGTGGCCGGGGTATTGCCAAAGCCGGCGTCAAATTTTGCCTTCAACATCGGCCGCCAGATATTTTCATAGGTATTACGCCCGCTCAACCGCAAAAGCCAATCTTCCACACTGACCGACTCTAATTTTCTCCAATCACGCACCAACTGCGCTGCTACCACGGTGATGCCCAGCCGAAAGCGGTCGATCCAACCCAACGGTGGAAATTTTAGAAAATCCACCATGTTATTCATCGGGAAGATTTTTCCTTTATGGAAAAACCCCATCTTGGTTCCTTTAAAACGCAGTTGGTCCTGAATGCCTACTTCTTCTGCTAATGTGCGTAGATGTGAATCGCTCGATAAAATTGCGTGATAAAACCGGTCGATGGCGGTTCCATCTGGCAGCACCATCGGCCCTGCCAGACCACCCAGGTCCGCTGATGCTTCAAAAATCTCTACCTGCATGCCTTGCCTGGTCAAATAATAACCCAGGCAAATTCCCATGATGCCCCCGCCTACAATTCCCACCTTTTGTTTCGCTTCCAACTTTATTTCACCACCCATCTCAACTCCTATCCAATACAAAACCAGTGCCTGACTTTAAAATTTACCTTCGGCTTCTATCGCCGCGACAATTTTTGCGCTGGCAGTACCATCTCCAAAAATTGCCGGACGGACCACAGGAGGGGAAAAATGGCTCCAGGCTTCAATAATCGCCACCGGTTCCACCCCAACCAACCGGTTCCAGCCCACCTGCACAGTTTCAACCCATTCCGTCTCGTCACGCAGGGTAAGGCAGGGAATGCCCCAAAAATAAGCCTCACGCTGCACCCCACCCGAATCGGTGGCAATTAACCGCGCATTCTCTTCCAAAATCATCATGTCGAAATAACCAACCGGTTCAATTAACTGAACATGATTTAAAAGTCCGATCTCCAGCTTTTCCATGGCCTTGCGAGTTCTGGGGTGAACCGGAAAGACCACCGGCTCGCGCATGGCATTTAATGCCTGCACAATTTTAGCCAGGCGTTCGGGGTTATCTGTGTTGGCTGCCCGGTGCACCGTCACTAAAACATAACCCCTGGCAGGCAGGCCTACCTGCTGCAGAATTTGTGATTTTTTCAAAGCCAGGACATGGTTGGCCAGCATGGCATCCAGCATCACATCGCCCACCCAGAAAACTTTTTGGGTAATGCCTTCGGCTTTCAAATGCCCCACCGCCGTTTGACTGACGCAGAAGTAAAAATCTGCAATCCGGTCCGCCACCAGCCGGTTGATTTCTTCCGGCATACTGCGCTCAAAACTGCGTTCTCCGGCTTCAATGTGGGCCGTTGGAATATGCAGCTTGCTGGCTGCCAATGCCCCTGCCAGAGTGGAATTGGTATCTCCGCGCACAATCACCAGGTCCGGCCTGGTTTGCAGCATCACGTCTTCCAACCGTGCCAGAATTTCTGCCGTCTGATGCCCGTGCGAGCCCGATCCTACTTCCAGGTTGAAATCGGGCGCAGGCAGGCCCAGCTCATCAAAAAAGGTCTGCGACATGCGATAATCATAATGCTGCCCGGTATGCACCAGAATTTCCTGGTGCTTTTGCCGCATCACCCGGCTCAACTGTGCCGCTTGCACAAATTCAGGTCGAGCGCCCACCACAGATAAGATTTTCATTTAATGAACTTTCCGCTCAAACCAACCGGGCAATATACAGCCGGTGCAGCAAAATTTGCCCCTGAAAAGTGAGGTGCGCCCAGATGGTACGCGCAATCTTAGCCTTGGATGCGCCAAACATTCGCGAATACAGCACAGCCGGGAATTCCGCTACTTTAAATCCTTTCAACATCGCCTTCACCATCAGTTCGGTCCCGGCCAGAAAGCCATCCGATTGAAAAGGTATCGTGCCAATTACCGCCCGGCGGTATGCCCGGAACAGGCAGGTATACGTATGAATATTCCAGCCTACCAATACACGGTAAAGAAAAGATGCCCCCTGGCTGAGCACCAGGCGGTACTGCGGCACACCCACTACACTGCCTTGCGGATGGTAGGGAGAAGCCGTCACAATATCCACGCCCGGCGTCAGCCGGGCCAACATTTGCGGAATGGAACTGAATTTATACGTGCCGTCACTGTCGGTTGTTACCACCAGGTCCCCATGCACCCCCGAAAAACCAGTTCTCAGCGCCGCCCCCAGGCCGCGGTTAACCACATGCTGTAAAAAACAAAACTGAATTTTGGCATAAGACAGTGCGCCAAAAGTGCTTTGCAGCGCCGCAAACGTTTGGTCGCGGCTGCCATCGTCTACAAAAATCACTTCCAGGTCATACTCCCGGCTCAAATCTTCCAACACCGGCAGCAGTTCCTGCTTCATCTTTGCGACGTTTTCTTCTTCGTTAAAACAGGGAAGAATCACAGACAATTTCATCGATGCTTGCCTCATTCAAATACAAAAACCTTACCCTCTACAGGGTGCGAGGCGCTACCCTCTACAGAGTGCGACACCCCAAGGGTGCGCCGAAGCGGCGAGGCGCTACCCTCTACAGGGTGCGACACCCCAAGGGTGCGCCGAAGCGGCGAGGCGCTACCCTCTACAGGGTGCGACACCCCAAGGGTGCGCCGAAGCGGCGAGGCGCTACCCTCTACAGGGTGCGACACCCCAAGGGTGCGCCGAAGCGGCGAAGCGCTACCCTCTACAGGGTGCGAAGCGCTACATTAATACGTTTTGTTCGGTCAACTGAGACAGGCAAGAATCGCGAATCGCCGTCGCCAGTTTCAATGCTCTTAACCCATCGCGCGCCGTAACTTCGGTCCTGCACTCTCCCATGACGCATTCCACAAAATTCTGCAGTTCCAGCATCAAGGGTTCATAACCAGGAATAAAAATTTTCTCAACCACACTTTCCTGGCGATACTTGACCCCGCGGTTATTGGAATTTTGATATTCACCAATCGTACTGCGGTTCACCAAAATTGATTTGTTGAGCAAATCACATTCCAGATAAGCGTTGCGGCAGGCCACATTCAACTGGCGCACCTTTTGCTCGGTGATGCGTGAGGCAGTCATTGTTACAAGCACGTTGTTCGGAAAAGACAGGGTTGCGCTGGCATGGTCCAGGTTTTCCGAAAACACTTTCAGACCATGCGCGTGCATCGAGACCGGATCTTTGCCAACCAGGTCGAGCACCAGATTGGTATCATGGATCATCAAATCCAACACCACGTCCACATCTTTATTGCTGCCCTCAAATGGGCTGAGGCGGCGCATATCGAAAGTAATTACTTCCATGCTTTCAACGACATTTTTCAGTTCAATGTAGGCAGGATTGTAGCGTTCGATATGTCCGATCGTTACCACCACTTTGCTTTCCTCAGCGGCTTTTACCAGCTTCTCAGCCTGCTCCACCGTCTCCGCGATCGGTTTCTCAATCAACACGTTGACACCGTGTTGAATGCAGTTCATCGCCTGATCGTAATGCAGCGGGGTCGGTACGGCCAGACTCACGGCATCCACCTGGGCCAGCAGTTCCTCAGGATCCCTGAAATACGGCACATCGTACATCCGGGCAACTTTCACACCAATTTCGGGGCTTTTATCGCTCACACCAAACAGATGCACCTTGCGCATATTCGAATAGACCCGGCAGTGCCGGGCGCCCATGCGCCCCACCCCGATCACACCCACTTTCAACTGACTGTATGGATTCGCCATCGAACTATCCCTTCCTACAAACTGCCAAATGCCGCGACAATTTCCTGCAACTCTGCCTGGGTGAGTGCCGGATGGACTGGCAGCGATAAAACTTCCAGCGCGGCAGCTTCGGTGACCGGCAGATGAACGTCATATCCCAGCTCAAGATAATAGGGCTGTTGATGAATCGGAAGCGGATAGTACACCCCCACCCCAATCCCCTTTTGTGCCAGTTTCTCTAAGGCCGCGTCACGCCTCTCAACCCGAATTGTATATTGGTGGAAGACATGTTCGCAGTCTTCACGCACCCTGGGTGGGGTAATGCCAGCCAGCTTGGCCAACTCGGCCGATAAAAACGCGGCATTCTTCTTTCTCTGTTCATTCCATCCAGTCAGTTTGGGCAGTTGCACCAAACCAATCGCGGCCTGCAGGTCGGTCATGCGGAAGTTATATCCCAACGACTCGTGCAGGTAGCGCTTCGGGCTGCCATGATTGCGGATCAGACGCGCGCGCTCGGCTACAGCCGCATCCATCGTAGTGAGCATACCGCCTTCAATCGTGGTCATATTTTTCGTGGGGTAGAACGAATAACAGGCGGTGCCCCACGTGCCGACTGGGTGTCCCTGGTATTTCGCCCCATGCGATTGGCAGGCATCTTCGATGATTGCCAGGTTATATTTCCTGGCAATCTCAGACAGCGGCCCCATATCGGCCGCCTGGCCGAAAAGATGAACCGGGATAATCGCTTTGGTGCGCGGTGTGATTAATTCTTCAACTTTTGCCGGATCGATCATAAAGTAATCCGGCTCGATATCGACAAAAACCGGCCTGGCGCCCACATACACAATGCAGTTCGCCGAAGCAATGAAGCTGAACGAAGTGGTAATCACTTCATCACCCGGCCCAATTCCGTGTGCCAACAAAGCTGTATGCAGTGCCGAGGTTCCCGATGAGGTCGCCACAGCGTATTTTGCGCCGCACCAGGCCGCGAACTGGTTCTCGAATTCCTTCACTTTTGGGCCTTGCGCCAACTGGCCCGAATCAAGCACCTGCATCACCGCTGCTTTTTCTTCTTCTCCGATTTGAGGACGAGAAATGTTTATCATTGAGGTTACTCCCCCGGCTGAAATGTCCACTGACAGGTTTGGCAGATGTATGATTCGCCTTGCAACACCATCCGCTTGCCGCATTTACACACATATCCCACCAATCTGGCCGGAACCCCCAGGACGAGCCCGTGTTTCGGCACGGAGCGGGTCACCACGGCCCCCGCAGCCACCAGCGCAAACTCACCCACACTCACATTTGGGATGATGATTGCCCCAGTGCCGATCGATGCCCCATACCCAATCGAAATTGGGCCCACCTCCCAGTCATCATTACCCTTGATCTGCCCATCCGGCGAAATCGCTCTCGGATACGCATCATTGGTGAAAACAACCCGCGGCCCAATGAACACGCCATCTGCAACAGTTAACCCATGGTACAGATAAGCGCCGTTCTGGATCTTTACATTACTGCCAACTTTGACGTCAAAATCGATGTAGACATCTTTTCCGACAATACAATTCTCACCCAAAACCGCCCCTTCCCGGATCTGCACGTAATGCCAGATGCGGGTGCCGGCGCCGATTAGCGCCTTAGGCGAAACTTCAGCGGTGGCATGAATGCGGGGCGCTGGTTTACCTTCTCTTTCTCCTGTGATCATAACCCTCCCTTTCCGAATCCCCAAAATTATTCCCAAAAAAATCGTTCCCCTCTACAGGGTGCGAAGCGTTCCCCT
>Ga0335397_10002666_pt1 | contig 24308 bp, 24 predicted proteins | sample MAT04_FD_205740 | JGI IMG/M metagenome (GOLD analysis project Ga0335397, IMG submission 205740) | Freshwater microbial communities from Lake Fryxell liftoff mats and glacier meltwater in Antarctica - MAT-04 (spades assembly) (version 2) ... | reverse complement strand
TGTAACATCTGAGCGAAATCCTATCCTACGACTTAAATCAGATGCTAAAATACCAAACAAGTTTACGAAATGGAATAATTAGAGTGCACGGCTGCTGTGGAGTCTATGCGGTGGCGGGAACTGCTGGCTTGTCTCAAGATGAAATAGTAGAAATTAGAAACAAAGTGTAATTATTTTTGCTTTGTTACAATTAACTACAGGCAGCGCCCCGCATGAACTATAGGCTTTATGGAGCTATATCATACAATTTCTTTTATAATATCTTTTAGTGCACTGAGATAACCCTGTAATTATTTGTCAAATTCTTGACCTTATCGCTCAATTGGCTTATCTTGGGTGCTTTTATTTAGATAATAAATCAATGGCAAAACGCATCCCTTACTTAAATTTTTTCTTTTTTGGTTTGCTCCTGCCGCTTGGTTTTGCGCCTTTTCATATTCCAGGTCTGGCAATTTTAAGCCTGGCATTCTTTTATCATTATTTATCATCAAAAAAATATAATTCGCCTTTCTTTGCCGGTCTTGCTTTCGGACTTGGTTTTTTTGGTTTAGGTGTTTCCTGGGTCTATGTCAGCATTCATGAGTTCGGCCATTTAAATAGTATTTTTTCAGCCTTTATTACGCTCTTATTTTTACTCTACATCTCATTATTTCCCGCACTGGGTGCACTAGCTTTTAGTCGATTAAATTTAAAACCATTCAGTGTTTTTTCAGGGTTGGCTTTTAGCGCTTTATGGATTTTAAGCGAATTTTTACGAGCGAATTTTCTGACTGGTTTTCCCTGGTTATTAATTGGTTTTGGACAATTTGACACGCCTCTCAGATTTCTTTTTCCCGTCATTGGCGTGCTCGGCGTTGGATTTATCACCTGCTTTGCAACAAGTCTTTTATGTAACAGCATGCGTTTAAACGGGTTTCGTAAATATCCCCAACTTGTTGCTTTTTTCGGTTTACTATTACTTCCCTCTTTATTTAATAACGTTAAATGGGGCGAAGAAAGTACCCAAGCCCTTACTGTAGGTGTTATACAAGCGAATTTATCCATGCGTGATAAATGGGATGAGACGTTATTCTGGCAACTTTTACAGGGATATCAGGATTCCGCCGAAAAGTTACTGGGTACAGAGTTGATCGTTATGCCCGAATCAGCCATCCCTTTACCGGCGACTTATATTCATGATTACCTCAATAATCTGCATCAATCCGCCAGAAAATCAGGCAGTGCCATTTTGCTTGGCATTCCCCAACCAACCGGTCTTAATGAAAATACATTTCACAATGGCTTAATGAGCCTTGGTCGAGCTAAAGGCAGTTACCTCAAACAACATTTGGTTCCCTTTGGTGAATATACGCCACCGTTCTTTCGTTATTTCATGGAAAAACTTGGCGTTGAAGATGCAAATTTACAGCCTGGCCGAAGCAATCAGAATCTTGTGCGCGTTCATCGTCACCCCATCGCCAGCCTGATTTGTTACGAATTAGCTTACGGTAATTTATTACGCTCTCAGCTACCGGCTGCGCAGTGGATAGTTTCTATCAGTGATGTTGGCTGGTTTGGTCATTCTCTCGCACTCTATCAGCAATTACAGATGGCTCAGGTACTGTCATTAGAAACAGCTCGCTATCAAGTGGTAGCAAATAATGATGGCTTATCATCAATTATTAATGCACAAGGTGAAATTATTGCATCGTTACCGGCATTTATGCCCGGCATTCTGCGTTCATCATTGCATCCAGCGACGGGTGAAACACCGTGGGTCAAGGTTGGTGATTGGCCGGTTTTAATCCTTTCTCTGGTTATTTTGTTCATAAGTCTGTTAAAAAAAGTAATATTGATGAAAGAAAATCCACAAACTCTTGCTGCAAGGCACAAGAGGCGCTATCCTTACCAGCTTGATTGAATATTACTAATTTATTATGGATATCAGCTATAAACCCCAAGAAGTTGAAGAACAGGCCCAACAGTATTGGTTAAAAAAGCAATCTTTTAACGTTACTGAGGACTTGAATAAAGAAAAATTTTATTGCTTATCCATGTTCCCCTATCCAAGTGGTACGTTGCACATGGGGCACGTCCGTAATTACACCATTGGCGATGTTATTTCCCGCTATCAGCGTGCGTTAGGCAAAAATGTTCTGCAGCCTATTGGCTGGGATGCGTTTGGTCTGCCTGCCGAGAATGCGGCTATTAAACATGGTATTCCTCCCGCTGAATGGACTAAAAAAAATATTGCGTCCATGAAAGAGCAGTTTTTACGTCTGGGCAATGCCTATGACTGGAAACGTGAATTTGCTACCTGTGATTCCGATTATTATCGCTGGGAACAGTGGTTTTTTATTAAGCTGTACGAAAAAGGCCTGGCTTATAAAAAAAATGCCGTTGTAAACTGGGATCCGGTTGATCAGACCGTGCTGGCCAATGAACAAGTAGTTGATGGACGTGGCTGGCGTTCAGGTGCCTTGGTCGAACGTCGTGAAATTTCGCAATGGTTTATCAAAATCACCGCTTATGCAGACGAATTACTCAATGATCTGGACAATCTGCCCCAATGGCCTGCACAGGTAAAACAAATGCAGCGCAATTGGATTGGTCGTTCGAAAGGCTGTGAAATACATTTTAATGTAAATGGTTTCCCTAAACGCCTGAAAATTTATACTACGCGACCCGACACATTAATGGGCGTCACTTATCTTGCTGTAGCCAGCGATCATCCACTTGCCAAAGAAGCTGCAAATCGAAATCCGGCTGTCAGAGAATTTATTGATAGCTGCCAAGGCGTGCGTATGGCAGAAGCCGATATAGCCACCATGGAAAAACGGGGTATAGATACCGGTTTTACAGCAATACATCCTATTAGTGGTGATGCAGTACCTGTCTGGATAGCAAACTTTGTTCTTATGCAATACGGCTCAGGCGCTGTTATGGCTGTTCCTGCGCATGATCAGCGCGATTGGGAATTTGCTCATAAATATCAATTACCTGTTAAGCAGGTAATCAAACCTTTAAATAATCAGGACCATGATTTCAACAAATCTGCTTTTACTACAGAAGGTGAATTAATCAATTCCGATCAATTTACAGGACTATCATCAGAGCAGGCTATCGCATCAATCGCCAGCTATCTTGAAGCGAGTGATTTAGGGAAAGTAACTGTTAATTATCGTTTGCGTGACTGGGGTGTTTCAAGACAACGCTATTGGGGTACACCTATTCCAATGATTCATTGCGATGATTGTGGAATTGTTCCTGTACCTGAACAAGAATTGCCGGTAACGTTACCAGAAAATGTAGCGTTAACCGGAAGTGGATCACCTTTGGCACAATGCCATGAATTTGTCCACGTACGGTGTCCAAAATGCGGCCAGGATGCCAGCCGTGAAACCGATACTTTTGATACTTTTTTTGAATCATCCTGGTATTACGCACGTTTTGCCTGCAAGGGACAAGATACGGCAATGCTGGATGATCGTGCTAAATATTGGACACCAGTTGACCAGTACATCGGTGGCATTGAGCACGCGGTAATGCATTTACTCTATGCACGTTTCTTCCACAAATTAATGCGCGATGAAGGCCTGGTAAACTCGGACGAACCATTTAAAGCCTTGTTAACGCAAGGTATGGTGCTTAAAGATGGCCATAAAATGTCTAAATCATTAGGTAATATTGTTGATCCAAATCAACTTATTTCTACCTATGGCGCAGACACCGCCCGTTTGTTTGTTATGTTTGCTGCACCTCCCGAGCAATCGCTGGAGTGGTCTGACGCCGGTGTTGAAGGCGCTCATCGATTTTTAAAACGTGTCTGGAATTTTGCCTGCCAGCATCAGCAATTATTTCTTGATGTGAACGAAACAATTTCGAGCGGGAATGGTCACATTGACTGGCAACATGCAGAACCAAGTCTAAAAAAAGCCTGGTATAATGTAAATCATATCCTAATGCAGGCCAGTATTGATTATGAACGCCATCAATTTAATACCGTTGTTTCAGGCTGCATGAAATTGTTCAATGAACTATCGAGTTATGACATTCAAAATGATATAGACAAATGTTTTCTTAATTCCGGTATGAGTATTCTGCTTCGTCTGCTTGCACCAATAACTCCCCATATATGTCATCATCTGTGGTTGCAATCCGGCTATGATAAAATTGTAATTGATGCTTCCTGGCCAAAAGTAGAAAAACGTGCGTTAAAAAGCGATGAACTGGATTATGTTGTTCAGGTTAATGGCAAGTTACGGGCGCAATTTACTGCAGGAAATGATTTGTCTGAAGAAGAATTAACAACATTGGCAAAACAACACGCTGCTTCTTTTCTCGATGGCAAAACGATCGTTAAAACTATTATCGTAATGCATCGCCAGTTAATTAATCTGGTTATCAGATAATGAGGAAGCGGCTTGCTCTGCTAGTTTGTTTTTTTCTCATTACCAGTTGTGGCTTTAAGCTACGCGGGACGGCTGAAATGCCTGTGTGGCTTAATAATGTTGCTATAGTTGTTCAAAGTGCGCACCGTGATTTGCTGCCTTTGATCAAAGACCAGCTGCAATCCTACTCCATTCGGGTGATTGATAATCCCACTCAGGCTGATTATGTGCTGGTTCTTGAAAAAGATAGCTTTCAGCAGCAAATAACCAGTGTGGGTGCCAGTACCAATCCTCGCCAATATTTGCTACTGTACACAGTCCAGTTTTCATTATTAAAAGTTAAAGGCAAACCTCTTATTTCGTCTGGTTCAGTGATCGTTTCCAGGCAATTGACGGTCAATAATGATCGCATTTTGGGATCGGATTACGAAGAATCCATGATTAATCGTGAAATGCGTCAAGACGCTGCAATGCAAATTATGAATCGGATCAGCAGGAAATAAAAAAAGGTAGCACTCGTATGCTTATTAAACAATCCGGCTTAAATTTTAATTTGGGAAAGAAATTCCCCGCCTTATTTTTCTTAACTGGTCAGGAACCCTACCAATTAAATAAATTTGCTGAGCACATTAAATTGATGTGGGCAACTCAACATGAAACAGAGCTTGATGGTAAAACGATTTATATTAGCAGCGCTTCTGATTGGACTAGTCTGAATGATGAAGCTAACAGTTATTCATTATTTTCCAGCAAAGTATTTATTGATGTGCGTTTTGATAAAAAAAGCCTGGATGCGCCAGCTAAAGCTTTTCTTGAGCAGTATCTAAAACACCCTAACACAGAGTGTCTAATAGTTTTTCGCACACCAGAATTAACACTAAAAGCCTTACAATCGTTTACCAATCACGAAGCTGTGCATGTCATTGCAATTGGTAAACCAGATAAAGCGACTACTATTAAATGGATAAACGAACAGCTAAACAAAAGCTATCAACATGTTGATCCGGAAATAGCGGGCATAATTTATCAATACAATGAAAGTAACCTTCTTGGTTGTGCACAATTGGTTGATAAATTGGCCATTATTGCAGAACCTGATGAGCGGCTAACAATGGATAGTGTGCAGGATCACTTGGTCAATCAATGTAATTATTCTCTTTTTGAACTGGCAGATGCCTGTCTAAATGGCGATCAAATTAAAGCCATACAACTACTACGCCAGTCTCAGGGTAATAAAACAGAACCAACACTGATTTTATGGTTATTAACTCAGGAAATCAGGTTACTGATGCAGTTATGTAATTTAAGCAAGCAAATGCCAATACGAGATGCGGCAAGCCAGCTAAAAATATGGGCACAACGAATTCGTCTTTATCAGCAGGCTGTTACACGATTTGATGCCGAATTACTTAGCCATTTACTGCGTTATTGCAATAAATTGGACATGGGAATTAAAACTGGCCAAACTAAACAAATCTGGCAATCTTTCGAGCAATTAGCCATGTCGGTTTGCACCGGAAAACAGGTAGGTTGTTTTGCGTAATTTAATTCTTTATGGCGGCACATTTGATCCGATTCATCTCGGCCATCTCCACACAGCCATAAATGTACAAAATCACTTTAACTTTCAACAATTTATTTTTTTACCGTGTAAAATTTCTGTGTTGAAAAACAACGCTCACGCTTCACCCGAACAACGGGTAAAAATGATGAGTCTGGCTATTGCCGAATATAAAAATACATACCCCTTTGAAATCGATACAAGGGAAATCAAGCGTGACTCTCCTTCTTATATGGTAACAACACTGACAGATTTTCGAAAAGAATCAAGCGACCTCTTATCGATTACTTTATTAATGGGAATAGATACCTTTGCTCAACTACCAAAATGGCATCAATGGCAAAAGCTGTTATCACTAGCAAATATAATTGTTATTGACAGACCTTTTCACTCCACTACGCTAACTAATGAGTTACAGGAATTAGTAAACAAACATGAAACAACATTGAGCGACCAGATCCTTCACCATAGCCATGGATTAATTTACCGCTTTAATGCAGGATTGTACGATTTCTCATCAACCAAAGTACGAGAGGAATTATTTTCACAGCAACAATCTGATGCATTGCCTGGTGTTTTAGTTAAGTATATAAAACAGCACAATCTTTATAAGTAGGTTGGGTCATCCTTCGTTTTTAAGCTCCAATGACAAATCCGCTAACGAATGACCTTCGTCAATTAATTTTGCTTTTTTGATAAAATCAGGCATTAACTCATGCAACCAGTTAACTACAGGATCAAACTTTACATACAATCTTGATTCTTTTGCATACTCCTGATCTGGCAAGGAAGTCATTTTTATAACGACGATAATTAACGACACCATAAAAATACCGCGCACAAAACCAAACACCGTCCCAAGAGTGCGATCAGTACCGCTTAATCCCGAACGCTTCAAAATAAAACTCAATACCGCATTGAAAATACCACCTATAAGTATTGCCGCTACAAAAATTATCATAAAAGCGGTTATGGAACGGATTGTTTTATCCTGAATATACTTCGCCAGCCAGGGATCAATACCTGGAGAGTAATTGTAAGCAATCCAGATACCAGCTACCCAGACAAATAAAGCAACCAGCTCTTTAACAAAACCTCTTATTAAACCAGTAATAGCTGACACGGCGATAATACCAATAATAGCTAAATCTACCCAATACAACTGCATATTAACTTATCCTTGTAGGCACTATAAATCCTCTGATTTGTACTGTGCTAGCCAGACGCTGTTGTAAAATCTTTGCTTTTTCTTTTTGACTTTCCTGGCCAACTACTACTTTATATACAGTTCCACTGCTTGTACTGACTTTATTAACTGCAACTTTATAACCTTTGCTCTTTAATTGATTAACCAACGTTTTGGCGTTAGCTTCGCGTGTAAACATAGCCAGTTGTACACCATAGCCAACTGTAGGAACTACCTGTTTTTTTGCTGGTTTAGGAATACTGGCCAACTCGGATTTTTTTACAGTTGCTGCAGGAATAATCTTAATTGGCTCAACAACCGATATTTTAACGGCTTCAGCAGTGTCCCGAGCAACAATTACTGTTTTTTCATCGTTCAAATTACTTAATGGTTCAGCCTTGGCAATGACAGAGGGCAACTCGACAGGTACAACAGGTATTTCTACATGAGCAACTTTCACTGACTTAAAGAGCTTATCTTTATCAACAGCCGCTACTGACGGTAACGCTGGCTTAGCAGGGAATTTGACCGATACATTTGATTTATCAAAGCGCTGACTCGATTTCTTCATTACAGCCGGGGCAAAAATAATACCAATTGAAACAATTACCGCAATGCCAATAAGTCTGTGTTTAAGACGTTCATCCATTACCAGTTTCATACTAACCTCACAAAAAGGAATTTTATAAGCTGTCCAAAACAGTGCCTGTAATAACAAAAGAGCCATAAACCAGTATTAAATCACCTGGATTGGCTCGTTTACAAGCAGCTTGGAAAGCAGCAATTGCATCATTATGACACAATGTTGTATTGACTGCATTAGCATTTAATATTGCCATTAATGCTTGTGCTGATGCAGCACGCTTTCCCGGCATAACGGCCGGATACCAACAGTTTACCTGATCCCGCAGTGGAAAAACCATACCATTAATATCTTTATCCGCAAATGCTGAAAAAACGGCGTGTATAATTTTATTTGGGTATTTTTCAGCTAAAAAATTAGCCAGATATCGAACACTTTGAGGATTATGAGCTACATCAAAGAGTATTGAACAAGCATTTTTTTCCACTAATTGTAAACGCCCAGGCAATATTGTATTTACTATACCTCGTCTTATCGCCCTATCTGCCACTGGCAATTTGGTTTGCAGACATTTAATAGCCATAATTGCTGCAGCTACAGAATTTATATGCAAATGTGGCGAAGGTAAATTTAATTCATCTTTAAAATGAAGCCAGTCATAATCCTGACCATGAATATATATTTCTGAGGTTAAGCACCCTGCTTTTTCCAAAAGTATTTGTGAGGGATTTAAATCAGCATAAATAAACGGTTTGTTTGCACGTAAAACACCTGCTTTTTCAAATGTTATCTCATCAAGCGTATTACCCAAAAATTCCTGATGATCAAAATCAATAGTGGTAATAATAGCTAAATCATTATCAATGATATTAGTTGCATCTAACCGCCCTCCCAATCCAACCTCCAATAGAATTAAATCAGTATCCTGCTGCTTAAAATATAATAATCCAGCAAGAGTTACCGTTTCAAAATAGGTGAGATGTATATCGTCTCTGGCCTGCTCAATTACTTCAAACCATTTTATTAGCTCATCATCGCTGATTTGCTGCTTATTGATTCGAATTCGCTCATTAAAGCGCATCAGATGAGGTGATGTATAAGAAGCAACTTTATAACCTGCTTCAAAATATATGGATTCAAGCGTTGAAACGGTAGAGCCTTTACCATTTGTACCGGCAACAGTTATAACCGTTGCCTTGGTATTATCAAGATTAAGTTTTTTTGCAACCTGACTTATGCGATCCAGATCTAACTGAATTTCCTGCACATGACGATTTTCCAGAATGCCAAGCCAATCAGTCAGCGTATTTTGTTGCCCTGCACTCATGCCAATTCGCGGTGGGATAGCTTCGCAATAAGTTCAGCAACAGTTGGTCGTAATGATTTACGATCTACGATCATATCAATATGACCATGTTCTAATAAAAATTCACTGCGCTGGAAACCTTCTGGTAATGTCTGACGAACAGTCTGTTCAATCACGCGCGGCCCTGCAAAACCAATTAGGGCATTAGGTTCAGCAATAATAATATCGCCCAGGCTGGCAAAACTTGCAGATACGCCGCCCATTGTCGGATCAGTTAATACAACAATAAAAGGTAATCTGGTTTCAGCAAAACGACCAAGAGCAGCTGATGTTTTAGCCATTTGCATAAGTGAAAACAGCCCTTCCTGCATTCGTGCTCCACCACTTGCGGTAAAACAAATATAAGGACGGTTTTCCTGAGCGGCGGCATTGACCGCGCGGACAAATTTTTCTCCGACTGTCGCGCCCATTGATCCGCCCATAAAATTAAATTCAAACGCACTGACAACAACAGGCTGATTTTGAAGGTTACCTTTCATTACGATCAGCGCTTCTTTTTCTCCGGTGGCTTTTTGTGCCTGAGTGATTCTGTCTTTATATTTTTTAGAGTCTTTAAATTTCAATCGATCAACAGGTTCCAGGTGACTGGCAATTTCTTCCTGCCCATCTTCATCTAAAAACTGACTTATGCGCTCACGAGCACTCAAGCGGTGATGGTGGTTGCAACTTGTGCAGACATAGAGATTTTTTGCAAGCTCAGAACTATATAAAACAGAATTACATCCCTGACATTTTATCCATAATCCTTCAGGTACTTTTTTTTGCGATGATTCTGTCTTAATTATTGAAGGTAATAATTTTTTTAACCAACTCATAAACAAAGATCCATAATAGGCATTATCGAATGTTCCAGTATACCTCGAAATTTATTGTAGAGCTTGCATTATATTAAGTTGCGCAACAAAATTTATTGTATTTTATTAATACACATTATTTTGAGTGATTAATAAATAAACAGTAACTTATTATATTTATTTATTTTTATTAATTGATTCGCTTTTTTTAAAAGAAAGTGCTAGCAAATCCTAAAGTTTATTTAGGGGGTACCGATAAGGAGTATGGGTACGGTGAACTTAACAAAAAAAATAAAGAGATTACCGATAACAAAGTAGATCCCACATTAAGGGATTCAGGTGAGGAGATTTAATCATGGCTGCAGTGATTAATACAAACGTAATGTCGCTTAATGCGCAACGTAACTTAAACAAGTCGCAAATGTCTTTGCAAACTTCAATCCAACGTCTTTCTTCAGGCTTACGTATTAATAGCGCTAAAGACGACGCGGCGGGTCTGGCAATTTCAGAACGTATGAGTTCACAGGTTCGTGGTATGAATCAAGCCATTCGTAATGCTAACGATGGTATCTCTCTTTCACAAACAGCTGAAGGCGCGATGGCAGAAACCACAAATATTCTACAACGTATGCGTGAACTGTCAGTTCAGTCAGCAAATGCTTCAAATAACTCCAGCGACCGTGACGCTCTACAACAAGAGGTTTCACAATTACAAAGTGAAATTAATCGTATCGCCTCTAACACTGAGTTTAACGGACAACGTATACTTGATGGTTCATTCGCTAACGCCAGCTTCCAGGTCGGTGCTAACGCAAACCAAACCATCAGTTTTGGTATCAACAGTGTTAAAGCCTCTGCAATCGGTGGTATCGCTACTGAAGTAGGCTCAACTGTAACCGCTGCCACAGCAACTGACATAACTATTGCTGTAGGTGGTTCAGCCGCTACCTCTATTAACTCAAGTGCCAACTTTACCGGCAACACTTATCAGAATGCCAGTTCTGCTTATGCAAAAGCTGCAGCTATCAACGATGCTGGTATTAGTGGAGTGACAGTTAGTGCTTCTACAACTGGTACGCAAACAGTAGGCGGAATTGGTGGTACTGCAGCTGATACGTATAACTTGTCAGTAAATGGCGTTGCTATCTATACCAACCAGGACGTTGCTACTGCTTTGACTAACTCGCAATTACGCGATGCAATCAATGGTGTAAGCGACCAGACTGGCGTTACAGCAAGCCTCAACGGTGGTGACTTGTCATTAACCGCTGCTGATGGTCGTAACATAGATGTTACCGAGAGTGGTACAGGCTTTGTTGCAGGTACTGATGGTCTGACCGTAACTGGTGGTGATTTCGCTGCAACATTGAGAGGAAATCTGACCATTACATCTACAGATACACTTGCTATCGGCGGTACTGTGGCTAACATCGGTTTAAGTGCTGCAATCGCTAAAGATACATTGGGTGTGGACACAATTGACATCGGAACACAAGCTGGCGCACAAGCGGCTATATTACGCCTTGACTCAGCCTTGACCGCTGTTAACTCTAACCGCGCTGCAATGGGTGCTCTGCAAAATCGCTTCGATTCAACTATATCAAGCTTGCAAAATGGTGCTGAGAATCTTTCATCAGCACGTAGTCGAATCCAGGATGCTGACTTTGCATCAGAAACTGCTAACCTGACAAGAGCGCAAATTCTGCAACAAGCAGGTACTGCAATGCTTGCCCAGGCTAACAACGTACCACAAAGCGTACTTCAGTTACTTGGTAGATAATAGTACAAACATACATCATGCAGGGTAACCTGCATGATGTGTTTATAACAATAAAATGATAGGCATGAGGGATTTTGTGTAGGAGTTTGCTATGAACATTGATGTAACATCTGTTATTAAAAGTACTGGGGATTTGCCTGTCACTGATGCAAACAACAAAGTTAACCCGGTTAAAATAGAGCAAGATGAAGCTATACAGTCATCAATACCTACTGCTACATCAGCAAATCAACAATTATCTGACGTTAATAAAGCTACGGGTCTTTTACAAACAATCATTCTTGAGAAAATATCAGGCACGGTTATTCGTAAAATGCCTACCGATGATTATCTAAAATTGCTATCGTTACTTGATGAAATGGTAAGTGGTTCGCTTGATAAACGAGTTTAATCTATAATTAGTCAAGCATTATATTAATCAAGAGAAGGAATTCATTGTGGCTAGTATAAGTACTACAGGTGCAAGCATTGATGTCAAAGGTATCGTTGATGCCCTGGTCAACGCCGACATTAGTCCTCTTTCAACAAAACTGGATAAACAGCAAGCCAGTTTTACGACACAATTATCGGCTCTCGGCCAGGTCAAATCATCATTGGCCAAATTACAAACATCAATGAACACGTTGTCTAACTTAAAAAATTTCTATACTTTAAATGCTTCCGTAAGCGATCCTTCTGCATTAATTGCCAGTCAGGATGAGGGCGCTTCCCCCGGCAACTATCAATTGGATATCCAACAGCTCGCATCGAGACAAAGTCTTGCGAGTTCTCCATTTGCAACTAGCTCGACTGTGGTAGGCAATGGCAGCATTACTATTGATTTTGGAACCTATAACGCGGATTTAACAACCTTTACAGCAAACGCCTCCAAATCGCCCGTTACAATCAATATTGCCCCTGGTCAAAATACGTTAAGTGCAATTAAGGATGCTATTAATAACAGTAACTCCGGTGTACAGGCAAGTATTGTACAAGACGGTTCAGGTGCGCGATTGACAATATCCGGATCAAATACTGGTAAAGATTTCGCCATGAAAATAAGTGTTGCTGATGCGGATGGCACTAACACTAATGGTTCAGGTCTTTCTGCTCTGGCATATGATCCAACAACAGCTGTTAATTCCATGACTCAAACTATTGAAGCTTTGGATAGCAAGGTCAAAATCAATGGTCTTTTACTGCAACAAAGTACTAATCAGTTAAAAGAAGCTATCGCAGGAATGACTCTGGATTTGAAAAAAGCACAACCTGGTACAACTATTTTCCTGAATATTGATAATAACAAAACGCAGCTTAGTAATTTAGTTAATGACTTTGTTAAACAATACAATGACACAATGACCACTTTAAATAGTCTCTCTGGTTATAATCCCGATACAAAAACCGGCGGTATATTACAAAGTGATGCATCTATCCGCAATTTAAAAGCAAACCTGTCAAAAGTATTAAGCCAGACAGTTAACGACTCTGGTTCATTACGAAGCCTGGCAGATATAGGTATCAAATCCAACTCCAAAGGCTTACTTGAAATTAATGCGACCAAATTATCCAGTGCTATAGACAATAATTACAGTGACGTTGGTTCATTATTTGCCAAAACAGCCACTGCCACTGATAGCGATGTGAAAATTAATTCTGTTGGTGCGGATGTTAAAGCTGGCACTTATAATCTGGCTGTTAACTCCTTTGTTCCTGGTACAACACTTACCGGAACATTTAGTGGCATCTATGCTTCATCAACAAATGGCCTGACTTTAACCGGAACTGGTGCTTTTGCTTCACTTTCAGTCGATATTCTGGCAGGAAGTATTGGTGCAAGAGGTACGATCACCATTAAAGATGGTGTTGCTGGCCAACTTAATAATTTATTAAACAATTTTTTAAGTAGTACCGGCTCATTGGCGGAAAAAACAAATAATATAAACGATAAATTAACTGACATCACTGATAAAAGAACACTGCTGCAAACCAAGGCTTTGGATTTACAAAAAAGGTACACTGCACAGTATTCAGCACTTGATGCTTTACTAACCAGAATGCAATCGACCAGTGATTTCTTAACTCAACAATTAGCATCTATATCTAAAATAACTTCAGGCTAATAAGAGGCAGACATGAAAAATCCATATCAGGGAGCTGTTGATCAATATAAATCTATCGAGTTGCAAACTCGTATTGAGTCTGCCAATCCTCATGAGTTAATTAATCTGCTATTACAGGGAGTTCGTTCTAATATAGCCTGCGCACAAGGTAATATACAGCGCAAACAGATTAGTGAAAAAGGCGCGCATATCAGCAAAGCAATCAGTATTCTGGATGGTTTACGTACCTGTCTTGACCATGAAAAAGGTGGTGAGATGTCAACAAATCTGGATAATCTTTACGAATATGTTCAAAATATTTTATATCAGGCAAATCTTAAAAATGACGCTGAACTACTGGTTCAGGCTAACACCTTGATAGCTGAAATACATCAGGCCTGGCAGGAAATGCCTTGGCAAAGTGCTTAATTTTCTCCGATTTCTGATCGAGTTAACAGCTTGATCAGAAACAATTTTACCTTCCTATCTTTTTCTCAAACCATCTGCTATTACTTTAAGTATAAGGAATAAAAATAACAGTCATATACAGAGGTAATCATGAAAAGATTATCAATAATAATTATAATGATGATTGTCTTACTACCAGTCGCCCAGTCCAATACGCGTTATGGCGAATCATTATGCAATCAGCCTGACTACTTCTGTATCCAAATTAAATCTGGGCAAAGCTGGAATAAATTGTTTCCGAATGAAGAAGCCAAAGACATAGTAAGACGCATTAACCGTATGAATGTACGCCTGAAAGCAGGAATGGTTATTGCTGTACCTAAAAATCTCGATCGTCTAACAATTTATGACGTCTCACCCTTCCCTCGCTATATCGAAGCAGATGGCGAAAAAACTATTTATGTCAGTCAGAAATTTTTAGCGTGGGGAGCTTACGATGAGGATGGCGAACTTCTATGGTGGGGACCAATATCATCAGGCATAGGCAAATGCAATGTAGCTGGCGGTTGCGGTACGCCCTCGGGTGCTTATCGAGTAATTCGTAAACAGGATGTAGATTGTATCTCTACTGCTTTTCCACGACGCTCTGATGGTAACAACGGTGGTGCGGAAATGCCGTTTTGTATGCACTTTTTCCGTGGTTACGCTCTACATGGCAGCACCGAAGTACCAGGTTACCGAGCCAGTCACGGTTGTGTCAGACTATTCACTGAGGATGCGCGCTGGCTTAACGAAGAGTTTGTTGATGTGCCTGGCGGCGGTGCCAGAGGAACTCGCGTTGTAATTGATGAGCCATCGTAATGCATTATTGTAAAACAGTAAAAGAACCTGACACACCTTTCGCAGCCAATTGAGACTTTAAACGATCACTCATTGTTTTGTCAGCAAAAGGACCTGCTTTGACTATAAAACGCTGCTCGTATTTTTCTATAAAAACAGGTGATTTAGTTATTACTAATAATTTCTTTTGTAAAATACTGGCCAGATCCCTGGAGTTATAAGCGCCAGCCTGTACATAATAATGAGCGACGTGAGGTTTGCCTTTCTGGTTCATTGCTAATGCTTCAATCTCCACAGGCGCCGTGCCATTAGGTAATAAACCAAGTTTTGTTGCTGCCGCATAGGATAAATCAATAACACGATCAGATCGGAACGGCCCTCTGTCATTCACTTTGACAATTGCTTCACGGCCATTGCTCAAGTTTTTTACTTTTACATAAGTAGGCAAAGGTAAGGTTTTATGAGCAGCAGTCATGGCATACATATTATAATCATCGCCGCTGGAAGTACGCTGTTTGTGAAATTTTGTTCCATACCAGGACGCTAAACCACGCGCTTTGTAACCATGTGCTGAACGTAATACTTCGTATTTACGCCCTTCTACGGAATAGGATTCAGGATTGCCATAACGACTGAAAGGTTCATAAATCGGTTTTACTTTCTGGAATTTTGTAGGAGGAGGCCCTTCTGGTGCCTTGTCATGCTCAATAGCATATCGGCGCTTGGAAGATTGTTTTTGGTATTGTTTTCCCGTGGCATGTCTGTCGGATAATGATGCGTTATAACACCCGCTCAATAATAAAGCGCCCAAAATACACAGCCAACGCATAACTTTTTCCTGATGATTTTTTTAAATACTATATACTTTTCTCACCTCATTATGCGAGTTTTATTTTTTTAAGGGTAAACACGTAGCCCGTATTAGCGTAGCGTAATACGGGCATTTTTGACCATATCATTCTGACGTCATACCGATGTCCCGTATTACGCTACGCTAATACGGGCTACGATCAATTCAGGCGTTCATATTTCCCGCTCCAATCTGATTATTTTTCTCCCAAAGAGAAATTTTTTAAAACACCAATTAGCGAATAATGATTTTGGTATTTGGATGCTCGATTAAGCCTGTGTTAACATTCATTTTTTGTAATTGCGAGTATATATAAAATGAAGTTTCATCGCTTTTCCTGCAAGCTTGTTTTAGTGACTACAATGGTGACCAGTTTCGCCGTATTCAGTGCAGATATTCCTTTAACCAACGTCAATATGGCCGGCAAACCTGTAATCAATAAACCCATGATTACGCCTTCAGCTCCTGTACTTAATGCCAAAGCCTATATTCTGATAGATGTAAACAGCGGTAAAATTATTGCCGAGAAAAATAGTGAGGAGCGATTACCACCTGCCAGCCTTACCAAAATGATGACCCTATATGTCATTTCTAACGCCTTGCGTAATGAACAGATCCATTTACCTGATACTGTACATATAAGTAGAGATGCCTGGAAAATCGGCGGTTCTCGCATGTTTGTAAAAGAAGGCCAGGATGTAGCGGTTGAAGATTTATTAAAAGGTATTATTGTTGACTCGGGTAATGATGCCTGCGTCGCAATGGCGGAACACTTGGGTGGCAGTGAGCCGGGGTTTGCTGAAATCATGAATCAACAAGCATTAGAACTGGGGATGAAAAACAGTCACTTTACAGACAGTACCGGTTTACCTGATGAGCAACATTATACAACTGCAAAAGACCTGGCAATCCTGGGACGTGGCCTGATTAATGATTTTCCCCAATACTATCATTGGTATAAACAAAAATGGTTTACTTATAATGGTATTCGCCAGCCTAATCGTAACCGGCTTCTCTGGCGCAATAGTCAGGTAGACGGAGTCAAGACAGGACACACGAATGAAGCTGGATTTTGCCTCGTTTCGTCAGCCAAACGCGACGATATGCGCTTATTAGCGGTCGTAATGGGTTCTCCCAGTGACTCCATTCGAGCAGATGATAGTGAACGCCTGTTAAATTATGGTTTTCGATTCTTTGAAACACACCCACTTTTTAAAGCAGGACACACTATCAAAGAAACACAGGTTTACAAAGGTGCCAGTAGCAAGGTAAATGCCGGTTTATTACAGGATCAGTATATAACTGTCCCTAATGGCCAATATCAACGTTTAAATACAAGCGCCATTGTTCCTAAAAATCTGGAAGCCCCTATTAAAAAAGGCGATAAAATTGGCGAACTGGTTGTTCAGTTTGACGATAAGGCAATCGATAGCTTTCCTCTTTACGCATTGGAAGATGTACCAAGCGGCGGCATCTTCACCCGGGCAAAAGATTCAATTAAACTGATGTTTAACAGCTGGTTTGGTTAAGGATTACGCATGAGCGAGCCGATTATATATTTAGATGGTGAATATACGAATGCTGCGAATGCAAAAATTTCAATTTTTGATCGCGGCCTTCTTTTCGGCGATGCAGTATATGAAGTAATTCCTGTATATAATGGAAAAGCCTGTTTTGTGGAAAGGCATTTGGCCAGGTTGCAATCAAGTTTGCACAAAGCACGCATAATTATGCCTGAAATTGATTGGCTACCAATCTTTAACAGGCTGATTGCAGACAATAGCAAAGGCGATATGCAACTATATATACAGATTACACGCGGTAATCAGCACCTGCGTAAACATGATATTCCAGCACAGCTTAAACCCACCATTTTTGCTTTCACTCTGAATAATCCCTACCCGCTAAATGATCAGATAAAACGTGGTTTACATGCAAGTCTGCTCGAAGATTACCGTTGGCAGCGTTGTGATATCAAAACCACATCACTTCTGGCTAACGTATTACTTCATGATGACGCAATTAAAGATGGCAATGATACGTCTATACTCATGCGTAATGGCATACTGACAGAAGGTAGTGCCAGTAATGTTTTTATTGTCGATAATGAAGGTATAAAGACGCCGGTACAGAATAATTTTTGTTTACCCGGGATTACCCGCCAACTGGTTATCGAGCTAATTGAGGAAATGGACTTGCCTTTTCAGGAAACCAATATTCCTGCTCAGGATATTTTTAAAGCAAAAGAAGTCTGGATAACAAGTACGGCAAAAGAAATTTACCCTGTAACACGAGTAAATAATACCCAGATAGGTGATGGTCAGGGCGGCGCTTATTGGTCGCAGGTTCATCAGGAATATAAACTTTTAATTAATGATTACTATGACCGATAAATCTTCTCTGATGGAATTTCCATGCAACTTCCCAATTAAAATTATTGGAGTACAAACAGACAGTTTTATTAATGAAGCAAGTGCTGTAGTTTTAAAGCACTTCCCTGACACAAAGTCAGAACATATTACTAATAAATTAAGTGAAAATGGCACTTATACAGCCATTACTGCTACCGTACTGGCGCATAATCAAAAATCACTTGATGCATTATACAGTGAGCTTACGCTGTTACCTGGAATAAAAATGGTGCTATGATGATAATTCACGAGTTAGGCACATTGGGATACCAGGATGTATGGGAAAAAATGAAAAACTTTACCCTGTTACGCAATGAGCAAACTCAGGATGAATGCTGGCTATTACAACATCCAGCCGTTTATACACAAGGTCAGGCAGGCAAAGCGGAACACGTTTTAAACGCAGCCAATATCCCTGTCGTACAGTCCGATCGCGGTGGACAAGTTACCTATCATGGCCCCGGGCAGCTCGTTGGTTATGTTTTGCTGGATTTGCGAAGACGCAATATTGGTATCAGAACGCTGGTTACCAGGTTGGAGCAACTATTGATTTCACTGTTAGCTGATTACAACATCCCAGCTGTAATTCGTTGTGGAGCGCCCGGTGTCTACGTTGAAGACAAAAAAATCGCTTCAATTGGCTTACGTGTAAAAAATGGCTGTACTTATCATGGTATCGCATTAAATGTTGCTATGGACTTATCGCCCTTTGAAGGCATAAACCCTTGTGGCTTTGCCCGATTACAGATGACGCAAATCAAGGATTATATTCCGGATATTGACATCAATGATGTATCAGCGCGTTTTGCAAAAAAATTTTCAAAGCAATTTGAAGAATAACGCCTATGCAAATCTTCTCAAATTATATTCAACCGATAAGCCAATGGCTTTACATTCACCCCTATTGGGCTCTTTTTTTCACGTTTTTTATTTCTTTCACTGAATCATTAGCAATTATAGGCAGCATTATCCCTGGCTCTGTCACCATGACCGCCATAGGTATCATGGCAGGTTCAGGTTTGATGCGAATTGATTTAACACTTTTTGCTGCAATAATTGGCGCGATTGCGGGTGACAGTCTGAGTTATTTACTTGGTTATACTTACAAAGACAAATTAAACTCAATCTGGCCATTTAGTAAATATCCGCAATGGCTAACTTATGGTAAAGATTATTTTGCTCGTCATGGCGGTAAAAGTGTCCTTATTGGACGTTTTGTTGGACCACTACGCTCAATAATTCCGGTAATTGCAGGAATGATGCAAATGAGTCAATGGCGATTTTTAATTGCGAATACTCTTTCTGCCATTGGCTGGTCGTGTTTATATGTCTTGCCTGGCGTCCTTATTGGCACTGCCAGTAATGAATTATCTCCTGAAAGTGCCACCAGGCTGTTTATCAGTATTCTTTTACTCATTGGCGCAATATGGCTACTAGGTGTAGGTTTGAAATGGTTGCTTGTTCAGGTAAACCGTTTGTTAAGAATTTATTTACATGATTTCTGGACATGGTCAGGTAAACATCCCCATCTCTCGACAATTATTCGTTTTCTTACACCACCAAGTGAAAATCATCACTATCAGACTACATTATTATGTATTGGCTTACTATTCAGTGTTTTGATATTTTTAATTATTAGTATATTAACAGCCCAAAATAACTGGCCATCAACCATTAACCAGCCTGTTTATTTGTTTTTACAAAGTTTAAGGCTCTATTCCTTTGATTTGTTTTTTATCGCCTGTAATGCATTTATCAGTACCATAACGCTCGCTGCTTTAACTATCTATATTAGCTTGGTTACTCTTTATTATCGGGATTTACGTACCCTGCTCTATTGGTTAAGCCTTTCATTAGTCTGTGCTTTTGTCGTTTTTATAATGCACGTGCTTATCCACTCAGCCCGTCCTGAAGGTTTGCTTGAAATCAAAGCCACCTTTTCATATCCGGCAATCCATCTGACTTTTGCGACTGCTGAATTTTCTGCTCTCCTTTTTTATTTGAACAAATGCAGAAGATGTCGATTTACAATTGTCTTAAACATTTTATTGCCTCTGATTCTTATTTTGAGTGGAATCGCATTAATCTATTTAGGTGATAACTGGCTTATGGATGTCATTGGCGCTTATTTTTGCGGCTTTAGCATTTCACTTGTTCATTGGTTACTTTATCGACGTCAGGAGGATTTTTTAATCAAGCCACAGTATATGGCGGCATCACTGCTTTTTTTACTTTTTGCTTCATCAACACTCTCTTTCGTAACTTCTTACGAGCAAATCTATCGTGATCATCAACCGTTTGTTGCAAAATATGTATTCCCTGACGATTTATGGTGGAATCAGGATAAACCGATTTTACCGCTTTACCGGGCAAATCGCATTGGTAAAGAAATTAACATATTTAATATTCAATATGCAGGAAAAATAAATCATTTAGAAAATGCATTAATATTGAACGGCTGGCAAAAACAAAAAGAATCATTTTTTACATCCTTAATTAAACGCTTTAGCGGCCAGATTAACTCACATGAAGCCCCTTTAATTGCGCAACTTTATTTAAACCGTAAACCAGAATTAGTGATGTTTTTTAAGCCTCAAGATGCTGAAAAAACACAAATTTTACGGATCTGGCGTTCTAATTATCATTTAAAAAAATATAGACAGCCAATTTGGCTGGGAACTATTACCGAACCTCTTTCCAATAACAAAACAGATGTGCCTGAAGATACATTTCGATATATTAATAATGCGCTGGATCAATTTACTATACGTAAAACTTCTGTACAGATTGATTTACCTAATTCAATTAGAACTACGACTGAACCAGCTATCTTATTAATCAGAGAAAATCCTTAGATAATTATCAAATCCAACTTGTCAGAATTAATGATAATGAGTATAGTTTGCAGTCAAAATTATGACTAAATAAATAATGGTAGAATAATGAATACAGCCGCTCATTTTGCTGCAGACTACATAAAAAAACAATTACCCTCATTTAAACCTGTTATTGGCATAGTACTTGGTTCCGGTCTAGGCAGTTTTGCCGAGCAACTGGATGATGCAGTAACCATCAGTTACGATAAGCTCCCAGGCTTTCCCAAACTTACCGTTCATGGCCATGTTGGAAATCTTGTTTTAGGTTATTCCTCAGGTGTTGCTGTTGTGTGTTTACAAGGACGTGCACACAGTTATGAAGGTGTTAATCACGATATTGTAAAAACCTATGTTCGTACTTTACGATTATTGGGTTGTGATTACTTTCTCGCCACCAATGCCTCTGGTTCTCTGCGTGAAGAAGCGGGACCTGGCTCGCTTATGTTGATAAATGATCACATCAACTTACAGCCTGGCAATCCATTAGCTGGTCCTAATGACGATGAGTTTGGTCCAAGGTTTTTCCCATTGGACAACGCGTATGATATAGACTTGCGTAATAAACTGAATGCTATTGCCAAACGTGAACGTATTACATTACACGAAGGTGTTTACCTGTCAGTTTTAGGTCCAAATTATGAAACAGCCGCAGAAATCAGAGCGTTTCGTACTATGGGCGCTGACGCTGTTGGTATGTCGACAGTACCTGAAGTTCTGGTTGCCAATCATTGTGGAATGAAAGTTGCTGTAATCGCAATCATCACTAATTACGCAACTGGTTTGGACAACACCAGCCATAGCCACGAGGCAGTTGTTTTAATGGCTTCACAGGCAGCTGAACAATTAAATAAGCTCGTTAAACAATTTATTGCAGAGCTTGTCTAATGCTTGAACAAAATTTTGCAGCGTTTTTGATGACACTGAAACCTGAGCAGTTTTCTGCGGAACAGGCTATTTCTCTAATTGATTTGACTCTTTTGGATGAAAATGTATCTGATTTCTTGCTGGAACAACTTGTTCAAAAAGCCAATCTTCATAACGTTGCAGCTGTTTGTGTGTACCCTCAGAATCTGACGAAAATCCATACGTTAACGTTGCCATCAATAAAGCTTGCCACCGTAGTAAATTTCCCCTCTGGCGAACACAGTCTTGATCGGGTTTTAAACGAAATAGAAGAAGCAAAATTTGCCAGTGAGATTGATTATGTATTCCCCTATCAAACTTATTTTACTGGCGGCCAACAAGCAGCGCTTACCCATTGTAAGGCTATTTATGATTGTTGCCAGCAAAAAAAACTGACATTCAAAGTAATTCTTGAAAGCGGTGCGTTACCTTCCAGTAAAATTTATTACTTATGCATGGATATAATTTCTCAAGGATGTGATTTCTTAAAAACATCTACTGGAAAAATTGATATCGGTGCCACACCTTTAGCTGTATTTAGTATGTTGCAGGCCATACAGGATAGTGGCACTTCCTGTGGTATCAAAATATCCGGCGGCGTTAAAACAGGTACACAAGCTTTCTTTTATATGAGACTGGCAAAACAGATTTTAGACCGAGAGCTGGATAATAGCTGGTTTAGAATTGGCGCTAGCAGCCTGATTGATAATTTACTGGCAAAATAATGGTTTTAGCGAAATGTTGGGTCAAAATGACAACCTACGGTCATGACAACATTAAACCAACCCACATAACCAGGCCATACCAAGTATTCATTGTGAACGCATTTAAACACTTCGATTCATTACGCTCTACAAGCAAATATTGCTGATATACCAAATTACCACCAGCAACTACCCAGCAATAATAAAATATCGGAGATAAATCATGCTGGTAAGCTAATAACAACCACAGACTGTGATGAACCACTTGTAGCAACCCAATGATCAATCGGTCATAACTGGCAAACCAGATTGCGGTGGATCGGACACCAATTTTTAAATCATCGCTTCGATCAACCATTGCATATTCAGTGTCATAAGCAACTATCCAGGCAAAATTTATCAACAGTAAATAAATAACGGTGGCATTTAATGGTGCATTAGAGGCTGCATAAGCCATAGGAATACCCATAGAAAACGCCAGGCCAAGTATTAACTGAGGTCCTTGCAGAAATCGCTTACAAAAAGGATAAATAATAGTTATTGCTAATGCTGCCAACGCATAATAGAAACAAGCTGACGGCAGTTGAATTAAAACAACTAAAGCTGCAAACAAAAGCGTGATTAAGAGAACCAACGCTTCACTGAGGGTAATAACCCCTGCCGTTAAAGGACGATTCTTCGTACGAGTCACGTGCAGATCAATTTTACGGTCAGCAATGTCATTAACAACACAACCTGCAGCACGCATTAAAACAGTTCCGAGAAAAAAAAGTAACAACAGCTTTACTGAAGGCATTCCATGGTTGGCCAACCATAACGCCCAGGCTGTAGGCGCCCATAAAAGCAAGATTCCAACGGGTTTGTGGAAACGCATCAAGGTTAAATAAGCAATTATTTTTTTCACATTGTTGCTCTCAATAAACCCGGTAAAAGAATTTCCACGAGATAAAAGGGCAATAAATTATTAATAGTGAAATGCGATAATCGTAAATACAAAATTTCTTCGTTATCACGCCAATCCGGCTGCAACCAATAATATTCAATCGTTTTTGCATTGATGCAATAATGTTGCAGGGAAGTACGAGTTATTTGCTGCTCTGAAAAAATGATATCACCCAATGATTCTGTCGAAAGACGTTTAAAAATACCTGTATTTGCATGATAAGTTATTTCAGGAATAATTGTTCTGGCATACCAGCATGGATGATTGCGTGAAGACATTAAAATTTCACGTTGGAAAATAGTGTCACTGGTTATATTGACGACATATTTATCCCACCAGTTTGCCGCTTGCCAATTTTGATTAAGGATTTCAAGTCGTGCCTCACCCGAAGCATCTTTCAATTTTTGTGTAAGGGCTGTAGTGCACTCAAGCCATGGTAATATAAGCGACATAATTAGCAATGTTATAATCAAGGGTATTAGTATAACATTTTAGAAAAAAGCTGCTACCCTCTCACTCCTATCCTCAGGGCAAGATCACCAAAACCTTTTAAATAGCAGCGAGTTATGATCAAATAGCCACATTTTGCAAAATGAGGCTATTTAAATGTCCAATGGTTTAGTCGAGTACTTTGGTGATTTACCCGATCCCC
>Ga0335397_10002663_pt1 | contig 24323 bp, 13 predicted proteins | sample MAT04_FD_205740 | JGI IMG/M metagenome (GOLD analysis project Ga0335397, IMG submission 205740) | Freshwater microbial communities from Lake Fryxell liftoff mats and glacier meltwater in Antarctica - MAT-04 (spades assembly) (version 2) ... | reverse complement strand
AGCATCGAGAACGCATGATCCCCTCCCTCACGACACGCGACCACGCCCAGATTCGACCCGTCAGCCGCGTCGAACCCGAGCCTCGGAATCGGACCAGAACCCGGCCTGAAGGCCTCAGGCCCCCCCCGGTGAATCCTCACGAATTTCCCGTCACTTCTGTCTCAAATTCGTTGACACGTTCCGTTGCGATGCGACGAGTCTCGCGACCCCGCTGGGCCCTCGCAGCCTTCGTTCTTACTGCTTAGGCGGTAGTATAGGCTACACTTGCGGCTTGGAAGAATGAGCGGGCCAGCGCGGGCTGTGACTTGATGGCGGCGAGATCGAGGGAGACGCGATCCTTGAGCGAATCGTTCCTGACGAGCGGACGCTTGGACGTTCCCCACTGGCGCATGTGATGCCAGACGAACTCGTCGGGGTTGAGGTCGGGCGCGTATCCCGGCAGGAAGTGGAGTTCGAGGCGCCCCTTCAGGTCTTGCACGTACTTCGAGACGATCTTGGCGCGGTGTGCCGGATGCCCGTCGACCACCAGGAAGACCGGGTGCTTGCGGCGGGCGAGGAAGCGCTGAAGGAAGTCGACGAACGCCTCGGCGTTGAGCCGCCCGGAGTCGACGCAGTACCAGAAGGCGCCGAGCGCGTTGACGGCCGAGATGGGGTTGACGGCCGAGATGGGGTTGACGGCCGAGATGGGGTTGACGGCCGAGATGGGGTTGACGGCCGAGATGGGGTTGACGGACTGCCGCTGGCCGCTCGTCTGCACCTCCGGCGTCACTCCTCGCGCGCCCCAGGTGCGTCCAAGCGGGTCGTCGGACCGGATGCCAGCCTCGTCTAGGAAGAAGACCTCCGCGTTGCAGCGCTTCGCACGCGCCTTCAGCTGAGGATAGGTTTTCGACTTCCACTTCTTGATCGCGATGGGGTCCCGTTCGTAGGCGCGCCGAAGCGGCTTCTGCGGCGTGATGCCAAGCTGGCCCAAGAGGCGACCGACGGCGGTGATGCCCAGCGACTTCTTGAGCCGAAGACGGATGAGTTCGGCCACGATCTTGCGGGTCCACAGCCCGAAGTCGAACCCGAACTGTCGCGGGTCCTTGCCGCAGATCCAGCTCCGGACCTTCGCCTGCTCCTTCTCGGAGAGAGTCTTGGGGCGGCCCGGGTGAGGGCGCAGGGCGAGCGCCTCCTCGCCTCCGCTCTTCTCCGCCCGAAGCCACTTGTAGATCGTGGTGCGGCAGAGGCCGAAACTGCGGATCACCTCGCTGGGCGTCTCGCCATCGTGGACGCGCTTGACAGCCATGCGCCGGATCGTTTCGCTGGCTTCGTGGGAGAGCGTGCGGCCGTCGATCTTCACGCACGGATTCTACCGCAGGAACCCCGAACTGTATCCCTAATTACGGACTAGGTAGCAAGCCTGATGGCACCTTCGTCATTCGCGGCTTGCCGGAAGGGGAGTACATGGCTTTCGGCCTGCTGCGTAGCAGTCGGAGCGGCCGTACAGAGCTCAGCAAGCCTGCGCGCGCAGGCGCGACGGACGTAGTTCTGGACTTCAGCGCGCCAGAGAGGAGATTGAGATAGCGCACTGCGTGCGGTTCCAGTTCGCCGCAGCCCACTGCGGCGCTTCAGGTCCGGTTGGGCCGTGGGACTCCTCCAAGCGCGAATGGTCTTGGATGCGCGTGTGCAAGGCCGCACCAGAGTGCGCACGGCGATCAGGCAAGCGGGAAGCACAGCACGCCCCCACCGCCCCTCCTTCGCCCGATCCAGAACGTGCGCATTCACGGACGCGCTCACGAGCTTCATCAAATGGGACTCGGCGCCGGGGTGTGGTCCTCGTCCCCCAGGCCGAGTCCGCACGTTCCGAAGCGAACTTCGCGCGAGGTCCTTCAGCGGACGGGGAGCGGCAGGTTCGTGACGACCGTGTAGAGGTCGTTCGCGGCGACCGTGTGGACGGGCCCCTCGCCGAGCCGGCGCCACGGGTCGCGGCCCGCGTCCTTCACGTTCGTGCGTAACAGCAGCCAGCGTCGCCCCGGCGCCCGGAACCACGCGGCGAGGTCGCCGTCGAGCGCGAGGAAGTTGGCGGGCGCGTACGCGCCCGGTGGCTTCACCCCGAGCCGCTCGCCGTAGCCGAACCACCGGGCCTCGCGTGCCGCGTAGAAGGGGAGCAGCGCCCAGTCGCCGTCCTTGTGCACCGCCACCCCGATCTCGTCGTCGGGTCCGATCTGCGGGAGGACGGGGTCGATCACGTGGCGGGACGCGCTCACCACCTGCGGCGCCTGCGGGTAGGCCCCGGCGAGGAGCAGCAAGAACGACCCCGCCACGAGAGGCGCTGCCGTCGTGGTCCACGCATCGCCACGGCCCCGCGTGCGGAGCGCCAGTGCCACGCAGCCGAGGGCCGCGAGCGCCAGGAGCGCGGCGTCGTGCCACGCCATCCCGCCGCGCAGGCTGGCGACGTAGCCCTTCACGCCCAGGCGGGCCGCCGCACCCTCGGGGACGAAGAGCACCAGCAATCCGACCGCGGCGACGACGTTCACCGCGGCGAACGCGACGGTGGCGCGGCGGCCGTGGCGACGCCACGCGAGGCCCGGCCCGTCCTTCGCGTCCGCGATCGGCGCGCCGACCGCCGCGGCGAGCGCGAGGAAGGGCACGGCGGGCAGCGCGTAGGTGAAGAGCCGCGAGGGCGCAAGCGTGAAGAAGACCGGCGCCGCGAGCGCGAGGCCCGCGAGGGGCGCCAGGAGCCCGCGGCGCCGGAGCGCCGGGACCGCGCCGAAGAGCGTGCCGCCCCAGGGCGCCGTGCCGAGGACCACCGGCACCCAGATCACGAGGACCGAGTTGTCGTGGTGCGCGCCCGCGAGCACGCCGCCGGCGGCGCGACGCTGCAGGTAAACGTCGAGCAGGCCCGGGAGCTGGCGTTCGGCGAGCAGGTACCACGGCACCGCGAGGCCGAGGAAGAGGAGCAGGCCGAGCGGGTGGACGAGCGGCCGGAGCGGGCGCCCGGACCGCCGCGCGACGGCGACGACGGCGGCGCCGACGAGCGGCGTCAGCAGCACGGCGGGGCCCTTCACGAGGAACCCGACGCCGAGCGCGGCGTGCCACGCCAGGACCCAACGCAGGCCCGGCCGTCCGTCCGCGCGGTCGGCTTCGAGCAGCGCCACGCCGGCGATCGTCGTGCAGAGCACGAGCCAGATGTCGGTCGAGACGGTCTGGGCGAGGAGCAGGAACGCCGGCATCGTGCCGAGCACGACCGCGGCCCCGCGGCCCACCGCCCGCGGGTCGGCGCCCGGCGGCGCGAGGCGGCGGGCGGCCCCCGCGACGGTGAGCACCGTGAGCAGGGCGGCGAGGAGGCTCGGGAGGCGGGCGGCGACCTCGTTCACGCCGAACACCAGATAGGACGCCATGAGCGCCCAGTACGTGAACGGCGGCTTCTCGAGGTGGGGGGCGCCGTTGAGCACCGGGAGCACCGCGTCGCCCCGCGCGAGCATCTCCCGGGCGATCTCCGCGTACCGGGTCTCCGTGCTGCCGACGAGCCCGGTCCGCGAGCCGGTGAGCAGCAGCAGGCCCCCGAGGACGGGCAGGAGCCCGAACGCGAGGAGGCGTGCCGACGGGAGCGGCGTGCGGGACGGGCCTGGGAGCGGCGGCAGATCGGCCACGGGGAGAACCTACGGCGGCGGGCGGGCCCCCGCACGTTCGGATCCGGGCCGCGCCACGGGCCCCGCGTACCATCCTGCCCGTGTCGTCGGCCCCGCCCGTCCCGTCGCCCGTGTCGCGGTCCCGGCTCGTATTGTGGGTCGCCGTCGCGCTGCCGGTGCTGGCGGCGTTCGCGCCGCGCGACCTGTGGGCCCCCGACGAGCCCCGGTACGGCCTCGTCGCGCGCACGATCCTCGAGACGGGCGACGCGCTCGTCCCGCGGATCAACGGCGAGCCCTACGCCGAGAAGCCGCCCCTCGTGTTCGCGGCCATGGCCGCGTTGGGCGCGCTCGTCGGCGGGGTGACGGCCGTGGTCGCGCGGCTCGCCTGCGCGCTGTTCGCCGCCGTGGCGGTGCTCACGACGGCACGCCTCGCCCGTCGCTGGTTCCGCGACGAGGGGCTCGGCGACACGGCGGCGCTCCTCTTCGCGACGACGGGCCTCGTGGCCTGGAACGGCGCCCGGGCCGGGCTCGACCTGCCCATGACGTGTTTCGCGCTGCTGGCGCTCGAGGCCGGCACGGTCCTCGTGGCCCGGCGGGCCGTGGGCGCCGCCTGCGCCCTCGGCGCCGCCCTCGGCGCCGGCCTCCTGGTCAAGGGCCCCCACGTCTTCTACGTGCCCGTCGCCGCGCTCGTGGGCGGCACCCTCGCAGCGGGGGAGGGGCGCCGTTGGCGCGACCCGCGGTGGCTGCTCGCACTCGTCGTCGCGCTCGGCCTCGCTGCCGCGTGGTTCGTCCCCGCGAGCGCGCGCGCCGGCGATGCGCCGGCCTACAACAGCGACCTGCCGTTCGGGCGGCGCATCCTCGGCCAGATCGGGTCGCGCGCGACCGGCGAGGACGAGCCGCACGCGCACGGCCCGCTCTACCTCCTCCCGCTCCTGCTCGCGTTCGGCCTGCCGTGGACGCCGGTCTGGCTCTTCGGCCTCGCGCGCGCGCTCCGTCCGTCGCGCGTGCCGGCGGCCGACCGTTTCGGCGTCGGCGCGGCCGTGGCGGGGCTCCTGGGCCCGCTGCTGCTGCTCTCGCTGCCGACGAGCAAGCGCGAGCTCTACCTGATCCCGTTGTTCCCCTGCGCCGCGATCCTCGGCGCGTACACCTTGCACCGCCTCGTGACGCCCCGCGCGGCGGTCCACCTCGTGCGCGGGTTCGTCGTGGTCGGCGCGGGGCTCGCGCTCGCGGCGGTCGCGGCCCCCTTCGTCGCGCCGTCGATGGCGTCGCGGGTCGACGTCGACGACCGCGCCGCGATCGCGTCGGTCGGCGAGCCGCGCGTCGTCTTCGCGCTCGTCGCGGCCGCCGTGGTCGCGGCCGCGGGCGCGCTCGCGGCGTGGCGGCTGCGCGAGCGGCCCGTGGGGGCGGCCCGCGCGACGGGCCTCGCGGTCGGCGCGGCGGGGCTCGTCTTCGCGATCGCGGTCCTGCCCGCGTTCGACCGGTGGAAGTCGTTCGACGCCGCCGCGGCCGCGGGCGCGGCGGCCCGGCCCGACGCGGACCTCGCGATCTGGGGCTTCTCCGACCGGTCCGTCCTCTGGTGGTTCCCGCACCGGCGTCTCGACCACCTCGGCGTCCACACGTACGCCGAGGCGGCGGCGGCGCTCGCCCCCGACGCGCCGCCGCGGCTGGTGCTCGCGAAGGCGAAGAACTACCGCGAACGGACCCGACGGGCCTCCCCGGCCGAGCGGGCGTTGCTCGACGGCGCGCGGGTGGTCTGGGAGGGCCCGGTGGGGGGGACGTCGTTCGTCCTGCTGACGAACGCCGGGAAGTGATTCTCGCGGGACGCCGGGGGCGAGGCGAACGGGGGTCGGCGCGGGGGCGGGCGCTATCCTCGGGCGCACCCCGAGCGGAGCCCGCGTCCCGATGCCGTTCCAGCACCCCGGCGCGTCCCGCGACCCCGCGATCGAGCTGTCCGTCGTGCTGCCGGTGCACAACGAGGAGGGCAACCTCCCCGCGCTCTGGGACGAACTGGTGGCGGCGCTCGCCGCCGTCGGGACGTCGGCCGAGATCGTGTTCGTCAACGATGGCTCGACGGACGGGTCGGGCGCGCTGCTCGACGGCCTCCGGGCGACGGACCCGCGCGTCCGGGTGCTCGACCACGACGGCAACCACGGACTGACGGCCGCGCTCGACACCGGCTTCCGCGCGGCGCGTGGCGCCGTGATCGCCATGCTCGACGCCGACCTGCAGAACCCGCCCGGTGAGCTGGTGAAGCTCCTCGCGCGCCTGCCCGAGGCCGACATGGTGATCGGGTGGCGCCGGGACCGGCGCGACCCCTTCGTCAAGCGGGTCACGAGCAAGATCGCGAACGGCTACCGGAACTGGCGCACGAACGAGCAGGTCCACGACACGGGCTGCGCGCTCAAGGTGTTCCGCCGCGAGGTCATCGAGCGCATCAAGATGTGGAAGGGGATGCACCGCTTCCTCCCCACGCTGGCGCGCATGGAGGGGTTCCGCGTCGTCGAGGTGCCGGTGGCGCATCGGCCGCGCGGCGCGGGCAAGAGCCACTTCGGCACGTGGAACCGCCTCTGGAAGGGCCTCGCCGACGTGAAGGCCGTCCGCTGGATGTGGAAGCGCCGGATCACCGCGCGCGCCACGGAACGCGGCGTGCCGCCGGCGGGACGTGACGCGCCGTCGGCGGTTCGGGGCGGGTCCGGCGCGTGACCGACGCGGCGGCCCTCGTGCCCGTCGTCTTGGCCTTCCAGGTGTGGGACGGGTTCGGCTGGGCGGCGAAGGCCGTGTTCACCTGGCGCATGCTCCACCAGTGGGTGAGCAGCGAGCGCGAGGGCAAGAGCGTGCTTCCGCGCGCGTTCTGGGCGTGGTCGCTGCTGGGCTCGACGCTCGACCTCGTCTACCTCGTCCACCGCCGCGACCCCGTGTTCATGTCGGGCACGATCGTCAACGCCGCGATCTACGTGCGGAGCTGGTGGATGTCGCGCTCGATCGCGCCGCGCGCGCGGGGCCGGGCCCGCTTGTGGGTGCCCGTCGGGGCGGGCGTCCTCCTCTTCGGGGCCGTGGTCTACGAGGCCGTCGGGCCCGACCACGGGCTCGTCCACTTCCAGCGCAGCGTGCCGTGGCTCGTCGTCGGCTACCTCGGCACGCTCGGTTGGACCGGCCGGTTCGTCGTGCAGTGGTGGGAGAGCGAGCGCACGGGCGTCGCGCACCTGCCGGCGGCGTTCTTCTACGTCGGCGTGGTCGCCGCGACCCTGCTCTTCGCGTACGCGCTCCACGAGCGGGATTGGGTCAACACGTTCGGCTTCGGCCTCACGCTGGTGCCCTATGCGCGCAACCTCGTGCTGCTCCGGCGCCGTGCGGCGGCGGACGCGGCGCCGGACGCGGCGCCAAACGGGGACGGCCCGTGAGCGGGCCGCGACCGCCGCTCCGGTGGCCGCCCGACCTCGCCGCGGAGCCCGCGCCGTCCCGCGCCGGCACGCTCCTCTACGTCGTCGCGCTGGTCCTGATCGCGGGTTGGGACCTCGCGGGCCGCTCGATCCTCCACCGCGACCTGCCGCGGTTCGCGGTGATCGCGCGCGAGATGATCCAGGGGGGCGACTGGCTCGTGCCCCATCAGCACGGTCGCCCCTACCTGAACAAGCCCATCCTCTTCATCTGGCTCGTCGCGGGGCCGTCGGCCCTGGCCGGCGACGCGAACGCGCTCTGGCTGCGGCTCCCGAGCGCGCTCGCGCTGGTCGCGACGGGGCTCGCCACGTGTGCGTGGGCCCGCGCGCGCACGGGCTCACGGGCGGTGGGGCGCGTGGCGGGCCTCCTCGTCATGACGATGTTCCTCACGAGCGAACTGGGCCGCACCGGCCGCCCCGACATGCTCGTGGCGGCCTGCTCGACGGTCGCCGCGGCGTTCGTGGACCGCGCCGCGCTCGGTCGCGGCGGCCGGTTCGACCCGCTCTGGGCGGGCCTCGCGTCGGGCGCCGGGATCCTGTCGAAGGGACCCGTGGCGCTCCTCGTGCCGGCGGCGGTGCTGTTCTTGCCGACGCCGGGCACGACGTTGCGCGCGCGCCTCGGCCGCGCCCGCCCGCTCCTCGTGTTGGGGGTGGCCCTGGCGGTCGCGGCGGCGTGGGTGCTGCCTGCGTGGCGACGCGCCGGCGACGGCTTCTTCCAGGGCCTCGTCGTGCAGCAGGTGAAGGACCGCGTCGAGGGTCGCGGCAACCACCAGGAGGGCCCGTTCTACTACCTGACGCAGCTCCCCGGCGTGCTCGCGCCCTGGGGCCTCGTCGGGGGCGTCGTCGCGCTGGCCGCCTTCGCGCCTCGCGTCCGGCGCGCGGTCGGCGGCACGCTGCCCGCGGTCGTCGGCGTCGCGCTCCTCGTGTTGTCCGCGGTCCCGACGAAGGAGGTGCGTTACGCCGCGATCGTCGCGGCGCCCCTCGCGATCCTGGCGGCGCAGGCGCTCGTGGGGCTCGTGCGGCGGGCCCGCGAGCCGCGCGCGGCCGGGCGCCACCTCGCGGTGCTCGGCGTCGGCGGGCTCGTGTTCGGGGCCGTCGCGGCCGGACTCATGGTGCGCTGGCCCGCGACGACGTACCGCCTCGTGCCGCTGGCGGTCGTCGCGGCGGGGACGGGCGTCTTGGCGCTCGTGCGCGCACGGCGCGGCGGCGAGGCCGCCCCGGTCGTCGCGGGGCGGGCCCTCGGGGTCGCTGTCGTGCTCGTCGCGTGCGCGACCCTCGCGTTCTGGGTGGTGCTCGGGCGCTATCTGGTGATCCGCAGCGTGGAGGAGAACCGCCAGGTCGCGCGCGTGCTGCCGGCGGGCGTGCCCGTGGCGATCATGATGGGCGCGAAGCTCGAGCCCGACGACCTCTTCGAGGCGGTGGCGCGCCCGATCCCGGTGCAAGCGGGCGACGCCGTCCCGTCGGCGGCGACGCACCCGCGGCTCGTCGTGGCGTGCCTCGAGCCCGCGCTCGGCGCCGTCTCGGCGGCGCGGGGCGAGCCCCCCGAGGTGCTGCTGCGGTGGCCCCACGTCGGGGGCGGCACCCTCGTGATCGCGCGGTTCGGGCCCGCGGCCGCGGGAGACTAGCCGTGCGGGTCCGTGCGGTGCTCGCCGATGACCGCGAGGCGCTTCGTCATCACGCCGTCGAGGTACGTCGGCGCCTCCGCGTAGGTCATCTGACGGACGCGCCGCAGCGCGTAGCCCCGCGTCTCGTAGAAGGGGACGAGGCCCACCTCGGTGGCCGTGCGCAGCAGCGCCCAGTCGAGGCCCTCGGCCGCCACGTCCCATTCCGCCGACGCGAGCAGCGTCGAGCCGAGGCCGACGCGCCGGTGTGTCGGGAGCACGGCGAGCCCCGAGAGGTCGGCGTAGTCGCGTTCGTCGCACAGGTCCGCGAACTCGCGCTTGCGCGTCCAGCGGATCGTGCCGACGACCTGGCGGCCGAGGCGCGCGAGCAGGAAGTGTTCGCCGCGGCGCATGGCGAGGGCGATCGTGTCGGCGGGCTCCACGTCGGTCGGGAACGGGCTGACGTCGGCGAGCGGCGTGTTGTTGCGCTGGGCCTCGAGGGTGACGGCGGCCACGAGGGCGGCGTCGCGCTCGCCGGCGCGGGTGACCTCGACGCGGGGGTGGAGGTGGCGCCGGAGGTCGGCGCCGCGCAGGTCGCGACCGTAGGCCTCGCCGTCGCGCGGGGGGACCTCCTCGACGAACGGGAGCCCGCGCAGGTGGCGGGTCCAGTCCTCCCCGGCCAGCAGCGCCTCGGCGACGCGCTGGAGGCGCGCCTCCTGGCCCTGCCAGCGTTCGGCCAGGGCGCGGAGCTTCTCGGGGGCGGGGTGGATCATCGGACGTTCCTCTATCGGCGCGCCCGGGTGGGAAGTTGGAGCGGGACGCGGTAGGCTCCGGGGATGGCGCTCGACGTGAACCCCTTCTTGATCCCCCACCTGGCCCGGCCCACCGGCACCCGCATCCTTTTCGTCGTCCTGGACGGCCTCGGCGGCTGCCTCCAACCGGGGGTCCCGACCGCGCTCGAGCGGGCCGCGTGCCCCCACCTCGACGCGCTCGCCGCCGAGGCCAGCCTCGGCCGGTACGTCCCGATCGCCCCCGGCATCACCCCCGGCAGCGGGCCCGGCCACTTCTCGATCTTCGGGTACGACCCCGTGGCGCTCGACGTCGGCCGCGGCGTCCTCGAGACCCTCGGGCTCGGCATCGACGTGGCGCCCGGCGACGTGACGGCGCGCGCGAATTTCGCGACCACGGGGCCCGACGGTCGCCTGACGGACCGCCGCGCCGGCCGCATCGCGACGGACGAGGCCGCGCCGCTCGCGCGCGCGCTCAACGCCGCGATCCCCCGACTCGAGGACGTCTGCGTCGAGATCCATCCCGGCTTGCAGCACCGCTTCGCGCTGGTCCTGCGCGGGCCCGGCCTGTCGGACGCCGTGTCCGACACCGACCCGCAGGCGGAGGGCGTGCCGCCGCTCGAGCCGACGGCGGCGACCGCGGCCGCCGCCAAGGCCGCGCGCGTGACGGCGGCGTTCCTCGCGAAGGCGCACGCGTTCCTGCGGGGCCAGACGAAGGCGAACACGGTGCTGCTGCGCGGCTTCTCCGGCCGGCCCTCGATGCCGACGCTGCGCGACCGCGCGCGGCTCACGCCGCTGGCCATCGCGGCGTATCCGGCCTACCTCGGCGTCGCACGCCTGCTGGGCATGGACGTCGCCCCGGGCGTCTCGCCGAAGAGCACCGTCGCCGACGAGGTGACGGCGCTCGAGCGCGCGTGGGCCGGGCCCCACGACTTCTTCTTCCTGCACGTCAAGGGCACCGACTCCGCGGGCGAGGACGGCGACGAGGACCGCAAGGCCCGGGTGATCGAGGAGTTCGACCGCGAGCTGCCGCGCATCCGCGCGCTGCAGCCCGACGTGATCCTGATCACGGGCGACCACAGCACGCCGGGTCCCATGAAGGCGCACTCGTTCCACGCGGTGCCGTTCCTCCTGGCGGGCCCGTGGGTCGAGCCCGACGAGCAGACGCGATTCGACGAACGTGCCTGCGCGGCCGGACGCTTCGGCGGCTGGTTCCCGGCGCTCTCGCTCTTCCCCATGGCGATGGCCTGCGCGGGCAAGCTCGCCAAGTACGGCGCCTGACGCGAGGCCCGCCCCGTGCCCTCCATCCCGGTGACGCCGCCGCGCTCTCGCGTCCCCGGGGACGTCGCGTGCGCCCTCGTCGCCTCCTTGTGGGTGCTCGCCTTCGCGCCCCGTGCCGAGGTGCTCGCGGTGGCGCCCGGCGTCGTCGGGATGCTGGCGCTCCTCGAGCGCGCGCGGACGACGCGGCGTGCGGTGCTGTACGTGCTGCTCTTCGGCGCCCTGGCCATCGGGTTCGGTTACCGGTGGCTCGCTGACACGGTGCGGGTCTTCGGCGAGCTCGACGTCCGGGTCGGGGGCGCGGCGGGGTTCGTGTCGTGGCTCGTCCTCGCGGCGTACGGGATGTGGTCCACCGTCCACCTCGTGGTGTTCGCGGTGCTCTACCGTCGGATGCTCGGCGCCGACCGGCGGCCGCACCCGCTGGCGACCGCCGCGCTCTTCGTCGCGTGCGAGGTGCTGCCCGTGCGCTTCCTCGCGTGGCAGGCGGGCTACGGCGCCGTGGAGTCGGCCCCCCTCCGCCAGCTGGCCGAGTGGGGCGGCGTGCCGCTGGTCTCGTTCGCGCTCCTCTGCTTCGCCGTGCCTCTGCACGAGGGGCTCCGGTGGGTCGTGGCGCGCGACGACGGTCCCCGCCCGCGCGCCGGCGCGTCCCTCGTCGCGCTGGCGGTGGGGCTCGTGCTCTTCGGCGCGGGGTGGGTGCGGCTCGCCGTCGTGAGCGACGAGGACCGGGCCGCGACCGAGACGGTGCGCGTCGGGCTCGTCCAGGCGAACGTCGGCAGCACGGCGAAGCGCGCGGCCGAGCGGGGAGACCGGGGCGCCGAGGGCCGCGCCGCGTACGAGCGCGGGACGCGGGCGGCGGTCGCCGCCGGTGCGGAACTGATCGTGTGGCCCGAGACGGCGCTCGTCGAGGGCGCGCGGGTCTGGGACGCGACGCAGCGCCGCCTGCTCCCGAAGGCGGTCGTCGACGCGCACCTCGCGCGCCTCGGCTACGGCTTCCTCGCGGAACTCGGCGCCGACCGGACGCTCCTGCTCGGGGGCTACGCCGACGAGGAGCGCGACGGCGCGCCCGTGCGCTTCAACGTCGCACTGCTGCGCGAGCCCGGCGGGACGTCGTGGGGCGTGTACCGCAAGGTGAAGCTGATGCCGTTCGGCGAGCGGATCCCGGGCCAGGACGCGATGCCCGCGCTGCGGGGGCTCCTGCCGCAGTCCGTCCCGATGTCGGCGGGGGAGCGCGACCAGCCGCCGCTCCGATGGCGCGCGCGCGACCTGACGGTGTGCGCGTTCGTCTGCTACGAGTCCATCGTGCCAAGCCTCGTCGCGAGCCTCGCGGGCGACCGCCGCCCCGATCTCCTCGTGAACCTGACGAACGACTCGTGGTACGGCGACACCTGGGAACCCCACCAGCACCTCGCCTTCTCGCGTTTCCGGGCCGTGGAGCACCGCGCCCCGATGTTGCGCGCGACGAACACCGGCATCAGCGCGATCGTGAGCTCGACGGGCGAGGTGACCGAGCGGCTCGGGTGGGGGCGCGAGGGCGTCGTCGTGGGCGACGTGCCACGGGTCCGTCGCGCGCGCACGCTCTACGCGTCCACCGCGTCGATGCAGCCGTGGGGCTGGTGGGCCGCGGCGATCCTGCTCGTCGCATGGCGCCGCCGGCGCGTCTGAGCGCCTGGGAAGGAATCGAAGCTTCCGTCACAGACCGTGAACATCCGTCACAACGGCGAAGCGCGGACCCGCACGGGCCGCACGCCGAGCGGGTTGCCGGGGGGCTGGGCCCGCCGGAAGCCGAGCGAAGCCGACGTCTTCAGAAGGTCTGACCCCTCCGACGGCCCGCGGGAGGGTCGGCCGGCGACCCGCGCGCGCCGGGCCTCGCGTCTGGGGACGACGGGCGCTGCGTCGCCCGCGCACCCCGCGACGTCGACTACGGCCCAAGGACGGGCAAGGACGGGGGCGTGCCAGGACCCGGAACGAAGAAGGGCCGGCGACCTTGGCGGTCGCCGGCCCTCGGGGACGGTGCGGTCGGGGGTCCTAGAAGTTGAAGGACACGCCGAAGAAGAGCGAGTGGACCACCAGTTGGTCCGTCGCCTGACGGGCCTGCACGGCGCCGCTGTTGCTCTGGCTGAAGTCGAACGCGTCCTCGCCACGCTGGACGTTGTCGAGGAACAACAGGTTGTAGCTGGCGCCGAGCGCGAGGCAGCGCGAGAGGTGCCACTTCAGGCCGATCTCGAAGTCGAGGCCGAAGACGAATTCGTCGTCGTCGACGGAAGCCGAGTGGAAGCCGCCGGCGAACACGTCGAGGTCGGTCACGTCGATCTGGCGGTCCACGCTGCCGAACATCGCCTTCAGCGAGCCGTAGAACTCCATGGAGTCACTGATGTCCGCGTGCGCCGCCAGCATCGCCTGGGCGCCGATGAAGTCGTTCTGCACCTCCGCGCGGACGAAGCCGTTGTTCACCGGGAACGCGCCGGGGCCCGTCGTCACGAAGTCGGCCTGGGCGTCCTCGTCGAACGAGATGTAGCGGACGCCGATGCCCGCGTCCCAGCGCCAGTGGCCCGAGCACTTGAGCTCCGTCCACCAGTTGAACTCGAAGCTGAAGAGCTCGGCTTCGCTCTGGAACGACGCGTTCACGGGGCGCGAGATGTCGCCGAGGCCGTCGTCCCCGGGGCGGGCCGCGAAGAAGCCGGCGTCCGTGTCGCTCGCGTCGGGGTTGCCGTAGTAGGTCCCGCGGAACTCGACGCGGCTCTCGCACTCGAAGCGGTACGACACCGACAGGCGGGCGCCGAACGTCCCCTCGTAGTCGACGCCGTCCCACGCGAGTTGGTTGCCCGGCACGAAGAGCGTCTCGCCGAGGATGCCGTCCGGGTTCGAGATCGAGGACATCGCGCCCTCGATCGTCACGTCCCAATTGCCGTAGCGGTTGCCGCAGTCGTCGAGCCGGCAGCCGCAGGCGTCCCGCTTCTGGAAGCAGGGTTGGGGGCCGCAGGGCGCACACGAGCCGCACGAGGGCGTGCCGCACGGCGCGGCGGCATAGGGCGCGGCGGCGTAGGGGGCGGCGGCGTAGGGGGCGGGCGCCGGCGGGTAGCCATAGGGCGCCGGCGCGTAGCCGGAGGGGGCCGGCGCGGGGTAGAAGTAGTAGGTCGGGGCGGGCGCGGCCGACGGGGGGGCCTGCTCGATCACGCGCCGGCGCTCGTCGAACGTGGGCGCGGGCGGCGGCGCCGGCGGGACGGGCAGAGCCGCCGGAGCCAGCGGCAGCGGCGCCGGAGCGACGGGCACCGCCTGGGGCGCCATTTCGGGCGGCGTCGGCGGGGGGACCGGCGCGTCCTCGGCGAATGCCGGAGATCCGAGCAGGGCCGAGCCGAGCAGGGCCAAGGTACCGAGAACGACGAACACGGGGAGACCTCGCATGCAATACCTCCACCCGATCGCGCGGCGATGCACGATCGAACCCAACCGAGACCGGGAGCCTACCGGGCCGATCGAACAGGGTCAATCACGACCACCCCGGTTCTCCGGTTCATCGGATCGTGCCGACCACCTCCGCACGGGCCGTCTCCCCCGCCTTCAGTTCGACGTCGACGGGCGGACCCGCCAGATCGGGGCTGACGACCTCGACGCGGTGGGGGCCGCTCCCGAACCCGCCGAGCGTGACGGCTTCCTCGCCCACGAGGACGACCGTGCTCGCGATCCCCGAGACGACGACGCGCTCGACACGCGCCGTGCCGCTCGGGTCGTCGAGGACCTGCGGGAACGTGGCCTTGCCGCCTGACAGGACACGAACGAGCCCGCGCCGGCCCTTCGTCCCGGTCAGGCGCAGGGTGAGGCGGGCCTCCGGCGTCGCCCGCGCGACCGCCCCGACGGTGGTGCCGGCGACGGCGACGACGTCGGCGACCGCCGGCCCGGAGCCCGGCACCCAGGCCCGCAGCCGGTACGGGGCTGCGGGGAGCCCGTCGATCGTCGCCGCCTCGCGGCGGTCGGAGGTCACGCTGAAGCCGGGGACGGCGCCGCCGTCGGTGCGCTCGATCGTGAGTGGGAGGTCGGCGTCGAACGGGATCGCGGCCCCGTCGTCGCGTTCGAGCCGGAGCGACACGGTCGCGGCGCCGGGATCGCGGACGAGGGTCACGTCGAACGTCCGATCTTCACCGTCGGGCGACGCCGCGGCCCATTCGTCGGCGTGGGGCAGGTAGCCTGGGGCCATGACGCGCACGGAAATCGGGGTCCCTCCGGCGTCGAGCGGCAGCTCGAGCGGGCCGAGACCTCCGCTGGCCGGGGCGGGTCGTCCGACGTCCGGGCCCCCCGTCGCGAGGACGTCCTGGCCGCTGCGGACCCCGGACGTCCATAGGACCTGCGCACGCTCCACGGACCGCCCGTCGCTCGCCCGCAGTCGCACCCACGCGATCAACGCCGGCGTGAGCTCGATCTGCAGGTCGCGCGCGGCCCCGGGGTCGATGCGGACGGTCCGACGGACGTGTCGGGGGTGGGTGACCGTCAGCGAGCCGGGGAACTTCGGGTCGACGACGACGCGGAACCGACCGCCGCGGTCCGTGCGCGGAACGGCAGCCGTCGCGACGTCGGCGCGGTCCGTGGCCGCCCCGGCACCCGCCCCGGCGCCGGTCGGCGCATACACGACCGTCGCGTCCTCGAGTGCGGCCCCGCCGCGCGTTCCCACCCGTCCGGTGATCGCGAGGCCCGCGCGAAGTTCGACGACGACGTCGGTCCGTGAGCCGTCGATGGCGAGCGACGTCGGGAGCCCGTCGGGGGGCTGAATCCGGAGGGTCGTGGGGGGGCCAGGGTCGAGGGCGACGCGGAACGTCCCGTCCGCCGCGGTGTGGGCGACGTGGAGGCCGCGCAGCTCGGAACCCTCGGTGGAACCAAGGTTTTCGGCCGATCGCTCCGGCGCGATAAAGAGCGCCGCGCCCGGGACGGCCGCGCGGGTCGTGGCGTCCACGACGCGGCCGGACACGATCCACCGGTGCGGACCCGTGGTCCCTGGAACGCCGGACCCGCCGGACGGAACGGCCTCGGGACTGGTCGTCGCGGGGCGGGTGGACGGAGCGACGTCGAGGGCCGCCGGGCCTTGCGTCCCGGGGCCGGCCGACGTCGGCCCGTCCCCGTCGATCGGCACGGCGCCCTGGTCGCCCGGGACGAGGAGCGCCACCGCGCCGGCCACGGCGACGACGAGGCCCACAGAGAGAAGGACGACAAGGGGACGCACGGCGACGCTCCGGGCCCATCCTGCCACGGCGCGGCCCGCGGCGGCGCGTCCACCCCTGGACCCGGCTTGAATCGGCCCGACCTCGTCCGTATAGTCCGCGCCGGGTTGCTGGGCCGCGATGGCGGTGGAGGTCCTTCATGGGTCGCTTTGCACACACGTTGGCTGCTGTTCTGTCGGTCCTCGGGGCTTCGGCCCTGACGGCGTGCGGAGGCAGCGGAGGCGGGGACGGGTTCTCCCAGGGCGCTGGCAGCGGCCAGATCGTCCTGACCTCGATCACGCCGAACCCGATGCAGGGCTGCGGCCCGCACGCCTTTACGATCACGGGCCAGAACTTCGAGACGGTGTCGGGCACGACCGCGACGATCACGTTCCGCGCGATCGCCCCGGCTGGCGTCTACCCGTTCGGCGGCGGCGCGTCGGACCGTGCGTCGGTCACCGCGAGCGTCACGAGCGACACGACGATCACCGGCTTCACGCCGCCCGTCGTCATCTGCGGCGTCGCCGCGGTGACGTTCGAGGTCGACGTGATGCTCGAGAGCGGCGTCTTTGCGACGTCCACCGGCGTCTTCATCGGCGTGATCAACGCGCCGACCATCGCGTCCATCACGCCGAATCCGATCCCGGCCGCGCTGCCCACGCCGTTCACCGTGACCGGCACCGGCTTCGGACCGGTCGGCGGCACCGCCATCGTGCGCTTCACGGGCGACAACGGCGCGCTGCTCTGGAAGGACGGCACGAAGAACTTCGCCGACGTCATCGGCACGGTCGTCGACGCGCAGACGATCACCGGCATCACGCCCATCGCGACGGTCTGCGACGTCGCGCTCGTCGGCGCCAGCGTCCAGGTCTTCTTCCCCGACGGCTGCTGCACGCTCCCGACGGGCGCGGGCTTCGTCCAGTTCGCGGCGCCGACGTTGACGACCCTCTCGCTCAACCCGGTGCCCGCCGCCGTCCAGCAGAATGGCTGGGTCATCAACGGCACCAACTTCGGTCCCGCCGGCACGCAGGCGGAGGTCCGCTTCATCGCCGACGCCGCCTTCCCCCTGTTCGGCGACGGCACGCAGCAGACGATCTCGATCCCGGCGGTCGTCGGCGGCGTGGGCCCGGCCCAGACGCTGACGCTGACGACCCCCCTCGCCGCGGTGTGCGGCATCGCCGCGCGATCGGCCGCGATCCGCGTGATCTCGCCCTTCGGTTCGTCGTGCGTGCAGTCGGCGGCCGGTTTTGTCACCTTCCAGGCGCCGACGATCGTCGGCGCGCAGGCGGCCATCCCCGGCGCGATCCCCACGGCGATCACGATCGCGGGCACCAACTTCGGTCCCGCGGGCGCGCCCGTGATCGTGCGGTTCGTCGCCTCCGGCGGCGCGTCGATCTTCGACGACGGCACCTCGGCCACCGAGGACGTCCCCGGGGTCGTCGGCGGCACGCCGAACAGCGTCAACGTCACGACGCCGCTCGTCACGGCGTGCACCGCCCCGGTGAACGCCACCGTGCGCGTCTTCGCCCCCGCGGGTGGCGCGTGTGTGGACGGCCCGGCGAACTACCTGACGTTCAACGCGCCGGCCATCACGTCCATGGCGCCGGCCGTCTCGAACGCCTACCCGACGGCCCCGAACACCACGTTCACGATCACCAGCGCGACCCCCACCTACGGCCCGGTCGGCTCGCCCGTCGAGGTCCGGTTCACGTCCACGAACGGCCTGAACATCTTCACGAACGGCAGCACCTCGTCGGTCGCGGTCCTCGGCAACGTGGCCTCGTCCACGACGATCACCGGCACGCTGCCGACGGCGAGCCTGTGCGGCGTCGCCAGCGAGACGGTCGACGTCCGCATCACCCTGCAGAACGGCTCGTGCCAGGCGTCGGCCGCGCTGCTGACGTACAACGCGCCGACGATCACGACGCTGAACAACGCCGCGGCGCCCCTCGTCGTCCCGTCCAGCAACCCGGTCGCCATCACGATCCAGGGCACGGGCTTCGCGCCGTTGAACGGCGTCGTCCAGGTCTACTTCACCTCCGACGCGGCCGGCCCGCCGCTCTTCGGCGACGGCACGCTGCGCGTGAGTCCGGCCCAGCCCGGCCAGGTGAACGCCACCGGGACCCAGGTCACGGTCGTCCCGCCGCACGCGACGGTCTCCCCGAACACGCCGACGCGCAGCGCGTCGATCCAGATCGTCCTGCCGAACGGGGCCTGCGCCGTCTCGGTGCCCGTCGCCCTCACGTACACGGCGCCGACGGTGACGGCGCTCGCGCCGACGGGCGGCACGCTCTTCTCGGCCACCCAGACCGGCTTCACGCTCACCGGCACCAACTTCGGGCCCGTCGGCTCCGAGGTCGCCGTCCGCTTCAGCGCGACGTCCGGCACGCCGTTCGGCAACGGCACGCAGAGCTCGTTCGAGGTCCCCGCGACCGTGACGAACGCCACGACGATCACGGGCAACGCGTCGCCGCTGGCCGCCCTCTGCGGCAGCCCGGCGGTCGCGGTCCTCGCGGGCACGGCCCGCGTGATCTTCCAGGACGGCAGCCAGTCGTCGAACACGGCCGCCTTCACCTACGTCGCCCCGGCGATCACCTCGGTCACCGCGGTCGGCTTCGGCCCGACGCCGGTGCCCTTCACGATCGTTGGGACCGGCTTCGCCCCGGTCGGCACGATCGCCCAGGTGACGTTCGCCGCGCAGGGCGGCACGCCGATCTTCGGCAACGGCTCGCAGGTCGAGACGACCGTCACCGGCGTCGTGACGGCGCTGAACACCGTCACCGGCGTCACGCCGTCGGCCATCGTCTGCGGCGCCACGCCGCCGGCGGTCGATGTCCGCGTGACGTTCTACGGCGGTTCGTGCGCGACGTCGGTCGGCGCCCTCACCCCGGCCGCCCCGACGATGACCTCGATCGTCCCGAGCAGCGTCCCCGCGACGATCCAGACCGCCGTGACCGTCAACGGCACGGGCTTCGGCACGGTCGGCTCGCTCGCCCAGGTGGTCCTCTCGATCTCCGGCGCGCCCCCGACCTCGACGCCGTTCATGAACGCGTCGTCGTCGGAGATCACGGTGACCGGCACCGTCGGCGTCGGCGGGACGTCGATCTCGTTCTTCTCGCCGCTCGCCTCGACCTGCACGACGAACGTCGTCGCCGACGTCCGGGTGCGCCTGAGCAACGGCGCGTGCTCGCTCGTGACGCCGAACGGCCTGACCTTCGTCGCGCCCACGGTGACGACCAACAACCTGGCCCCGGCCACGATCCTCTCGCTCACGCCGGGCGCCCCGAACCCGTACACGATCACCGGGACGAACTTCGCGCCGATCGGCGCGCAGGTGCTCGTGCGCTACACCGCGACGACGCCGATCTTCGGCAACGGCACCAGCACGCAGATCGACGTCGCCGGCACGGTGACGACGAACACGACGATCACGACGGCGCTGCCGATCGGCCGCGTCTGCGCCGCGACCACGGCCCAGGCCCGAGTGGTGTTCCCGAACGGCGCCTGCGCGGACTCGCCCGCGGCCTTCGTGACCTGGGCGGCCCCGACGGTCACGACGCTGTCGGTGACGAACGGCCCGGCGTTCAACCCCGGCACGACCAACCTCACCGGCACGAACTTCCCGCCGGCCGGCACGCCGGTCGTCCTGCACTGGTCGGCCGCGACGCCGATCTTCGCGGGCGGCACGTCCACGACGTTCGAGCAGTTCACGACGGTCACGACGGGCGGGGCGGCGGGCGCGATCAACAACATCGCCGTCCCGGTCGCCACGACCTGCGCGACGGTCGCCGCCGCCCTGTCGGTCGAGTTCGGCAACCCGAACGCGAGCGGTTGCGTCCTCGCGGCCCCGGCGTTCACGTACAACGCGCCGACCGCGACGGTCGCCGCGCCGACGACGGTCGACGCCGTCGCCCCGGTCGCGACGAACCTGACGGTCGTCAACTTCCCCCCGAACGCGGTCGTCACGGTCCGCTTCGTGGCAGCCACGGGCACGCCGTTCGGGGGCGGCACGTCCGCCGCCGCCGAAACCGTCGGCACGGTGAACGGGACGGGCACGGCGATCGCGATCGCCAACACGCCGGGCGCCACCCTGTGCGGCGACAACGCGACCGCGACCGCGACGGTCTCGGTGGTGCTCGCCAACGGTTGCGTGGTCACGGCGGCCGGTTCGCTGACCTACACCGGTCCGGTGGTGACCGCGGTCACCGCGCCGAACAACAGCGTCGCCGCGATGACCGCGGCGGGCACCGTCGCGACGGCGACGGGCACGAACTTCGGTGGGCTGACGGCGGGCAGCGTCGTGACGGTCCGGCTCACGTCGGCCGCCCCGATCTTCGCGGACGGGACGGCGAACACGATCGACCTCGCGGGCACCGTGAACGCCGGCAACAGCGTGCAGTTCCAACTCCCGGCCGCGACGATCTGCGGCGTCGCGTCGGCGACGGCCGATCTCCGGGTCTTCTTCCTCGGCGGTTCGTGCGACGTCCTCGCCAGTGCGATCACGTTCAACGCGCCCCAGGTCAGCGCGACCCCCTCGACGGCCTTCGCGCCCCAGAACCTCGGTTACGCGGGCGTGCCGTTCACGATCACCGGCCTCGGCGGCGTCAACGCCTTCGGGCCCGTCGGTGCAACGGTGAGCGTCCGGTTCTCGGTCGCGGCGGTCACGCCGTTCCAGGGCGGTACGTCGGCCTTCGCCGTGGTCCCCGGGACCATCGCGAGCGCCACGTCGATCACCGGCACGGCCCCCGCGGTGACCGACCTCGCCAACACGATCCCGACGGTCAGCGTCCGCGCCGAGTTCGAGGACGGGTCGTGCACGAACACGACGACCACCTCGTACTTCCGCACGGCGTCGCGCCTGTCGGTGTCCGGCGGCGGCAACCTGCACGTCCTCGACAAGGCGGGCGGCGGCGCCCCGGTGCCGGTCGCGGGCTCGCCGTTCGCCACGGCGGGTGCGATCGGCTCGGCCTTCGACGCGCTGCTCAACCGCGTCTACACGACGACCGGCGCCACCAACACGGTCCGGTTCGTCGACCTCGCCGCGGGCACGGTCGCGGGCACGCCGGTCCCGGCCCTCTCGGCCACGTCGATCTCGGTCGCGGGCACGCCGACGGGCATCGCCATCGACACGAAGAACCACCGCGCGTGGACGGCGAACGTCTCCAACAACACGGTGGCGGTGATCGACCTGTTCACCAACCAGGTGATCCGTACGTTCTCCGCGTCGGTCCCGGCCGGTGGCGCGTTGACGGGCCGGATCGTCTGGGACTCGGGCAACGACCGCATGCTGGTGCCGGTCGTCGTCCCCGGCGCGGGCGCCGATCAGATCGACATCTACGACGCGACGCTGTCGGGTTCCGTCGGCACGGTCTTCGTGGTCCCGAACCTCGGCGTCGGCGGCAACGCCGTGAGCACGCTCGACTGGACCGGCGGGCTCGCGGTCGACCCGAACCAGGGACTCGCCTACCTGACGTTCAACGACGCCGACGCCGGCGACGTGGATGCGATCCAGGCGCTCGAACTGCCGCAGTTGACCGTCGTGAACAACGTGGCGAACCTTGTGGCCGGCACCAACCCGACGGCCGTCGTCAACGTCGACCCCTCGACGGGTCGCCTGTTCGTCTACATGGCGGGCCTCGCGGCGGTCCAGGCGTTCGACAACGACACGCTCGCGAACATCGGCCCGAACCTCGCCGTGGCGGCCGCGCCGACGGATCTCGCGATCTGCTCGACGCTCAACCGCGGCTACCTCGTGCTGAGCAACGGCACGGTGCAGGCGTTCAACACCACGACGAATGCGAACAGCGGTGCCGCGGTGGCCACGGGCGGCGGCGTGAACGGCGCGACGACCTCGCCGTAACGCGGCGTCCGGTCCTCGAGGTTCCTTCCGCGGGTGGCGGGGCGCACAGCCTCGCCGCCCGTGCTCGTTCAGGCCGGCGCTCGTTCAGGCCCCGCTCGTTCAGGCCCCGCTCGTTGAGGGCGCGCTGATTCGGGGAGGTCCGTGTCGCGGGACGCGAGGCCCCGGGTTCGCTCGCCGGCGACGGCGAGGCGGGGCCGAGCGTCGGTCGGGCCTCGCGTCCTGCGCGTCGGGTTGCGCGTCGGGGCTCGGTCGCCCGTCGCCCGTTGTGCGGGTTGCGGGTTGCCGGTTGCCGGTCGTCGGCGTCTCGCGTCTGGCGTCTCGCGCGGCGCTACTTCAGCTCGAGTTCCGCGCGCTTCACGACGATGCGCTGACGGGGACGGCCGTCTTCGGCGCCAAGTTGCTCGAGCGCCTTCAGCACGTCCTCGCCCTCGATGAGCTCGCCGAACACCGTGGACTGGGTGTCTAGGCGCGGGTCGGGCGCGAGGAGGATGCGGAACTTGCTGTCGTCCGTGGAGCCGCCGATGCCGGTGCTCGCGAGGAGCCCGCGGCGGGCGTGGGCGTTCTGCCCTTCGTCGCCTCGTTCGGGTTCGAGCGCGAAGCCCGGCGAGCCGAGGCCGTCCCCGATGGGGCAGCCGCCCTCGACCGTCTTCCCGGGAAGCACCTTGTAGAGGACGGTTCCGTCGTAGAAGCCCAGCAACGACAGGTACATCGTGTTCGCGACGTGTTTCGGCGCCTTGGCGGGCCAGAGGCGGAACCGCAACACGCCGACGTCGGTCTCGAGCACCCAGGCGTAGGTCTTCGTCGCGTCGAACGCGGCGGCCGGTTTCTGGGGCAGCCGCATGGGCACGCCCCCGGAGCGCCAGTCGGGTTTGGACGTGTCGAGCCGGCCTTGGGCCCGGGCGGCCACGATCTTCCGCTGCAACTCAGCGATCACGGGGTCGGCCGCGGGTTGCTCGCGGTCGACGTACGCGCGCCGGTCGCCTGCAGGCGCCGTCACGGGGGCCGGCGGGGTCGGCGCCCCCGGCTTCGGGGCGTCGTCGCCGCACGCCGCGAGGCTCGCGAGGGCGGCGAGGAGGGCGGCGACCGACGGGCGGTGGCGGGGGTGCATCGGGGGCGGCTCCGGGGCGGTACGGCGGGTGAGCGTATCACCGCGGGGACGTCGCTCCCGTGCGTGCGGACACCGGCGATGCCGCTTGAGGATGCACCCTCGGCACGGGTACAGTTCGCCGCCTTCATCGACGGTGTCTGTGGGAGGGAACCCCATGCGGGCGCTCATGCGTACGTGGTTTGCGGTCCTGGCCGTCGCGTTCACGACCGCCGGTTGCGGCGGTAGCGGCGGCGGCGGGGGGGGGGGTGGCGGCGGCGGCGGCAGCCCCGGCAGCGGCGCCATCGCGATCACCGGGACGACGCCGGCAGCCCTCGTCGGGTGCGCGCCGACGCCCCTGACGATCACCGGCACCGGCTTCAATGCGCTCGGGGGGACCACCGCCCGCGTCGTGTTCCATGCGCAGGGCGGCGCCACGCCGTTCGCGGGCGGCTCGTCGGACACGGCGTCGGCGACGGCGCTGGTCACGAGTCCGACGACGATGATCGTCACCGTGCCGCCGGTGGTGGTCTGCGGCGGGCCGGCGCTGACGGTCACCTTCGACCTCCTGCTCGAGAGCGGCGTCGCCGCGTCGGGATCGGGCGCGGTCTCGTTCACCGTCGCGGGACCGTCGTTGGCGTCGATCTCGACGCCCGCCGTCCCGGCGGCGATCGCCACGCCGTTCGTCCTGACGGGGGCCGGGTTTGGCCCCGCGGGCGGACCGGTCACGATCCGTCTCACCGCCGACGGCGGCGCGCTGCTCTTCAAGGACGGCACGAAGCCGTTCGCCGACGTCCTGGGCGTCGTCGCGAGCCCCACGACGGTCACCGGCGTCACGCCGCTCGCGACGGTCTGCGGCCCCGCGACAGCCGGCTGCTCGGTGCGGCTGCAGTTCCCCGACGGCTGCTGCACGCCGAGCTCGGCGAACGGCTTCCTCACGTTCGTGGCGCCGACGCTCGCGGGTTTCTCGACGACCACGCTCCGCGCGGCGGTGAGTGACGCGGCGTTCGCGCTGAACGGCACGGGCTTCGGCACCGACGGCGCCGTCGCGCAGGTCCGGTTCGTGGCCGACGGCGGCTTCGCGCTGTTCGCCGACGGCACCTCGCCGACCGTGGTCGTGCCCGGCACGGTCTCCGGGGGCGGCACGGTGGTGACGTGCGCGTCGCCGCTGGCCGCCGTCTGCGGCGTCGCGCAGCGCACCGCGTCCGTCCAGGTCGTCGCGCCCTACGGATCGTCGTGCGTCGCGAGCGCGCCCGGCGCCCTCGCGTTCACGGCCCCCACGATCACCGGCGCGGCGGTGGGCAGCCCTTCCCCCGGCTCCGTCCCGACCTTGATCGACGTGACCGGCGCCGACTTCGGTCCGGCGGGCGCCCCGACGTTCGTCCGGTTCGTCGCCGACGGCGGCGCGCTGATCTTCGAGGACGGCACCGCCGCGACGATCGACGTGCCGGCCGTCGTCTTCAGCGCGACCGTCGTGC
>Ga0335397_10002653_pt1 | contig 24347 bp, 19 predicted proteins | sample MAT04_FD_205740 | JGI IMG/M metagenome (GOLD analysis project Ga0335397, IMG submission 205740) | Freshwater microbial communities from Lake Fryxell liftoff mats and glacier meltwater in Antarctica - MAT-04 (spades assembly) (version 2) ... | reverse complement strand
CTGAAATGGCAAGTACGCCCGCGGCGCGTAGATCGGCCGCTTTCGTTCGCTGCGGGTTCTGTGGCACACCACAGACGAACGTACTTTTGTGGTGTGCCACAGACGTTGAAGGACGAGGCGAGACCCGTGGAGACCGATGAGACCTGCATGCCCTGTATGTGCGCTCCTGGCGGCCGCAACCAGAGCGCTCCTCAGCGGCACCGACGGTCGACGTCACCATTCTTGCGACCGACCACTAGCCACTGCCGTTCTAGCCACTGCCGTTCAACTGGTCACCATCGTCACAGCCGCACCGCGGTGCATCAGCCGGCGCTGGCTGCGAGACTTTCACCTGTCATGACCGCAGTACGTGTTGCCATTGCCGGTAGCTCCGGTTCCATCGGAACGCAGGCACTTGATGTCGTACGTGCCGAAGCTGGCCGTTATGAAGTGGTCGCGCTCGGTGTGGGCTCCTCGATTGCCGTGCTCATCGAGCAGGCGCTCGAATTCCGCCCGAAGGTGGTTGCAGTTGCCGACCCCTCCAAGCATGCCGAAGTCGCTGCTGCGCTGCCATTCGCGGAGGTCGTGGTCGACTTTGCCGACCTCGTCGACGTTGCGGATGTCGTGATCAACGGCGTTGTCGGGTTCGCCGGGCTTCAGGTCACCGTACGCACGTTGGCTGCCGGCAAGCGCCTCGCCCTTGCCAACAAGGAAAGCCTGATCGCGGGCGCTCCGGTGGTGCAGCCATTGCGGGCCACGCCGGGTGCGGAATTGGTGCCGGTGGACAGCGAGCACTGTGCAGTGCACCAATGCCTGCGGTCATCCGCGTTCAACGACCGCGAAGTCAGCCGCATCGTGCTGACCGCCAGCGGCGGCCCGTTCCGCGGCCGTACGCCCGGCGAGCTGGCCAACGTCGGAGTCGACGAGGCGCTGGCACACCCGACCTGGAAGATGGGTCCGAAGATCACCATCGACTCCAGCACCCTGATGAACAAGGGCCTGGAAGTCATCGAGGCGCACGAGCTGTTCGGCACCCCCTATGACTGCATCGAGGTGGTGGTGCACCCGCAGAGCATCGTGCACTCGATGGCCGAGTTCACCGACGGCAGCACCATCGCGCAGCTCTCGATGCCCGACATGCGGTTGCCCATCGGGTATGCGCTTGCGTATCCGGCTCGCATCGCCACCCCGTTCGGTCGCATCGATTGGACACATCTGGGGCGCCTCGACTTCGAGGCTCCCGACACCGCAACGTTCCGCTGTCTCTCGCTTGCCTACGAAGCCGGGCGCATCGGCGGCACTGCCCCCGCCTGGCTGAGCGCCGCCAACGAAGTTGCGGTCGAGGCCTTCCTCGCAGGTCGGCTGCGCTGGCACCAAATCGCAGAAGTCAACGACGCCGCGCTCCAGCGATACGAGCCAAGTGCCGATCACACCATCGACGACATCATCGCTGCCGACGCCCGCGCGCGCCAGGTGGCCCAGGAGGTCCTTCCCACATGACTCATGACACCGATAACGACACCGATAGCGGCACCGGCAGCGACGCTCGGCCCGGCCGCTTCGAACGGATGAAGGTCGAGGTCGTCTCCGGCGGCACTCAGGCGCCCGAGGAGGTTCCGCAGGCGAGTGTGCAGACGACCATGCTGGGGGTTCTCGCATGGTTGGCTCTCTTCGTGCTGCTGTACATCAGCAGCCCCTGGCGACTGGTGTTCGTGATTGCGCTGCTGATCTCGGTGATGTTGCACGAGCTGGGCCACTACTGGACGGCTCGCAAGAGTGGCATGAAGGTCACGCAGTACTTCATCGGTTTCGGGCCGCGCTTGTGGAGTGTGACGAAGGGTGGCGTCGAGTACGGCGTGCGTGCGTACCCGCTCGGTGGTTTCGTGAAGATCATCGGGATGACGAATGTCGATGAGGTTGCGCCGGAGGACGAGCCGTACACCTATCGCCAGGGAACATATGCCCGGCGCATGTGGGTCATCACCGCCGGCTCGGCGATGCACGCCATCATTGCGCTCGTACTCGTCGTCGCGGTGTACTCGACCGCGGGCCAGGTGGCTCAGTCCGGCAAGGTGACAATCCAAGCGATCACCACCGATTCGCCGGCAGCAATCGCGGGGCTACAGGCCGGCGATGTGTTGCTGTCCGTTGACGGCACTGCGGTCACCAAAGAGTCGGAGGTAGCCGACGTGCTGACACTCGATCATCAGCCCGGCGATCAGGTGGATCTCGCGATTGTTCGTGACGGTACGCCGTTGATACTGCAGGCAACGCTGGCGCAGAACACGAATGCACCCGAGGGTGTGGTGAAAGCCTTCCTCGGCATCAACTATTCGTCGGTCGATCGCGTCCCGATGTCACTGAGAACAGCAATTGTCGAAGGCCCGAAAGAGCTGGCCATCGGCGTTGGTCAGGCCACCGTGGCCATCGCCAAAGTGATCAATCCCGTGAACGTCTTTGGCCACCTCGTCGGCACGAACAACGACCCTGCCACTCGCCCGGGCACCATCGTCGGCGCCACGAACGTCAGCTCCGACGTTGGTACCTTCGATGGATGGGCCGGCATGCTGGTGTTCCTCGCCAATATCAACCTGGTGCTCGGCGTGATCAACATGTTCCCGCTGCTACCGCTCGACGGTGGGCACGCCGCAATCGCAACCTACGAGCGGCTGCGGTCGCGCAAGGGCCGCCGCTACTACGCCGACGTCAACAAGCTGATGCCTGTCGCGGCCGTCTGCATTGCGCTGCTCGCGTTCATGTTCCTCACCGGCCTCTATCTCGACATCGCGAAGAACTAGCTGGACGTCGCGGTGGCGGCGGGAGATGGCACACTGGACGGGTGAGCTTCGAACGACGCAACACTCGGCAACTCTTCGTGGGCAAGGTGCCCATCGGCGGCGGCGCACCCATCACGGTGCAGTCGATGACCATCACCAAAACGGCCGACGTCGAGGGCACGCTGCAGCAGATCTATGCGCTCGCTGCTGCTGGCTGCGACATCGTCCGCTGCACCTGCAACGAAGCGGAAGCTGCCGAAGGGCTGGCGCAGATAGTGCCGCGCTCGCCGATCCCGATCATCGCCGACATCCATCACCAGTACAAGATGGCGCTGGCTGCGATGGAAGCCGGGGTGCACGGCCTGCGGCTGAACCCGGGCAACATCCGCCGGCCCGAGCACATCAAGGCCGTTGCCGTCGAGGCGAAGGACCGAGGGCTGCCGATTCGTATCGGCGTCAATGGCGGTTCGTTGGACCCTGCCCTCTACGAGAAGTACGACGGCCTGAAGCCAGAGGCAATGGTGGAGAGCGCGCTCAAGGAGATTGCGTATTTCGACGAGGTCGGCTTCACCGACTACAAGATCAGCGTCAAGGCCTCCAATGTCCCGATGATGGTGGAGGCGTACCGCCAGCTCAGCGACGTCACCGACGCCCCGCTGCACCTCGGCGTGACAGAGGCCGGTCCGCCCCCCGCCGGGCTGCTGAAGGCCACTGCCGGCATCGCCACACTGTTGCTGGAGGGCATCGGCGACACCATTCGGTACAGCCTCACCGCTGACCCGGTGGAGGAAGCTCGCGCCGGCCGCCAGCTGTTGGAGGCGCTCGGCTTGCGTGAGCGCAAGAACGTCGACCTCATCGCCTGCCCGTCGTGCGGGCGGGCGGAGGTCGATGTCATCGATATCGCCAACCGAGCGATGGCGGCCTTCGGCGATCGCAAGATTCCGCTGCAGGTGGCCGTCATGGGCTGCGTCGTCAACGGCCCCGGCGAAGCGCGTGAGGCAGACCTTGGTATCGCTGCTGGCAACAAGCGCGGGCACCTGTTCGTGAAGGGCCGCAACGTTGCTGTCGTTCCCGAGGACGAGATGGTGGAGGCGCTGGTGGAGTGGGCGGAGTTCATCCACGAGCACGGCACCGAGGCTGCGCTGGCCAGGGTGGACACCACCATCGCCGAGCGTGAGGCCGCCAAGGACCGGGCGAAGATGCTGGGCGACCAGGGCGACGACGCCAACCACTCGCAGGAGAAGATCGTCGAGATCCGCCGCACAGTCAGCGGCGGCTGACGTGACGTCCCTCTGGCCAGGGTCGCATCCTTCGCCGTTGTTCGAGTTCGATTCGTCGCCCGACGCAGTCATCAACCCAAGTATCCACCGCGCGCTGCTCGGGTTCCCGCAGCACGCTGTGATGTGCTGGTTCGGCAACGTTGTTCGTGAGCGAACCGCCGGCATCGAGCCGGTGCATCAGGTGCCGTTCGAGCACGGCGATCATCCCATCTGCGTGATAGAGCACCGTGGCGTACCGGTGGCTCTGGTCAGCCCAGGGGTCGGTGCGCCGGCGGCGGTGACCTCGCTGGAGGTCGTGATCGCGCTCGGCGCCACCCAGCTCATCGGCTGCGGCGGCGCGGGCATCGTGAAGGCCGGCTTCGATGTCGGCCACGTCATCATCCCTACCGGGGCAGTACGCGACGAAGGCACGAGCTATCACTACGCGCCGGCGGATGTCGAAGTCGTCCCGCATCCGCGAGCATTGGCAGCCATCGACGAAGTGCTCACCGAGGCCGGTGTGCCGCACGATCGTGGACTGGTGTGGACCACCGATGCGTTCTTCCGCGAGACACCGGCGAAGGTGGCCCGACGCCGTGAGCAAGGCTGCCTGGCCGTCGACATGGAAGTGTCGGCCATGTTTGCCTGCGCCGCGTTCCGTGGAGCGACGTACGCGCAGTTGCTGTACGCCGGTGACGATGTGAGTGCTGCCGACTGGGACCATCGCAATTGGGAGAAGCAGGCCGGCGCCCGCGATCGCCTGCTCGACCTCGCGCTCGACGCAGTGATCCGCCTCTAGCCAACCCCGACCCCGTGCGTTTGAGCAGTTTGATCGCCAGGCGAACGAAAGGCTTCAAACGGTGGCGGTGGGGTTGGGGATGGCGACTCGAAAGACCGTGCTGGGGCCCTCGAGGACGACCGTTTCGTTGGCGGCGAGATAGGCAGACTCGCCGTGAGGAAGCGGGCCGAGCTCGCCGCTCGTGCACAACAGCAGCTCGCCTCCCTGCGAGGTGTGCGACATGCGGTCGGCGACCTCGAAGCGCCACAGCCCGAACGGAGCTTCGGGTGTGGAGTAGCACCATCGATTCGGTTCGACCTCGACGGCTCGAACGACCGGGTCCGCCAGCTCTTCGTAACGCAGCACCGCCAGCAACTCAGGTACGTCGTTGTGCTTGGAGGTGAGGCCACCGCGCACCACGTTGTCGCTGGCGCCCATGACCTCGACACCTACTCCGTGGAGGTACGCGTGCAGATTTCCCGGGCCGAGGAAAATGGCCTCTCCGGGCTGCAGCAACACTCGATTCAACAGCAGCGTGACGGCCACGCTCGGCTCGTTGGGGTAGAGCACGTCAAGTCGGGTGACGAGCGAGGCCTCAGGCGAGCGGTGCGTCGCGCAGGCGGCAACGATCGTCGTTGCGTCGAGCGCGCCGAGGTAGAGGTCGGCCACCACTGCCGCGAGGCCGCCGTCGCGCAACACGGATGCTGCCTGGTCGGCGCCGATGTCGCGCAGCAACGCCTCGGTCGCCGCCACGGGACGGAACCCACACAGGGTGTCGAATGGGGTGAGTGCACACAGCAGCTCGGGCTTGGCGAACGGATCGCGATAGATGCGTCGCGGATCGCTGAGCGCGATGCCGGCCGCCTCCTGGCGTGCGAATCCAGCGGCGGCAGTCGCCGCGTCGGGATGGGTCTGCAGCGACAGCGGGTGCGCAGCGGCCAGCAACTTCAGCAGATACGGCAGGTCGCCGGCAACCGACGACAGGGGAGCACCGTCGTCGAGCAGTGACGGTGCAGACGGGTGTGTGCCCAGCCACCACTCCGCCCATGGTTGCCCATCCGCAGGCACACCGAGGATGTGTGGGATGGCTGCTGGGTCACCCCAGTCATAGTGCTGAGCAACTCCGCGGACCGAACGCATCGCCGAGACGCTACCGGGCCGTCAGAACAGGCGTAGCTCGTCGGGCTTCATGCCGCGCAGCTCGTCGTAGTCGACTTCGACGACCGTGAACCCGCGAGCCTCGGCGAGCACCTTTGCCTGTGGTTTCACGCTCTGCGCAACGAACACCCCGCGGACGCTGCCCAGCGACGAATCCAAGTGCAGTCGCTCGATGTAGCGGGCGAGTTGCTCGACGCCGTCGATGTCACCGCGCCGCTTCACTTCGATCGCTACCACCTTGCCGCCCGCATCGCGACAGACCAGATCGATCGGGCCGATTGCGGTCGGGTACTCCCGACGAACCAGTGTGAGGCCCTCCTCGATTGCGTGCGGCGACGCTGCCAGCAAGACCTGCAGGTGTGCTTCCACTCCGTCTTTCTGCAGGCCAGGGTCGTCGCCGAACTCGTGCGCCGTCTCGGTGAGCACCTCAAGCAGGGTGATCACCAGCTCCTCGCCCTTCGGGTTGGTCACCCTCCAGTGGCCGCCGTTGTCGACCAGCGTGTTGGGTGCATTCATCCAGTTGAGCGGCTTGTATGCACCGCCGTCGGCATGGATGGCCACGCAGCCATCGGCCTTGAGCATGATCAGGCGGACGGCCTCGGGAAGGTGGGCATCGAGCCGACCTCGATAGTCGACAGTGCAACGGGCTACGACAAGACGCACGTTTGGCGACGTTACTTGCCGACGTGGTCGCGCATGCGCTTCTGGATGAGCTCGCGGCGTGCCTGCAGTTCGCGGTAGGTGAGCGCGTCGGTGTCGTTGTCGACGCCGAGGCCCGCCTTCACCCCATCCATGTTGATGGCAACTGCGGTGTGGTCGATGCCCAGTTCGTTGGCCAGTCGCTCACCGTGGCGCTCGGCAAACATCATCGAGATCTTGCCGATTTCACCAAGCAGATCGAGGTCGGGAGCAAGGCGAGCGATCGCGCCGTCGAGGAAGACCATGTTCTTGACGTAGAGCATCAGTTCCTTGGGCAGCTTGGCTCCGTAGCCCATCAAGGCCTTGACGACGCGCTGCACTTCGGCCACCAGCTCCTCACCGCTGAGCGTGGTGGGGTCGACCGTTGGCTGGTCCAGGCGTAGATCCTTGATCACGGCCTCGAGGTCCGTGTCGGCGGGCAGCGCGCCAAGGTCGCGCATCGCAGCCATCTGGCCCTTCACGTCGTTGGTCGTCGCGCCCAGCATCATCCGCAGGAAGGCCAGCCGGCGCTCGCCGGTGAGCCGACCGACGATGCCGAAGTCGAGCAGGGCCGTGCGTCCGTCAGGTAGGACGAACAGGTTCCCACCGTGCAGGTCGCCGTGAAAGATGCCGTAGACCATGGCACCCTCCATCAGCGCGACCATGGCGGTACGTACGACATCCTCGGTGTCGATGCCGGCGTTCTGCATGCCGACCACGTCGTCGAAGTTGAAGCCCTGCAGTTTCTGCATCACCAACACGCGTCGAGTGACCAGCGTGGGGTGCGGCCGCGGGACCACGTAGCCGTGGTTGCCCAGCTCGTGCAGCATTGCCGCCACGTCGATCATGTTGGCTGCCTCCATGCGGAAGTCCAGCTCCTCCACGATCGTCTCCGCGAACAGCTCCACCAGCGCTGGCGGGTTGGCAAGCGAGGCGATGGGAATGCGACCCACCAGGAACGGCGCCAGCCACGCCATCACCCGCAGATCCTTGCGCACCAAGAGCGCGACGCTGGGCCGCTGCACCTTGACGACCACTTCCTCACCGGTGAGCAGGGTTGCCGCATGCACCTGCGCGATGGAGGCGGCGGCGAGCGGAGCGCGGTCGAAGCTGGCGAACACATCCTCCAGTCGGGCACCCAGGTCGGCCTCGACCACCAGGCGCACCGTGTCGAAAGGTTCGGCCGGCACCTGATCGCGGCACTTCTTGAACTCGTTGACCAGTTCGGCGGGGAAGAGCCCTTCGCCGCTGGAAATGATCTGCCCGAGCTTGATGTACGTCGGCCCCAGTTGTTCGGCGCCGCGTCGTAGGCGCAGAGAGATCTCGGCGCGGCTGGCTTCGGGAGTCGCGTAGCTGCCGCGCTTCTTGCGCACCATCCACGGCACCAGCGCACCGGAGAGCACCCGCACCACTCGCACGACCCGTCGGCCAGGCGGGACCCGACCTGGCTTGGTGAGTGCAGGCACTTCCGCCTGCGCGCGCGTGCGAAGATCGGCAGCGAGCGGCAACCAGCGAATGGCATCGCGCCGCAATGTCCACGGGCCTTCTTCGGTGAACGCAGCCCAGGTCCGGTCTTCAACAACACTCATACCTGCATGATCGCAGCGAATACCGGAAGTGGCACGGTCCAGGTGAATGCGAGGGTGTGACTAACATCCGCCCGACGAGTTGAAGGTGTTGGGGAATGTCTGGGGGGACCGCCATGGGCGACAAGTACTACGTGACGGACACATCGCTGTCGGAACGCTTTCCGATCTACACGCGGGCGAACGTGGGGGAGGTGTTCCCAGACCCCGTGACCCCGCTGACCAGCTCGTCGGCGCTGTTCGAGGCCGAGCTCGGCTGGCGCGATGCGTGGGTGCGAATGGGTGCGTTCGATGCCGATGAATTTCCGGAGGGCGACTTCTGCCAGCTCGGTGTACAGGGCGGTTACTGCTACCTGAACGCGTCGCTCATTCGCCTCTTCGGCGAGCGGGCCCCTGGTCTGTCATGGAAGATGATGGACGAGCAGTTCTTCGGTGCGCAGCCGGGTATCCCGCCATACGAGCAAATGGAAGGCGATGTGCGCCCGGAGCTCAGCGAAAAGATCGGCGCAACCTTCGGCTGGGTGTTCGCGCAACAGCGCCTCAGCGATCTCAACGAGCTGACCGAGGAGCGCCTCCTCACCAAGTCGCTGCGCGCGAACCGCCCGGACATGACCGCGCTCAGCCTCGAGGAATTGTGGGAGCGCTTCTTGGAGATGGTGCCATTGCACCGTCGGATGTTCGGCCAGCACCTGTTCACGACGTACATGGCGACGGTGCCCGTGGGCGCCATCAGCGCCGTCGCCACTGCGGTTGGCCGCCCCGACCTGATCATGCCGATCATCGCCGGCATCGGCGACGTGGACTCCGCCGAGCCGAGCCATGCGATGTGGGCGTTGTCGCGACTGCCGCTGGGCTCTGCCGAGTTCGATACTGCGTTCGCCGAGTTCCTCTACGAGTATGGAAGCCGTGGGCCCAACGAGTGGGAGTCCCGGTCTGCCAGCTGGGAGACCAGGCCGGCGCTCGCACTCGCAGCGATCGACCGGATGCGTATCTCGCCCGACAGCGCCAACCCTGCTGGCCATCATGCGGAACGCGCCGCCGAACGCGAACTTGCATCGGCCGAGCTGTTGGCGATGGTGGAGGGCGATGCTGCCACGCACGGTCAGCTGGCAGCTGCGATCGGCTGCTCGAAGGCGTGGCTGCCCGGCCGAGAACGAACGAAGACCAACAACATCCGCGTCGTGCACGAGATGCGCATCGCGATGCGAGAGATCGGGCGACGGATGGTGGAGGCGGGAGTGTTCGACGAGATCGAGGACTTCGGGTTCGTCACCAAGGACGAGATGCCGGCCTTCCTCGCCGCCCCCGGATCAATGGCCGCCACCGTGCGGCAACGCCGTGCCGAGTACATGCGGCTGGAACAGCTGGAGCCGCCTTTCGTCTTTGTCGGCCGCACCGACGGGCCCGACACGTGGCCGCGTCGCGATGCAGCCAGCGCCAGCATGCTTGCTGCGGGCGACGTTCTTGCCGGCATGTCCGGCTGCCCCGGGCAGGCGGAGGGCATCGCGCGGGTGGTGCTGGACTCGAATGATCCGTTTGCGTTGGAGCCCGGCGACATTCTGATCGCTCCCATCACCGACCCATCCTGGACACCACTGTTCGTGCCTGCCGCAGCGGTGGTCGTGGACGTGGGGGCACCGCTGAGCCACGCGATCATCGTCAGCCGCGAGCTGGGTATTCCGTGCGTGATCAGCGCCACGGGGGCAACGCGACGTATTCCGAATGGTGCCCGCGTGCGCGTGGACGGCAGCACCGGTCTCGTCACGGTGCTAGAGCTGCCGTAGCCGATTCCGCGATGCAGCGAGCCGCGCCGTTAGCGCCGATCCCGAGGGTTTCGAGTGCACCCCAGGTCACCGAAACCCTCGAAGACTTTGTGTGCGCTGAGCGGTGACTAGTGCGATCCGTGGGCGGTGTCGCAGAGGCGCTCTTCGCCAGCGGCGATCTGGCCCGCGCCCACCCCTTCGAGTGCGGCGAACGGGCCACACGGGTGCGGGGTGATCCAGACATGGATCATGGCCGCTGGGAGGAACTTGACCAGCCCGGGCGGGCAGGTGCCACCCGACGAAGTCACACTGCCGATCCTGGCGGCCTTCGGGTCCTTGGTGAAGCACAGATTGTCGTGGATGTGCCATTGCATCAGCGCTCCACCAATGTTGGGCGCATCGGCCAACGCAACGCTGTCGGGCAACATGAACATCGCACTGACCAGCTTCTTGGAACCGTCAGGCTGCGGAACGTACACAAGGCTTTCGGGGAAATCCGGGTTCAGTACGACGTCGTCGTTGATCCAGTCCCAGTTGATGAAGTGCTCGACTCCGGTGATGCCGTCGCCGATGCTGTTGAAGCCGGCGGCCTCGGCAACCTTGTAGTCACTCCACTGCGGGAGGCGTATCACGGTGATGGCGATGAGGTTCTCGGCGGCGGCCTGCTGTTCTGGGGTGACCCCTGGCGTTCCCGACAGGTCGATCGGTTGCGTCGGGTCATAGGGCTTCGGTTTTGCCGTGACCGTCGCATGGTCGTCGTGGGAGCTGCACTTGTCGACGCGCTCGGCTTCGCTGACCGACGCTTGCCCGGCACCGACACCCTCCAGCGCGGCGAAAGGACCGCACTCGTGCGATGCGATCCACACGTGCACCATCGGGTTGGCACCGCCAGTGTTGACGCCGTTGGCGCACACGCCATTGGCGTCGGTGATGCCGACGACCTTGGCGACACCGTCGACGAGGGCCCAGCACAGATTGCCGTGGTTGTGCCACGTCATCAACGGGCCGGCGAAGTCGACGATCTCGGGATCGTCCGTCGGGCGTGCGCTGGCGATGAACATTGCACCAGTCAGGGTGCGCTTGTCGCCGTCGACCTGGTACACGAGAGACTCGGGTTGGGTTGGGTCGAGCATGACGTCGTCTTCGATGAGCGAGTTCTTGATGTAGTGCTCGACGCCGGTGCCCGCGTCACCGATGCTCTGATAGCCGTCGGCAATCGCGGCGGCAGTGGTTGCCCACTTGGGAAGGTCCTTGAGGGTGTCCTTGATGAGCTGATCGGCACGTAGCTGCTGCTCGGTGGTGACGCCGGGTACACCCGACAGATCGATACCGGTGGAAGGGTTCCACGGGCGTGGCCAGCCGGCCGCTGCAACAGGGTCGGTGCTGTGATCGTGTGCGACGGTGTCGCCGGTGACCGGGTCGACGGCGGTGCTGTGATCCTCGTGAACTGTTTCGCCAGTCTCTGCGTCGGCCGCGTGGTCCTCGTGGACTGTGTCGCCGGTAATTGGGTCGACCGTGGCCGCATGACCAGCTTCGCTATGCGAATGAACATGCGTGCCGCCGGTCCACATTGCTGGGACGGCGAGAGCAGCGACGAGCAGCGAGGGCATCGCGATGCGAGTCGGGTGCGAGGGACGCCAGCCAACGAGGCAGGCACTGACAGCGGCACCCACAGCGACGGCGCCCAACAATGCACACGCAGTATCGGCGAACTGCGCAGCCTCACGAACCTCCAACCCGGCGATCCACGAGACGCCGGTGAGCCGTGTGACCAGCCAACCTCCGACCGCCACTGCATTGACGCCGGCTACCACCCACGCGGCCAGTCGGGTGGGACGCACCGCAGCCCACAGGCCTCCAGCCAACTGGGCTGCGGCCACTATGACGAACAGTTGCGCCAGCCGAGGGTGCTCGGCATGTACGCCGACCGCAGCAGCATGCACTGCCCCTGCGCCGAGTGACGCAATTGCGGCAACGGCCAGGCCGGGCAGGCGGCGCGTCAAAGGGGGGTTGAGATGTCCGGTCTCCATGGTGAAACTGTACGCCTTTGCCGTCAAATCAGCGTGTCAGGGGTCACTCGAAGAAAGGCACACGTTTTTCTCGCAAGGCGCTGACGCCCTCGCGATACTCCGCTGTCGCCATCGCCTGCTCGAGGAGCCGCTGTGCCCCGTGGATTGCCACGGAGGGTGAGAGATGGAGAAGGTCGCGGTACAGCTGTGCCTTGGTGGTTGCGAGCGCCTTCGGCCCGACACCGTGGGCGAGGTGGTGGGCGTAGGTTTGAGCGGCAGCGAGCGCCGCCGGCCCGTCTGCCTCGACAGCGTTCCACAAGCCCCAGTCGAGAGTGTCGGCGGGTGTGAAGACCCGCCCGGAGAGCAGCAAGTCGGCGGCACGAGTCACCCCGACCAGGCGCGGCAGTTGCCAACTCATGCCGTACTCCGCTGGCAGCCCGAGCTTCGGCGCGGCGGTCGTCAACTTGGCCGGCCCTGCTGCGAAGCGTAAATCGCAGAAGAGTGCCAACGCTAGCCCGACGCCCGCTGCAGCACCGTTCACCGCCGCGATGATCGGGAAGCGCATTGCGAACTGGAACGCAAAGTCGGCGTCGAACTCGGGGGCGACGCCATAGCCGGGCATTGCCAGCTCCAGCTCCAGGCCAGGGTCGTACGCACCACGCTCTGCGTGTCCGGCCAGGGCGGCACTGTCGCCGCCGACGCAGAACGCTGGCGGCGTGCCGGTGACGACTACCGCTCGCACCTCTGCGAGTGAGTCGAGATGGGCAAGCACTCGGCGGTACTCGCTGTGCATTCGGCCCGTCCACGCGTTGTGTCGGTGCGGCCGGTGCAACCACACCGTCGCGACGCGATCAGCAACCTCGAATCGAATCGCTGAGAGCTCCATGGCTGCAGGTTAGGGCGCGTGCTCAGCGAGCTCGGCGGCCATTCCGGAGTGCTTCCAGCACAGGCTCGGCGTATTCCATGCGGCACACCAGGAAGTCGGGAAGCCAGGGGTCGCGTTCGTTGAACACCATCGGCGAACCGTCGACTCGGCTGACGTGTAGTCCTGCGGCCAGAGCCACCGCTGCCGGTGCCGCGCTGTCCCACTGGTACATGCCACCCTCATGCACGTAGATGTCGGCCTCACCAACGACGATGGCCATCGCCTTCGCGCCAGCAGAACCGAGGCGCACCGCGTCGCAACCCAACGCGTTGGCCACCACGACCGCAGCATAAGGATTGCGATTGCGGCTGGTGATGAGGCGCGGCCGCTCGCGCTCGGGCGCGGGCAACGTCGGTACGGGGTCGGTGGAGAACACGAGGTCGAGGGCAGGCAGGCTGACCGAGCCGGCAGCGAACCTGTCGCGCTCCCACAGTGCGATGTGAACCGCCCAGTCCGATCGGCCGTGTTCACCGAACTCGTTGGTGCCGTCCAGCGGGTCGATGATCCACACACGGTCGGCAGTGAAGCGGCGGGGATCCTCCACGCCTTCTTCGGACAGCACAGCGTCCTGAGGCCGAGCCTCGGTGAGTGCCTTCAGCAGGAAACGATGGCTGGCGAGGTCGCCCGTGTCCATGACCTGCCACGGCGCCGCGCCGCGCCCGAACAGCTCGGCACGCAGTCCGACCAACAACTGGCCGGCTTCGACGGCGAGGCGAGTCGCCAGCTCGTTGTCGGTCTCGGTCTGGAAGCTCATGCCCTCAGCGGGCCAGCGGCTTGTATTTGATTCGGTGCGGCTGGTCCGCGCTCGAGCCGAGTTCCTTGTGGCGCCAGGCCTCGTACTCGCTGAAGTTACCCTCGAACCAACGGACCTGACTGTCGCCTTCGAAGGCGAGCACGTGAGTGGCAATACGATCGAGGAACCAGCGATCGTGACTGATCACGACGGCGCACCCAGGGAAGTCGTCGAGTGCCAGTTCCAACGCACGCAACGTGTCCACGTCGAGGTCATTGGTGGGTTCGTCGAGCAGCAACACGTTGCCGCCGTTCTTGAGCACCTTCGCGAGGTGCACGCGGTTGCGCTCGCCACCGGACAGATCGCCGACGCGCTTCTGCTGGTCGGCACCCTTGAAGTTGAAGCTGGCACAGTACGCGCGCCCGTGGATCTCGCGGTTGCCGACCTTCATGTGCTCGACGCCACCGGTGATCTCCTCGTACACCGACGCGTCGGAATCGAGCACGTCTCGGCTCTGGTCGACGTACGCCATCTCGACGGTGTCGCCAACGACGATGGTGCCCGAGTCGGGCGCTTCCTGGCCGGTGAGCATCTTGAACAGTGTGGTCTTGCCGGCGCCGTTGGGCCCGATGATTCCCACGATGCCCGCCTTGGGCAACGTGAACGACAGATCCTCCACCAGCAGCTTGTTCCCGAAACCCTTGCCGAGATTCTTGACCTCGATCACGGTGTCGCCCAGGCGCTTGCCGACTGGGATGGTGATCTCCAACTTGTCGGGCCCGCGCTCGGCGGCCTCGGCCTCGTTCTGCAACTTGTCGTACGCAGTCAGGCGGGCCTTGCCTTTGGCCTGGCGAGCCTTGGGTGACATCTTCACCCATTCGAGCTCGCGGGCCAGGGTGCGCTGGCGGGCCTCGTTGCCCTTTTCCTCGCGCAGGATGCGCTCTTGCTTCTGCTCCAGCCAGCTGGAGTAGTTGCCTTCGAACGGCATACCGCGACCGCGGTCCAGCTCGAGAATCCACTTGGCCACGTTGTCGAGGAAGTAGCGGTCGTGTGTGATGGCGACGACCGTGCCGGTGTACTCCTGCAGGAAGCGCTCCAGCCAATCAACGCTCTCGGCGTCGAGGTGGTTGGTGGGTTCGTCGAGCAGCAGCAGGTCGGGGTGGCTGAGCAGTAGGCGGCACAGCGCTACACGACGACGCTCGCCGCCCGAGAGCGTGGTGACATCGGCGTCGTCGGGCGGGCAGCGCAGTGCGTCCATGGCAATTCCTACGTTGCGCTCCAGGCTCCATGCGTCGGCAGCTGCGATCTTGTCCTCAAGGTCGGCCTGCAGCGCGCCGACCTTCTCGTAGTCGGCATCGGGGTCGGCCCACATGCCCATCACTTCGTTGTAGCGGTCGATCAGGCCCTGCACCTCGGCAACGCCATCCATCACGTTGCCCTTGACGTCTTTGTTCGGGTCGAGTTGCGGCTCTTGCGCAAGGTAGCCGACACTGAAACCGGGGGTGAGGCGGGCTTCGCCGGTGTAGCCGTCGTCGAGGCCGGCCATGATTTTCAGCAGGCTCGACTTACCGGCGCCGTTGCTGCCCAACACGCCGATCTTCGCGCCCGGGTAGAACGACAGTGAGATGTTCTCCAGCACCGTGCGATCCGGTGGGTAGAAGCGGGCAAGTTTGTAACAGGTGTAGATGAATTCGTGAGCCATGACGAGATGGCAGGCTAATACCACCAGCGCCAATGCCGCCCCCGACCATTTCACAGTCGCCTGGGGAGGCGGTGCTACGTTACGTCCCAGTTCGGTTTCACCAGGGAGGGGTACGGAAAGTGCTCGCGAATTACAACGGTTTTTTCAGTGCAGACAGTCTTGGCAGTTTCGGGTTCCGCTGGCTGCACATCCTGGCAGGCATCACCTGGATCGGCCTGCTCTACTACTTCAACTTCGTGCAGGTGCCCGCGTTCGGTCTGTTCGAGGCCGAGCCGCACAAGGAGATCGGTGGCAAGGCCCGTCTCATCGCCATCGACAAGATCGCTCGCAAGGCGCTGTGGTGGTTTCGTTGGGCAGCGGCCAGCACGTTCGTCACGGGCATCCTCATCACCATCGTCACCAAGAACTACTTCGCCAGCGGCTTCGGCAAGAGCGCCGGTGGTATTGCCATCAGCGCCGGCATGTTGCTGGGCACGATCATGATGCTCAACGTATGGGGTGTCATCTGGCGCTGCCAGAAGGTCGTGCTCGCCAACGCAGCCAATGTGCTCGCCGGCGGTACTCCCGACCCCGGCGCCGCCGCAGCCGGCCGCAAGGCAATGATGGCAAGTCGTCAGAACACGGTCTTCTCCATCAGCATGCTGTTCTTCATGGTCTACAAGGGCCACTCGCTGCGTCAGGGCGCCGAGGTCAGCTCCGGTGGAATGATGGCGTTCTGGACCATCTCACTGGTCATCATCGTGGTCATGGAACTCAACTGCCTGGGCATGCTGCCATGGAAGTCCGAAGCCAACAAGGGTCTCAATCAGATGTACGACGGCCCCGGTGTGCGGAACCCGCTGATCGCAGCGTTCGGCCTGTGGGCAGTGTTCCTGATCCTCAGCGAGATCTTCCTCAAGGCTGCGTAGTCGTCAAGGCTGCGTAGTCGTCAAGGCTGCGTAGTCGTCAAGGCTGCGTAGTCGTCAAGGCTGCGTAGTCGTCAAGGCTGCAATCAACGTCACGTCGAGTGCGGCGACGGCGCCAATCACCAAGGTTGCCGGAGACTGCACAGCGGTCGTGCCCAGTTCGCTGAGCATGCAGCGCTGTGCAGTCTCCGCGCCGGTGGTCGCACGATGAATCGCGGCGACCGGGGTATCGGCGGCCAACCCACCGGCTATCAGCGCGTCTGCAATTTCGCTGCGATGAGCAACCCCCATCAGCACCACCAGCGTGCCGCCGGTCTGCGCAAGCGCAGCCCAGTTGACCGGTGTCTCTCCGTGCTGGCGATGGCCCGTGACCACGGTGAATGACGCTGCCATGCCGCGAAATGTCACCGGCACGCCGGCAGCCGCGGGTGCTGCGAGTGCTGACGAGATGCCCGGCACGAGATCGCACTGCACACCTGCCGCCGCCAGTGCAACGGCTTCCTCGCCGCCGCGACCGAACACGAACGGGTCTCCGCCCTTCAGGCGCACGACTCGTCGTCCTTCGCCGGCGAGACGGACCAGCAAGAGGTTGATCAACTCCTGAGCGACACCCTGGCCGGGCCGCTTGCCGACATCGATCAACTCGGCATTCGGCGAGATGAGCGCGATCACGCCGTCGCCGACAAGAGCGTCGTAGACCACGACATCAGCGGCCGCGAGCAACTTGGCGGCGCGAATAGTGAGCAACTCGGGGTCGCCCGGGCCGGCACCGACGAGCGCGACAGTGCCACACGGTGTCCTGCCTCGGAACGACTCAGCGGTCATTCGCTCCTGTCTATCATGATTCCCGATAATTCCGATCAGAATTATGGATTTCACCAAGAGTAGGATCGAATCATGGCCTTCCCATACCCGGTTTTCCTTGACCTGCAAGGCGTTCCCGTGCTGGTTGTCGGCGGCGGAGTGATCGCCTTCCGCAAGGCAAGCGCCCTCGCGGAGGCCGGCGCGTTGATCACCGTGGTGGCGCCCGAGATAGTGCCTGAGCTGGTAGCACTGGCTGCTCACGTCGAGCTTCGACGGTACGAGACGGGTGAGGCGGCCCGCTACCAGCTCGTGATCACCGCCACCAACGATGCGGCCGCCAACGCGCAGGTGGCCGCTGACGCCCGCGCGGCCCAGGTGTGGGCCAACAGCGCCGACGACCCACAGAACTGCTCGTTCATCTTGCCGGCACTTGCGCGCCGAGGTCTGGTGACTATTGCGGTCAGTACCGGCGGCGCCAGCCCGTCGCTGGCCGGCACGGTGCGCACGCGCATAGCCGAGCAGATCCTCACCCCGCAGGTGGAGGCGGCGGCCGTGGAGCTGGCCCGCCAGCGGGCGGAGATCCACGCAGCTGGCGACAGCACCGAGTTGGTGGAGTGGGGCGACCGAGTTCGCGAGGCGCTGGGCGACGAACTCAGCTGACGGTGAGCGAGGAGTTCATGTTGGTGTGCCCGGGGATCTCGCACACGATGCGATACTCGCCCGGGGCGATGTTCAGCTCGACCGTCTTACTGTCGCCGGGACTGGAAAGGTCGACCAGCTTGCCGACGTCCTTGCCGTTCTTGTCGAGCACCTGCAAGTTGTGCGGCAGAGAGCTGTCGTTGGCCGCGAAGATTGTGATGGTGCCGTCGGTCGAGGTGGCCGTGTAAGCCGTAGCGTTCCATGCGGTGCCATCGAGCGCACGCACCTCGATATCGACGCCGGTGGGCGCCGTGCCGCCGCTGGCGCGCTCAGCGCCACAAGCTCCGAGAGCGAGGAGGGCGACAGCAAGCACTGGGGTCAGAAACCGGGACTTCATGCTCCGAATTCTAGAAGTATCGACTTCGGAAATACAACTCGTGCGCTGCGTCGCATTCGGGTCGCGTCGAAGGTGTTGTTCGCAAGTACCATCACCTGCGATGACTACCACCGAATCCTCGGCCGGGAAGTTCGGCGCGAACTCCTGGCTCGTCGAGGAAATGTACGAGCAGTTCCGCTCCGACCCTGCCTCCGTGAGCGAAACGTGGCAAGAGTTCTTCGAGGACTACAAGACCATTGCACCCACCCCGGCCGCACCGGCCAATGCTGCGACCGCGCCAGTTGCGGCAGCGGGTCCTGCTTCCGCCTCGTCATCGCCTGCGGCCGCTGCACTCCCTGCCACCGAAGTCGAGGAGATCGGCGAGCCGATTCGCGGCGCTGGTGTCGCCATCGCCAACAACATGGAGCGCAGCCTGGCGGTGCCCACCGCCACCAGCTTCCGCAACATTCCGGCGAAGCTGCTCGAGGTCAATCGCTCAGTCATCAACGGTTACCGCAGCCGCACCGGCCAAGGCAAGGTCAGCTTCACGCACCTCATCGGCTACGCCATCGTGCGTGCGATTTCCGACGCTGTACCCAACATGAACAACTCGTTCACCACCGGCACCGACGGCAAGCCGCGCATCATTCGCAACGAACACGTCAGCATGGGCTTGGCGGTCGACGTCAGCAAGGCCGATGGCAGTCGCACCCTTGTCGTGCCCGTGTTGCGCGAAGCCGACGCCCAAGACTTCGCCGGCTTCCTGTCCGCGTACGAAGACCTCATCCGTAAGGTCAAGAGCAACAAGCTCGCGGTCAGCGACTTCCAGGGCGCCACCATCTCGCTCACCAACCCGGGCACCATCGGCACCGTGCAGAGCGTGCCACGCTTGATGCCCGGCCAAGGGGTCATCGTCGGCGTTGGCAGCATCGACTACCCGGCCGAGTTCCAGGGCGCCGACCACAGCACTCTTGGTGCGCTGGGTGTCAGCAAAGTCGTCACCATCACCAGCACGTACGACCACCGCATCGTGCAGGGCGCCGAGAGCGGCATGTTCCTCAAGCGCGTGCACGAACTACTGCTGGGCGAGCACAGTTTCTACGACGAGGTCTTCGCCAGCCTCGGCGTGCCGTACGAGGCAGTGCAGTGGCACGTCGACCAGAACCCGGTCGATCGTGAAGACGCCATGTTGCACAAGCAGATGCAGGTGGCCACGCTCATCCGCGTGCACCGCGTCCGCGGGCACCTCATCGCGGACCTCGACCCGCTGCGCTGGCAGCAGCCACACATGCCGCCCGAGCTTGATCCGGCCACTTACGGCCTCACCATCTGGGACCTCGATCGCGAGTTCCTCACTGGCGGTGTCGGCGGCAAGGAGAAGTTGAAGTTGGGCGACCTGCTGCACGTGCTGCGCGATGCGTACTGCCGCACCATCGGCGTCGAGTACATGCACATTCAGGACTTCGCTGAGCAGCGCTGGATCCAGAGCAAGCTGGAGGGCGGCGCGTACGAGCTGAACAAGGATCGCAAGCGTCGTATCGTCGAACGGCTCAACGCCGCCGAGGCGTTCGAGAAGTTCCTTGCGACCAAGTACGTGGGCACCAAGCGCTTCGGCCTCGAGGGTGCAGAGAGTGCCATCCCGATACTCGACCAGGTGCTGACCATGGCCGCCGACGGCGGCATGGACTCGGCGGTATTGGGCATGGCCCACCGCGGTCGACTCAACGTGCTGGCCAACGTCATCGGCAAGAGCTACGACCAGATCTTCAAGGAGTTCGAAGGTCACGTCGACCCCAGCTCTGTCCAGGGCTCGGGCGACGTCAAATACCACCTCGGTGCCAGCGGCAAGTACGCCGGGTCCAACGGGGAATCTCTGCGTCTCGAACTGGCCGCCAACCCCAGCCACCTGGAGACGGTCGACCCCATCGTGTTGGGCATCGTCCGCGCCATCCAGGACAACATCGAACCTCCCGGCTCGTTCCCCTCGCTGTCCATCCTGATTCACGGCGACGCCGCGTTCGCAGGCCAGGGCATCGTCGCCGAGTGTCTTGCGATGAGCGACATCGCCGGCTACCGCGTCGGCGGCACCATCCACCTCATCATCAACAACCAGATCGGGTTCACCACCAGCCCGCAGCACTCGCGCAGTTCGCTCTACTGCAGCGATGTCGCGAAGACGGTGCAGGCGCCTATCTTCCACGTCAACGGCGACGACCCCGAGGCGTGTGTTCGAGTTGCGGAGCTGGCGTTCGAGTACCGCCAGCGCTTCCACAAAGACGTCGTCATCGACATGGTCTGTTACCGCCGCTTCGGCCACAACGAAGGCGACGACCCCAGCTACACACAGCCCTTGATGTACAAGGCGATCGCCGAGCACCGCAGTGTGCGCAAGCTCTATGTCGAGGCGCTGGTCAAGCGTGGCGAGTTGTCGGTCGAAGAGGCCGAGGGCGCCTTGGCCGACTTCCACACCAAGTTGCAATCCGCGCTCGACGAGACGCGGTCTCATGCCCCCGAGCCGAGCAAGGCTGCCAAGCCACCCAAGCCGATGGGTGTTCGGCCGCACGTCGAGACCGGCGTCGACCGCGCAACGCTCGACGCCATCTTCGATCACTTCACGGAGTATCCCGAGGACTTCACGCCGCACCCGAAGCTGGCACGCCAGTTCGAGACGCGGTCGAAGATGTACCACGAGCAGGGTGAGATGGAGTGGTCGACTGCGGAGCTGCTGGCAATGGGCTCGCTCGTCGCCGAGGGCACCCCCGTGCGTCTTGCAGGTGAAGACAGTCGCCGCGGCACGTTCAGTCAGCGCCACGCCGCACTGATCGACTACGAGAACGAGCAGCCGTGGGTGCCCATCGCAACACTGCCGGGTAAGGCCGCCAACTTCTGGGTGTACGACAGCCTGCTCAGCGAGTACGCCGCGCTCGGTTTCGAGTACGGCTATGCGCACGAGAACCACGAGGCGCTGGTCATCTGGGAAGCCCAGTTCGGCGACTTCGTCAACGGTGCCCAGATCATCATCGACCAGTACCTCGTCGCCGCCGAGGACAAGTGGGGCCAGGAAAACGGCCTGGTGCTGCTGCTGCCCCACGGCTTCGAGGGCCAAGGTCCCGAGCACAGTTCGGCAAGAATCGAGCGTTTCCTCACGCTGTGCGCAGAGGACAACATCCAGGTGTGCAACGCCACTACCGCAGCCCAGTACTTCCACCTGTTGCGTCGTCAGGTGCGCCGCGATGTGCGCAAGCCCTTGGTGCTGTTCACCCCCAAGGGGCCGCTGCGCATGAAGGAGAGCCGTTCGCCGGTCTCAGACCTCATCACCGGTTCCTTCCAGGAAGTCCTCGACGACCCCACAGTCGTCGACCGGGCTGCGGTGCAACGCGTCGTATTCTGTAGCGGCAAGGTGGCCTGGGATGCATTTCGCGAGCGCGACGCTCGGTCTGCACCGGTCGCAGTCGTTCGCGTCGAGCAGCTGTACCCGTTTCCCGGTGCCCAGATGCGCGACGTGTTGGGGACTTACCCCAACGCCAAGGACGTGGTGTGGCTGCAGGAGGAACCCGACAACATGGGTGCGTGGCGCTTCGTCGAGGCCCGTTTCTGGAACGTGAAGCAGCAAGGCTACGACTTGCGTTCTGTGTGCCGTATCGGTAGCGGCAGCCCTGCCACTGGCAGCAAGGCCATCCACGACCAGGAACTGGTCGACCTGATGGACGAAACCTTCCAAGACCTGTAGCCGCTGCGCACGTCCGCGCTGATCACAGCCACTCTCATCGTCACACTCCAGCTCCTGCTCGGAGCAGCGGAGCACGCCTCTTCGATCACACGGAATATCTACCGTTCGGGAGGACTCAAACGCGTGCCGCTGCGTCGGCTTGCCGACGGGGAACCTGAATGACGTAACGCTCGTCCGGCGTCACCTCGCCGCCAACCTTGGTGTTGGCGCACATGTTCAGACCGTTGTCGTCAGGCTCGACGATCTCGGAATCGAAACCTGCTGCGACCGGTCGATCGAGTGCGTGCTCGGCCTCCCGCATCGAGCACGGACTCGGACGGGAAAGCGTGACCATTCGACCATACCGAAGCACTGAAGAACGCGAACAGCGAAGATCACGATGGCCCAGAAGCCCAACAATGCGGAGCATCGCCCCAACCGTAATACAGCGAATAGTGCCTGATCTCGTGCCGTCTGTGCAGCAAGCAGAGCGACAAATCGGTGTGCTCCCACTAGGGCGTCGCTGCCGCAGCCGAGGTGACAACGTCGACTGGAGCACATTCCGGTCGGCTCTGGCCGGGTGCAACGAATCCAAGGGGCGTGGCGCAGTCCCGATACCACCACGCAAATGACGTGCGTACCGACACGATCGTCATAGACCGAGACCGGTCGCCATGGGCTACCGAGCGTCGGGCTCGCCGCCAACGCGTCGCATGGCTACAAGTATCCGACGTTCGATGAGGTAAGGCCCGTCGGCAGATCCAGTCCTGGCATCTGCTCGCGCGGACAGCTGCCCCGTGCAACCCTGGTCGAGCTGTCACCGGAGGACGAAGTGCGGCCAGCGACGGCAAAACAGCACACTGTCAAAACCGACAACGACACTGGCGGGTGCACACGAGCAGAATGCCCCAAGTGGAGGCCCTTGCCCAGTGACCTATCGGCAGTTCCGCGATTCTCATTCTGTGGCACACCACAGACGAACGTACTTCTGTGGTGTGCCACAGACTGCTGAACGCCGCATCGTGACCTGCCCCTGTTGCCAGATAGGGGTTCAGCGTCCCGTGAGTCGTTGGACGATAGGGGCGAACTCGTGAGCCCGGTCGGCCTGCAGCACGTGGTACGAGTAGCCCCATCGTTCGCGCCGGCGGTGCAGCTGATCGTCGATCTGGCTCTCGTTGCCGACCAGGATGATTGGCGAGGCGAGCACGTCATCTGGCGGGGCGGCAAAACGATGGCTCATCTTCTCAGCGACAGCTGTGGCATCTTCGGTGACATGAGCAACCGACAGCCACGCCGTGAACTCGAGCGACTCGAACCGATCGCCCGCCGAGTCTCGTATCCACTCGAACTTCTCATCGATGGCCGCCTCCAATGCATCTCGGCCGGCGTTGGCGCGGTCCTTCGCGCTGGGTAGCGAAGGGTTGACACCGATGATGTCGGCGGTGGACGCGGCGAACGTGAGCAGTCGCTGGCCGCCACCGGCAATGATGATCGGCGGGCCTCCGTCGCGAAACGGCTTCGGCGTCCCGTCGAGATCGGTGATTTGGTAGTACTGGCCATCGAATGTTGCCGGGCCGTTCCCGAACAACAACTGCAGTACGAGCGTGTGCTCGATCAGCCGGCTGACGCGAACCCCCGGTGCGTCCATCGTGATACCCGAGCGGTCGTAGTCGGTCTCCTGGTAGCCGGCTCCTAGGCCGACTTCGAGGCGACCTTGCGACAGTACGTCGATCGAGGCGAGTTCCCGCGCAAGCACGGCCGGGTGGCGAAAGTCGCACGCCAGCACCATCGGCCCGACCTTCAGCGTCGTCGTCGCCATGGCAGCTGTGGCCATCGCGGTGATCGGACCGTACCCCTCGTGAAAGTGGTCCGGCACGAACAACGTGGAGTAGCCGAGAGCTTCGACCTCCTTCGCCGAATCGGCCCATGACATTCCGTCGAACGGTGCCATCATTTCGACGCCGAACCGGAACGGATGGGTCACTGCGGCCCTACCTCGTGCATGGCGTCTAGCCGTTCGAACAAACCGACGCGCAACCGGTCGCTGTCCATCGTGCGGCCACCGGCGCCATACATCGCGCCACTCTTGGGCATCGGTGACGGAGGATTCTTGGCGTACTCGACGGCGGCCGCCAGGTCCACTGCGAATGCCTCGGCAACGCCTTCCTGAGTGTTTGGGCGGGTGATGCAGAAGTGCAATGCGGGCGGCCGCTGCAGGCCGTTCATCCGCCAGCCGCGATCGGCGAGACCGTCGTTGACGTGGAAGATGTCGATGCCGCTGTCGGGGCTGGCTTTGAATGCAACATTGAACAACGAGTCGCCGATCAACTCCAGTTCGGGGTGCTCGCGGACAGCCGCCTTCACTGCGTCGGCGGTTCGGAAGATGTCGGCTGCGATTGCTCGATAGCCGGCCTTGCCCATGTGCAGCATCGAGGCCCATGTGGCGGCGATCAGTCCGCCGCTGCGGCTGCCTCCCATACTGGGGGATGAGTACATGCCTCCGGGCCAGCCTTCCTGCAGGAAGTACTGCTCGCGTCGCCATGACTTCGGCTTGAACAGCAAGACCG
>Ga0335397_10002652_pt1 | contig 24350 bp, 9 predicted proteins | sample MAT04_FD_205740 | JGI IMG/M metagenome (GOLD analysis project Ga0335397, IMG submission 205740) | Freshwater microbial communities from Lake Fryxell liftoff mats and glacier meltwater in Antarctica - MAT-04 (spades assembly) (version 2) ... | reverse complement strand
TGAAAATAGTCTCGGTAAGACCTTAACGGCGCGCCGCAACGCAGCCTACAAAGAGTCGAGGCCCAAAAAATGTGACCATGTAATTTCAGCGGCTTAACACCGTTTCGTCAGGCCACCCTGATGCTGGTGATTCGCGTGCTGGCGCAGCGTATGTCCTTGCAAATATTGGAGAGAAAAAAGCCATTATCGTGTTGAAGCAGATTCTCAAGACCGATCGCAGCGAACAGGTTCTGCGCACCGCAGCGTGGTCCATTGTGCAACTCGAACCCGAGAATCCAGACAACGCAGCGATCGTTTTGCCACATTTGTTGCCTGCAATGTCGTCTGACACACCGCTTGTGAGACGTGAGGCAATCCTGGCGATCGGCGAATTGGGCACAGCAGCGAAGTCCGCCATTGAGGATCTGGAGGAACATGCTGCGAGTGACGTTGATGCGTTGGTTCGTGCGGCGGCACTTCAGGGCCTTGCAGAAACCAAAGCGGCAGCATCGGAGTCGCTGCCAATTGCGGTTGCAGCCTTGAAGGATGCGGATCCGCACGTAAGGAATGCCGCTCGTTATCTTCTGGGTCGTCTAGGAACGGAAGCTCAAAGTACCGCATCGATGCTGAGAGCGTCACTTCGACGCGGCGATCCGCTGGAACGCACTGTCGCTGCGTGGGCCCTTGTGCATGTTGCAGCCACGCCGGAAAACGTCCGTGAAGCAATTCCCTTGCTCCTTTCAGGATTGCAACATCCCGATCCTCGTATTCGAGCGGAATGCGCGATCACTCTCGGAGTTTCCGGCTCAGCATCTGCCGAGGTTGTAACGGATCTTGAGACCGCAAAACACGATTCGGATGATCGAGTGAAGCAGGCAGCAACGGAAGCTCTGGCCGGGCTTCGGCATGGTCGGTAGTTCGGACTTTAACAGGAAGATTGAGGACAGGAAGATTTGTGACTGTTGTCTGCACACTCTGCTGAAGGGTTACACGAAGACGCGGGGTTTTGGTGGCGACAGCAGCTGGCACAGCATATGAACGAGGCTGAACGCGATCGCAGTGCCTACAGCTTAGGGATGCCGTTTTTGCTCGACCTCAACGCGCCCGGCATCGACACAACTCTGCTTTCCAACTACCTCAACCCACCGGAATCGGAGTCATCTTCCAAAAACTTATCGGATCTCTACCGTCGAATCTTGGAGTCAGCCCAAAACGCCAACATGAAGGCAACCGTGATCGGCAAGTCAATTGGTGGCGTCTCAAAACTTTCGCTGGTTCTACAAGATTTCGATCCGGTCGCCGTATTGGCAACATTCCAATCGCCCGACGATGTCCTCAGTTCAATATTGGATCAGTTGCAGCCCACAGGCAAAATCCGCACCACATACCGCAGCTTGTGGCCTAAGTACTGTCAAACGCTTCTCTCTGCGGCGACGTTTCTAAATCAATTTGCAACAGTCAGCGACTTTCATGCGTGGGTCCGCTTCTTTGACGAAGACACTTGCGCGAAGCCGGCACTTCCGATGTCGCTCGAGCGTGAGATGGACGGTTTTGGATTCGCCTTTGCATGTGACTTTCTAAAGGTCAGATTTGGCCGGAATTGCGAACAGCCCTAACGCTGATCTTCTTTTTCGCGGTCTTCTGGCTACTGCACCACGAATTCAAAGCGATGGATCTGCGAGACGTCTCCGGCAGTTTTCGAAGTATCCCGCTGATGTCTGTTCTGCTGGCGGTCTTGCTGACGATCGCGAACCAGGAAGTCATGTCGTACTATGACCTCCTCGCCACAGCGATGGGAATCCTTACCCAAAGCAATCTTCGGATTGCGCCGGTTGTTCTGATTAGGCAACGAATCCCAACTGGACGAAGGGTAAGACATGAAGATTTTTGGCAACATTCGTCTTTCTTATGAACTACGTTCATGAGGGATCATCGTTCTCATGCCGCTTGCCGGAGTTCGGATCATGAAAACCTCTCACCTATTTTCCAGCGCAGGCCACCGTCTGCGCGCGGTTGGCGGGGGAGGTAGATTTGTTTCTGTCGTCTTTGCAATTCTGGCGGTGTGGTTCATGGAGTGTCGAGGCTCCATGGAGGCTTTGGAAAACTGGGCCTACGATAGGTGCGCTGCCAATCCAACGTATCTGGATGACCATTCCGGTCGAGTACTGCTGGTGGAACTTTTGCCAGATGAGCAAGCGGATCGACTGCCACAACTACTGACAAGGTTGAAAGCCCTGGGGGCGAAGCGTATTGGGCTGAGCATCGACAGGGCGGAGCACTTCGGTCCACGAGCTGAAGATAACGCCAACGACATCGTGTACCACAGACGGGTTCACCGCGATCCTGCAAATCCTTTGCTGTGGAGATTCTCTCGTCCCTCGACGCCATGGGATGAACTTCATCGCTGGGGCTGCAGCGGCATTCCCTTCCATGAACGGGGAATCTGCCGCGAGCATCTTGTCCGTGTGAATGTCGATGGACAGACCTGGCCCTCCTTCGAAGCCGCCCTGGCCGATTTTTCCTGGGACGAGTTTTCAACACCTGATTCATTGCCACTGATGCGGATCCGTTTTCGAGGCGGCGTCGATAGTCTGCCGCAGATTCCTGCCGCCATGGTTCTGGAAGATCGAGTCATTCCGCAGCTTGTGCGGGATCGTGTTGTTCTGATTGGATCCACCGCAGATCAAATTGAGGAATATCACACTCCCACCACGACAGGTGGTCTGGGAATGAGTCTTCTGGAGGTGCAGGGGCACGTTGTCAACACGATGTTGTCTGGAAACGTCGTTCAGACGACGTCCGCAGAAAGCAACCTGCTGCTGCTGTTCTTCACTGGACTGCTGTCGTCATGGTTGTATCAGCGAAGTTCGGTGCCCTTTTCATTTCTCATGATGGTTCTGAGCATCGGCCTCGGCACCATCTGCACATTGATTGCTTTGACGAAGTTCAACCTGTGGATCCCTGTTGCGGCAATCATGCTGCTGCAGATCTGCTGCTTTGCAATGATTGTGGAACGCAAAATCAGCTATACCAGAACGGCATTGAACAGCCTGCTGCTGGAAGTCTCCGGTCGCGTATGGAAGCGTCGCTGGCATGAGGACTTTTTCGCCGAAGAGAATCCATGGCCGCAGGTGATCTCGTTCATCCGCCAGGCGCTGGATCTGGAACGCATCATGATTCTCGAACTGCCCGCTCACAAGCACCATCTGCATCAGGTCAGCGCGGCGAATTGTTCGCTGGAAGACCTGCAGGAACCGCGCCGCGACATCCGCCGCCAGCCCTATTCTGACGCGCTGGCGGTGGCCGGTCCGCATCGCATTGATGTCGAAGTACGTCCTTATCTGAAACCGCAACCACATGTGGAAGTTCAGTATCTGGTGGCACTGGTTGCCAGTGGTCGAGTGCTTGGATTCATTGCCGTCAGCGCCGCGAAGGAGCGGATTCCTGATCTGCACGTTTTTGAATCTCGCCTGGGTGAATTTAGCGAGCAAGCGGCGGATCTTTTGAATCGTCATCAACATCTTCTGGCAGAACGCCGGAGGCGAAAGGGTCGCACGCGTTCACCGAAGGCAAACCCGGAATCCACCGCGTATGCCGAAGTTCTGAATGCCACGAACCTGCTGGAATCGCGACTCACGCGTTTTGAACAAATCTTTCAGCAGTCCACAACAGCGTCGATCATCTTTGACCTGTTCGGCAGACCAATGATGGTCAATGACAAAATGAAAGACATCCTGCACCGCGAACAGGTGAATTCCGAAACCTCAACGTCTGTCGATGTGATCGTGAATCTGACAGGTTCTTCGCTGGACGACGCGCGTGGGCTGCTGGCGCGGGTTTTGATCGACCGGCAGGCCGAGTCCATTTGCGTTCGATTGAACCAGCAAAAAAACAATTACATACTGATAGTTCGACCACTGGAAGTAGCCGCCGCGCGACATCGCGAATTTCGGGATGAAGCCGGTCTGCTGGAAACGCAGGGCATACTCTGCGAGCTGGTCGATCATTCCTCGTTTGTGGATACTAGTCGTCTCAAGTACCAGCTCAACGCGACTTTAACCAACATTGTCCAACGCGATCTGGTCGCCGTGGATTCAGCCGCAACCCTGATGTCCAGGAACCACAACTCCGACGTGGATCGTCACAATTACGAAACTCGGATCCACGAGACAATCGCCGAAACTGTCGAACTGTTGCAGGCGTGTCAGCGAGACCTGATGGCGGACGAAGTACGTGCAGCCGATGCGTGTTTTCCGGTCGATGTGAATGGTATTCTCGACCACGCGGTGGAACGACTTCACGCATACTTCGACGCGGAGCAGCATGTTGTCCGCCTGCAGCGCCCGGAATCTGTCACGTCTGTGCTGGCATCTCCAAAGCACCTGCAGGACGCATTCGCGGCTGTGCTTGAGATAATCGGCCAGGATGCCATTCGAGGCAGTGAGATTGCGATTGTCGTGGAACAACAAACCGAGGCGGTCGTCGTTTCGTTTTCCAATCATGGAGTCGGCGTGCTGACGAACAAGCTGCATGCGGCACTGGAAGGTATTACTTCCGACGAAGTCTACGAACCGCTCCGTCAGGCAGGGCTTTGGCTGAATGCCTGGGGCGGAAATATCGTGGGTACAAGCGTAGTCGGAGAGGGTCTTCGACTGCGCGTGCACCTGATAGCAAGTCAGTAGCGATCCTGGCGACTTTCAACGGTACAGTCATGTCGAGCTTTATACTTCCCATCTTTCCGGAGAACAGCCTTGCGGCGTCGGTGATGACGACCGTATGGGTTGGCGTCTGGGTTGTGGCGTTGTTAAACCTGCGTCTGGGATGGACGCTCTCCGGTCTGGTCGTGCCTGGATATCTGGTTCCTTTGCTGCTGATCAAACCCGTGTCCGCCGGCGTGATCATGGGCGAAGCCGTGCTGACTTACGTCATCGTCGGCAGCATTTCGGAATATCGTTCGATAAAACCCTGGACCAGCTTCTTTGGCCGCGATCGATTTCTGGCTATGGTACTGGTGAGCATTCTCGTACGCTGCGTCATGGACGGTTGGGTACTGCCTGCAGTCGGTGATACGCTGACGATGCACTACGGCTGGAAGCTGAGTTTTCGCGATGACCTGCACAGCTTTGGACTGATCATCGTTTCGCTGATCGCCAACTACTTCTGGAAGCCCGGGTTGAAACGAGGACTTCTACCGCTGTGCGTCACGATCGGACTTACGTATCTGATTGTGCGGTATGGACTGGCGCAGTGGACAAACTTCAGTCTCGGAAATCTGCAGTACATGTATGAAGAGATCGCGACGTCTCTTCTGGCCAGTCCCAAAGCTTACATCGTACTGATTACGACAGCGTATCTGGCTTCGCAGATGAACTTACACTATGGCTGGGAGTTCAACGGCATTCTGATTCCTGGTTTGCTGGCTCTGGAATGGACCGAACCGTTCAAGATTGTCACGACATTCGGTGAAGCGTTTACGGTGTTGGTGATCGCATCGTTGCTGCTGAAACTACCACTGTTTCAACGGATCACAATGGAAGGCGCGCGGAAGACGTTGCTGTTCTTCAACATCGCCTTTGCGCTGCGCTTGGCGGCTGGACACATTGCGGCAATTTGGCTGCCGGACGTGAAGCCGACGGATCTCATGGGATTTGGTTATCTGCTATCGACGCTGATCGCGACGCGACTGCACACTCAGGGAGTGTGGTTGCGCGTTCCGGCAGTATCGCTGCAGGTGTCGCTGTTGGGAGTTGTCGCAGGGACATTGATTGGCTTTGTGATGATGCAGACACTGGACGTTGTGGTTGCCAGTCCCGCTGTAGTAATTTCAGAAGTTCGAACTTCGCCGGATTCAACACCGCGTTCACTCGTCGAAACCGTGCGTGCCGAAAAAGTACGCTTGTATCGTCATCCAGCTGAGATCGCCGTTGAGTCACCGCAACCGCACGAACTAGCAGCATTTGCGAATGGCGTTGCAAAATTGCTGGAGAGCTGCAGCGATCAGCATGACGCACCGTTCCGCAGCGCGCGGGAAGCATTTCAGCTCGCGCATTTTGAATTGTTCACGGTCGAGAACAAATACGCTGTCATCCGCGAAGCAGAACCGTTCCATGGCTGGGGCACGTTTGTCGTGAATCTGGAAAATCCAACAGGCATGGTCGTCGAAGTTCCTTCACCGCATGAAGAATGGGCGACATTCGAATCCGGATTGCTGCTGTTTCAGGAATTGCACGCTGGAAGTTTAGCGATTGCCGGCACACCAAGATCGATCGATCGCCTGGAATACGCAGAAACAACCGCCGTCGGAGACACCGTGTTCGGCTGTTTCCATCGTGCAATGACTTCTGGCAGCGTGCTGGCAGTCCGCAGCGATCTTACCAGGACACTGCATCGGCAGGAACGTCCCTGGACACCTGGTTCGACACATCCCCGACATGAAGATGCGTGCCGTTTGTGGGTCAAACGAGGTTTGCCGGAGTCATTCGATTTGCGGTCGCTGGACGAACTGGTCGGCGGATTTCAAATCGAGTGGCAGACGACAGCGCGGCCGGACACGCTCCGCGACACCGTCTGGACGGGTCACGCCGAGCTTGTGCTGACAGAACGCGAATGCGGCCGATTGCTGGCTCGACTTGCAATGGCGGGACCGGATCATATTCCTTTCACATTCACTGCCGATTCTGAAACGACGCCCGCAGCCTGGTTGCATGAACAGACCGATCTGGTTCTGGATCGTGGTTCAAACAGGTATCAGCCTCCATTGCCGGAACAGCTCTACTTCCTTGACGAAGAAGTGCTGCGCCCGCTGTTGCCGATCGTCTTCAGCAATCATGAGGGTGATCAATGGACGGCGGAAGAACATGAACAGATCGCCGCCGTGGCCGCTGCAGCAAATGTGATCGGCTATCAACTGCAACTGTTGACAGACACGCATGGCCAGGCCGAATTTCTGGTACTGAATGAAAATGCAGCGCGTGACGAACGACGCGGTTGGGGTTCGTATGTGTTCCGAATGGGGACTGCACATCCGACGGCGATTGAAATTCCGCGAGTTGTGAAGGAACAGTGGACCAGCGAGTATGGTCTGTCACTGTTTCGCGATCTGCACGCACGGTCGATGCTGCTGGCAGGCGCACATCCGGAAACGAATTTGGATCAGATGGCTGATCTCGCAGTCGATACCAATCCACTGACAGTCTTCAATCTTGTGCGACAGGTGCTGATCCGTGAACTCGACCCCCAGCCATGGCGACATATTCAGGTTCGCGCGTTTTCGAGTCCTGTCGATGCGGACGTCATCGTTGCACTGGCAGATCCAGGCAGTCGTGACGCTGGAGTCTTCGATGATGTGCTGCAGCAGTTAAAAAAAGACAATCTACGCGTGCGTGAAGCCAATGGTGCGGAAGAAACCGCTGGCTACGAATGCGACAACCAGTTGCTGGCCAAATCGTTGAGGCTTGCCCGTGACGCGAAGGCTGCCACGCTTTGGCTGGCACCGAATCTGCGAACACAATATCGCATGCACGTGGATGATATTCTGCAGATCGCCGAGTTTCAAGCCGTACAGATTCCCTCGGAGACTGGATCGATAGAAGAAATTCTGGAGAGACTGGCTCAGACTCAACAATTGCAGCCGTTCGACGGACCGTTCCAAACGATTGTTTCCGACTATCTGACCAGTCGCAACGTAATTGAATTGAGACGACTGCAGCGATTGTGGACCGATGCCGTGTGGACGCGCATCGTCGATCGTGAATCACAGCAGTCGTATCTGATCGGCCGGTCGCAGGGACAGTTGCTGGTCGTGTACCTGGCAGAACTGGCTCATGGTTCGACGAATCCGTTGCGGACCGACCGAATTGATCATTCGACGATTCGCCAATTCGTTGACTCCCGTGCGACATGGATTGAACGGAGGACGGAGCCATGAGACTGCGACCCGGCTGGGCGTTGGCAATCATCGTCGTGGCGGCAGGCCTGACGCTGAGCTCGATACTTCCCAAACCACCAATGACGCTTAAGGCGGAACATTCGTCGGTACCAGAACATTTGCGTATTCAGTCCATTCGAAGTCCTGCGTTTGTCCTGTCGGCGGATCGATGGCTCAACTTTGATCTGACCGAAAGTCCAACGCGCGTGCGTGTGCTGACAAATGCCAATCTCCGATCGGAGGTCAATGCGTTGTCGGATGAAGAGGTACTTGCTCGCGAATGGACCTATCGGATTCGCTACGAATTGCTGGGACCCGGCAACGCGGTCCTGCATTCCGGAACGTATCACTTTCGCGCCAAACTGGATCGCTATCGTGATCCCGAGTCCGGCGACCATTTTCTCGCGCGGTTTTACGATGGCATCCCCAGTGTACTGGCGGCAACGTGTGAGACCACGCTGGATCCCCGGTCATCCAGCGTGAAACCTCGCTGGTTGCGAATTCAACTGGAATCTGCAGATCCGGAGATCGATGAAGTCATCACTCGCTTCTACTGTCTGAATGAACGTACGGATTCGCAACTCGACAAAACATGGCACGAACTGAGTGACGCGCGGCGCGAACTGCTGGCTGCGGGAAGTGTCTATCCTCACGATCTGCTGGGAACGGCAGAACGTCGCAATCTGCTGCGTTCTATCTGGTCACCGCAGGCTCCGACAGGTTACGAAGGAATCAGCTATACGCAACGTCCGTTGCTGGTGCTGCGCGACATTGAACCCTTTCAGGTTCAGCAGATACCTTCACCAAACGGATTCCTGGTCTACGATCAATTCCATGCCATGCTGCCGGTACCAGACACGCCGGGTCGCGTGCGGCTGACCTTCCAGGGATTTTCTCAGTCCGAACTGCCAATCGCACCACAGAGCGTGAAATTGTCCTGGCACGGAAAGCGCATTCACGAACGCCGCGTGACTACGATTCGTTTTCCACCACTTGCTGAGACCTGGGATCCGTCGGCAGATGGAGACTACGCGGCGGACTCAGCAACCCTCCAGACAAAGGACGTGCTGACTGCGACGTCGATACGTCCGAATTGCTGGATCTGTGACATGGAAAGTTCGCCTGGACTCTATGAATTGCAATCTTTGACGCCCTTGATTGTCAACGCCGATTGGCAACCATCGGTATCCGGCACAGACAGCAATCGCCAGGACATTACGCCGCCCGCCATGCATCAGCGAACGTATGCGACCATGACGGATTTGCCTGTCAATTTTGCTGTGCCGCATCTTGAAGACTCGCAGACCATCGTGCGAGTTACACTCTGCGCTGCCGCAGGTCAGGCACGTCCCATGGTCACAACGTGGACTGATTCCGATGGACGACGCAAAGCAGATCTTAACAGCGTGTTCGCAGATTCTTCGGCGACTATTCCGTTCAGCGTCAAGGCCAGTGTCGAATGGCGTTATCTGGACGAACACGACACTCTTCTATGCACTGGCATTCTGACCAGAGACCTGAGTTGGTCCGACTACGACCGACTTTCGGATGAGGTGCTGACGACTCGAGTCAGTGAACCGAGCGACTTCTATCTTGATATTCCGCACAACGTGGCAAAATTGCAACTGGTAACGACCCAGTCACCGTTGCTCTTGGCGGCAGCGACACGCCCTTTGGACGTACCCAAAGTAACCGCTGTACCGGAAGACTATTCCAGCTTCTCGCGTGGCGATACCAACAATCGAAGCTGGTTCAGCATTCGAGCGATCGATCATGATGAGCGGATTCAGTACGGTCTGTCGCCTGTGATCGTCACACAAACACTACCTCCTGAGGATGATGAAGAGATCGCCGCCGGACGCTACACCTGGGAAGACTTTCCTCCCACTGGCGAATGGCTGGGACGTTACGTGCTGACACCACGCGACCCCGCGCAACCGATGTCGGACGATAGCACTTCGGCTATGTTTTACGAAGTCACTGCCAACTCCACATGGCAGTCGCGGCTGCTGGGCGATCCTGGCAGACGCACGGTTTCGCTTGCGCTGACCTATCAGTTTCACGACTCCGTACCATCGCCCCTGCGCTTCTTTGTGGACGACGAACTAATTCAGGAAATCCGACCTCAGTCAGTCAGCGGTGATGTTGTGTTGTTGTCCTGTCTGGCGCTGCCCGACGAACAGTCAATCCGTGTGGAATGCGACGTGCCCGTTCAATTGTGGATGAACCGAATTGCTCCGCGCGATGGTCAACCCTGGTCAAAGCGGCTAGCTGTTGAGTTTAACCGTTCGGCCTTCGAATTTGTCTATCACAAACAGTTGACAGAAGAAGAACATGTCAGTTTGTCAGTCTTTCGGCCACAGTCTGCAACCGAGCGCCTAGACCTGCGTGTCTCGATTCGACCGGTACTGACAGTAGATTCCTCTGAACCAATGCGGGATTTCACATTCCGCGAACGTGTGTTTTCCCTGGCTCCTGGTGATGTCGGATCGTCACTGATGCTGCCATCGTCGCGTGATCTGCATTTCGATGGTGGTCGCGGTTGCCTGATTCCATTTGGACTCGATCTGCCTCCCGGCGACTACGTGATTGAGATCGAACGAACGTCCGACAACCATCACGAACATGAACCAAAACACAACCCGTCTACGGAACCAATCTACTTTATTCTTTCGCGCACATCTTCGGGCCTTTCGGACGTGCGGGATATCAGCATTGAAACGCTTGCCAGCGAGTTGTAGCCATGAATCGACAATCCGGGAAAAATATGCGGGGCCTGGTTGCATTTTTTATCTGCGCACTGCTTACGGCAGGTTTCCTGTTGTCGAACAGGTTCACCTCGACGGCAAATGATCGTAAGGTGCAGACGCAACACAGCGCAGTCAGTGAACTGTCGGCTGGTGGACGTGATCAACGTACGCAAAGCATTCCTCCCGTCACAAATGCCGACGAACTGACTCGACTACTACTGCAGGTCATCCACGACGCAGGTCAGGATGCACACGTCACAACCTCAAACGATGCCGAACTGAATGCCGTCACCGAATTGTTCGCTCAGACAGTTTCGAGAAGCAAAGGATTTGAACTGTTGCGAGATGCCTGGGCGAAGTGGCAAATGGAAATGGTGGCGATTGCGTTCAGTGATGAAGAGCTTTGGCTCCTGCAGGAAGTTTCAGTCGCGCGGCATGGTCGTGGTGTGTATGTGTTCCGCGAATTGCCGACGTCGTCGATATTCCTTGAGGCACCACATTCCGGTTTTGATCAACACACTGGCGAAATTGTCGCTCAACTGTTTTCTGAACATAGGTTTGTCGGTGCAGCGTGGAATTCCGTTCATCGCGAGCGCGTCGATCTTGCACATCTGGATCGCACCTGGTTCCAGGCGCTGACTCGCGCTGTGGGGCAGTCCAGTCCCGGACTATTGGTTGCGCAAATCCATGGCTTCGATGAGCGAAAGCGAGAATCTGCTGTTGGCCGCAACGCGACTCTGATTGTCAGCAACGGAACGAATTCGCCGCCGTCCTGGTTTTTGCCCGCCGCTCTCGCCTTTCGACGCCAGTTCCTTGAGGAAAACATTGCAGTTTTCCCGTTCGATACCTCCGAACTGGGGGCAACTACGAACGCGCAAGCTCGCATTCTGCGCAGTCTGCCCAAAGCCTCTTTCCTGCACCTCGAATGTAACCGGGATTTTCGCAGGTCCGTGTCTAACGATTCTGCTGCTCGTAGTGATCTTGCTCAATGTCTCGATCAGTTCGCCCGAAACAGAAGTGAGGATGATTCGCCATAGCGGCACCGACGCGTCGCTACGTCTATCTGTCAGATCCATCATGGCCGACAGATCAAGGCGTCAATTGCCAGTGGGGCAGCGGACGTCTCGAATGTGGAACAACAACGTGGTCCGGCACCGATGAGACTGTTTCGTGCAGCACTAACAATGCTTGTGATCTCCATCGTCGCTCCCAAATGTTGCGGCGAAATGGACGCTGTGCAGATTCGACTGACAGAACAGTACGAAACGCCGCTTCGGTGGGACAACGTGCAATCCGGACCGTACCATCTGGGCGGTGTCGAGCCCGTCAGGAATCATAAGTATTCCGTACATACGATTCTTCTACAGCCTGGCTGCCGGACGTTGCTGCTGGTACCGCCGTTGAGCATGCTGCGACTGGAATCCGTGCGGAGTTCAATTTCTCCTTCCGATATTGAAGTCTGGCTGGAGAATGGTTCCGGACTTCGCGTGCGTCAAAACCCGGCACGATCGACCGATGCCAAATTCTTGCTTGTGGATCCTGATCTGTCACATCCCGGCATCGCCTGCATCCAGTGTCCCTCTAATGCTTCCTGCGGGCAGGAGATCGCAGTCTATTTTGCTCGTCGCGAGATTCTCACTGAGATCGCGCCCCATCGTGAACCTCTACAGTTGAATCGCGAAGCCGTGCTGATTCGACGTGAAGACGAAGCACACGGGCTGGACTTTCATCGACTGGAGCCGAATTGCCCGCAGAAGCTGCTGGTGGAAGGTCCCGTGCGACTTGCCGTGCAAAACCGTGTGCGTTATCCCGCCCACGAATCACAGCGAAATCAGACGTGGCGAATTGTTGCGTTCGTGGACAATTGTCTGCTGAAGGCCATGGAGTTCGAATCCGGAACGGAAACTCGCCATCGTGTCTTTGCAGATGATCGCATCGAAGTGATGAGTCGCGTGGAAACGGGATATCTGGAAGTTCCCAGTGGCCGCCACACGCTCATGTTCGATACGACCTCGTCCGTGTATCTGAGAATTGTCGCGCAACCGTGTCCTGATTATATGCTGCCGACCTTCAATGAACCGGCGCTTTCGGCTGCGCAGGCGCGACAGGAACATCGTCCGTTTGATCGGCTGACGTCGCACTGGCAGCTTGTTCCGGCGGACTTTCAATCCCTTGCAGGATTCGGTCGCAAGGATCTGACATGCGTCGATCTGCTGGCTTTGCGATCATCACGAGACAATGCGTTTCGTGATGGAGGACTGCAGGGCTATTTACTGTTGAGAGAGAGCTCTCGCCAGCACAAAGATATACCGGACGTTCGATATCTGGCGGATGATCTTCAAGCGTGGCATTCATTCTATCGCGATCTGCTGCCGGTGTCGGACATTCGGTTTGGCACTCATCGACCTGGCTGGTTCAACGCCCGGCGTTTGTTGCTGCCTGGTAAGTCACCAGGCGAACTCATTCTGGACGACTCGCATCTGCAGGACGCGGTGGATCAGCTCAGTTCCGCTCGCTTCACAGGCATTGGCGACAGTGAAGCCACAGCCAGCATTTATCAACCACCGAAAGTGCGATCGACGACAGCACTGCGAGTCGTCGTTGATCGCTCCACACTGCAAAATGCCGGTGACATTTTCCTGCAGTACGATGATCAAACACCCATTCAACTGTACGTGACAGATCAACAGCCCATTGGCGATTGCCTATTCGCGCCCTCAGATGCAGAAGCCGGACTGATCGCAATGCGAATGCGACATCGTCGCCTTGACGCAGCCACACTGGGTGGACCGTTCGCTCAGTTCCGTCAACCCGCAGCGTTTGTGGAGGCGGCGTTTGCGGAATTGATTCTGCCCGGCGACGTGCGTCAAATTCGCGTCTGGTCAACTTCCGGATCGGCACCGCTAGTCGCACTGCAGACTCGTGCGTCGCATCCATTTCGGCTGAGCGAATCACAGTTTCTGGAGATGTGCCGTCGCTGCGACTGCGACGTGATGTCGAAAGGACTGAGTACGAAATTTCCTTACCTGCGGCCCGAAGAATCGCAGCTCGCGTTGAATGAACGCGAAATTGTGAATCATCTGACAGACTGGTATCGACACATCGCCTTGAACGCGCGGCGTTTCTCTGCAGGTATCGCCCAGAATGCAGGTGAGAATCAACCTGAATCTGCCATGGCCTTCAGGAAAAATGACACCAATACTGCCACGAATTCGACTTCAACATCGCTGGCCGTCGCGCAGGTCCTGTCAGACACGGGGCACCCCATTGCGGCGCTGGAGGCATGGAATGAATCTTTGGCAACGACTGGCAATCCGGCTGACCGGTGTCGGGCATTGTTTGGTCGAATCGATCAACTGGCACTTCTGGGCGAACAGTTTCTGTGCGAAATCCAGTTGCGCGGACTGTATCTGAACGACTCCGATCCCGAAGTGCGGCAGGAAGCCCGAACTCGTCTTTGGCAGTTGTATCACGATCAGCACGATCCCGAAGTGCTGACGGCGTTTCTGTGTGAAGGCGTCATCAGCACACAGCATCCCGTATTCGCGCAGGAACTGGCTCGAGTGTTTCTCGAACGCGGGCTGGCCGAAGAAGCTTTGATGACCGTGTTAATGCTGCCGCCCGAACATCGTCCGGTGGATGTCGTGTTGACAAGCGCTTATCAGCTGCGATGGTGGCACGTCTTCGAGGCGCATCTTCCGCTGATTGCGGATCAACACGAGCGCGCCGTGTGGCGTGCGTATCGCGAACTGGATTCTGGTGCTTACGACGCGGCAGGAATAAGTCTGCGAGCCGGCGGTACTTTCGGCCTCGCGCTGGTCAAACATCTGTTGCTGGGCCAGAGAATTGCCGAAGGGATGCAGTCTCTCGATGATGCCGTACGAACAAAGGCCGTTCAGGATCTTGGCGAATGGCACGCCGGACATCCGGGACCGTTTGTCTGGCGTGAAGAAACATCAAGTCTCGAAGGGAGCGCTGGGGCCGCTACGGTCCACTCAATGGAACTGGATACTCACTCGACCTGTTACCGTGCCACGCCGCAGCGGCCTGTGTACTTGTCGATTGAAGGGCCTGTGAAATTGAAGTTCGAACTTCGTCCCGTGCATTTCGCAGAATCGCCACTTGAGCTGAATGATTGGATTAGCATCCGTGCAGCTATGCAGATGTGGCCGGTGCCGATCATCGACAATCGCACGTCTGACGGATTGGAGATAACGAGTTCGCCAGACGCAACTGCAGGCATGGCGATCGAACAGGAAATCGAACTTGGTCCGGGAACTCACGGCGTCAGTATTGCTGCAGGAGTCGTCGATCTTCTGGTACGTGTCTTCGTGCAGCGCCCTCAGCTTCCGTTGCCGGTACTTCCGCCATTGACACGAGACGTCAAATACTCGGTATTGACGGGAACCTGGGGAAAAATGATCTTCAGCTTTCGGAATGTGAACGATCCGCCGAAACTGTATCTGCTGCGGAACGGGTGTGATGATCCGGAAACATTGACCGAGTTCTTCCTGCCGTGGCGTGGTCGAGCGACTCTTGATGGATCGACTGACAGGCTGCAGGAACACAACATCACGACCGTGTCGTCGGTTTCGCTGGATCAGCCCTCCGTGAATGACACGCCTTCGCTGTTACTGACACAGGCTGAATGGCAGAGCGTACTCAATCAATCGCCGGATGAATCGCCGGAAGGCGTCATTCTACAGATGACGCGCTTGCTGTATATCAAGGAAACAGTTCCTGAGCTCGCATGGGAATGTGTCGTCGCTGGCGAAGAATTGATGCAGTCTCATCCCGCCATTCGTGGATTGCAAACGCTGCATCGACGACTGACCAGTCAGGCGGAATGGACACGTTCCACCGATGTGCAGGACAGTGCCGGCATTCGTCGTGAACTGGCAAGTCCCCACACTCCCGAAGCACCTCGCCAGCGCGCACGCGCTGCGTTGTTGTCGCCATTGGCAGATGGTGAATACCGCATCTATGGCGACGAAGTGCTGGTACTGAATCTTCGAAATCTGTCAGCGATTCATGTTGTTATGTCGTTCCTGTCGGAGCATCCGGAACATCTGCCGACGGCCCCGATTAAGATGACCTGGAACGTGGATGACGTATCGACCGAATCGCGGGAATTGAACCCATGGCAGTCTGAAAGGATTGACATTCCACTGGCTGCGGGATCCCACTTTTTGCGTATTCGGATGAACGATCCGCTGGCCAATCAGTATTTGCGCATCGGTCTGCAAGAGCGCCCGGAAGGTGACGACCGACAAACGCTTCAGCCTCTCGTGCGCGTGATGGAAAAAGACTGGTTCGTCGCGACAACCGAGCAGCCGTTGCGATTCAGTGTGCCCGGTCCGGCGTGGATTCGAATCGATGAACTGCGTGAGGGTCGAGTACTTTCACGATTTGTCGCCGTGCGCGAACCGCTTAAGGACTTCACGATCCTGCCAGCGCAGGGATCGACGGCTGGCAAGTTTCGAATCTTTCTGCGCAAGATCTCTGCGGAAGATCCGGACCGGTTGCCGCTCATGGCCACGCACGATGTAATTCCTGCTCCCGAACCGTTGATCACGTGTTATCGCCAGATGATCGATGGTCGAGTTTCACAGGACTCTGTTGCTGCTGCAGATCCGGGTACGCTGAAGTCCATCGACGAGTCACCGGCTGTCCGTCCCGACCGCCTGGCTGCGCTGGATGGATCGCAACTACAACCGTCGGTTGATCTGATCGATGAATATCAACTGGGCGGTCAGGAGGATGGCACATGGTCGCTGTCAACGGGCTACATCAATCGGCGACCGCTGGAACAGGGACTCACTGGCGGTAAGCAGGATGAATTTCTCCAGGAGATGGCGACTTATCGCTGTTTTGATGAACTCAACGACAATTACTGGAGCACCGATGCCTTCGTGCGCGGACGTATCGAAGGAACTCCCAGCATGGGTCTGCGAAATTCAGTCTGGCACAGCGCGGAGTCTATGCCTGTCTCCCTATTTTCGGAAACGTCGGCATACGTCCAGGCTCCCGGCCACGCGATCGCCCCGTATCAGAATCAAACGGAGTACTCACTCAACTGGCGCGGAGAGATTCAACAGCGGCGAATTATCGACGAACAGTGGTCTCACACACCTTCATTTGCTGGTTACGCTCGCTACCTCAGTCTGACTGACAGCAACTACCCGGCGGGACGCGTGGATCAGGACATTTTCACGCCGTACAAAGCTCAGCAGCGAATCGGCGTCATTCTTTCGGACACACTCCGCTATCAACCGACCCTGGACTCTCAACTGTGGCTGCGCGGGGTGGTCAACACAAATGAAGATTTCAATATTTTCCAGCCGGATCATGCTTACATGCGACTCGGATGGCGGCAACTGATCGGCTACGTCGATTTCGAGACCACCTATCGCTTGACACGGTTCTATGCCGACGCCGATCGACCACAGGCAGTCACTCAGCATTTGATCGATCTGGACGTGGTTCACGATCTCTGGCGATGGGATCGTCACGTGTGTGAATCAGGTCTGTTCGTGCAGCACGACATCGTCAGAAATGCGACGACGCTTGGGATTTCTCTGACATTTTACCTGGACAACGGACGAGGCTACCGCGACATCGCGCCGAATGATACGCGTTTCAGAAATCTGAAACGCTTCCGCGAAGCCGAACACGCGAACAATCAGTTGTGGCAACCGATATGAACGACTTTCACGCCATCGAAGATCTCCTGAACGACGGACGGAATCTGTTGCAGACGCGTTTGGCCCGCGATTTGAACGAAACCGCAATTGACGCATTTCATACCTGGAAACTCTCGGTCGGAGAAGGTGGTGGTCTGCGTGATATTCTGCGTTCCATCTACGGACTGCAAACCGATCGCAGCGGTCGCGAACCGCTTCCGATCGATGTGGCCAACACCATCGATCTCTATGAATATCTCCTGCAGTCGTTTCACGAACATGTTCTGAAACAGGCTGACATTCGCGAAGCGTCTCTGGAATTTCAGAAAGCCTATTTGCAGGCTCCGCTGGATTCACAGCGTCAGGAATTGATTCTGCGATTCGCCAGCCGACTTGGTGCGAATCCTCATCAGTTGCGTGAAGACAAAGTGGCCTTCGAACGCTGGTTTGGTTTCGACGCGATGATTGAACGATATCATCGGAGGTACGCGGAGTCCGAACAGTGGCAGGAATTTGTGCTGCGAAATCTGGGACGCCTCGCAGAACGGTTGCTGAACGCAGCGCATGATGCGAAAGCCAGAGCCGGAATCTGGACGCATCTGGGACTGAACGAAATCTATGAACCGCTGTGCGAGTCCAAACCCAACTTCCGCGTCATAATGGCTATGCATGAGACGTTGCTGACGGTGGTCAAATCGTTGAGCGACGTGCCGCAGGAATCGATACTGCTGGAAGCAAACGTTCTGATGGCCACGCGACTGACTCTGGAAACACGCGGCAACGTCTGGGTTCAATCTGGTGCCTTGGCACTTATCGCATACGTGCGACCAACGGACTTCTCAAAAATTGCAGCCCTGCGATTCTCTCGCGCACTCGACGGGGACGATCTGTTTGTGCGTCGGCGAATTGTGATGTTGATCGGTGTACATCGTGCCATTATCCCCGAGTGGGAATCTCTGCTCCTTCAGGCGGCTGAAGATCCGTGTCCGTTTGTGCGACAGGCGGTGGCTGAGGTTCTTGCACAATGCCCGCAGCAGAAAACTGTGCTGGGGACACTGCATCGGCTGATGACTTCGGATCCGGAAGCCTGCGTTCGCGCTGCCACATTGGTTTTCGTGGCGGCGACGGCACATCTGGAACAACGCTGGATGTGGTTTGAACAATCACTGCGAGACGTGTTACAGGAAGACTCCGGCACGTTCGTAATTCGTACTGCGTTGCACGTTATTCCCGAGTGGATGGATCGACTGGTGCGTTTCGGTGGGCCCGATGCCATTCACTGGGCGCGAACGAATCACAAAGTGCTGCTGGAGCTTATTCGACGACTGCAGGAAACGTCGAACTTCTTGCCGCTCCGTCGCTGGGCAGCTCAATCGGCCGAACGGCTCTGGGTTGTGCTCGATCCGGACGCCAGGCAATTGAAAGAATTTTTGGAGCAAACAGTCGGTCAGTGTAATTCGCAACGCACCGCGCGGCTGACTCGCAATTTTCTGCAGCAACACAATGAGCACAGGGTTGGACGTGTGCTGGCCGTGCTGGCTCAGGATGATTTTGGATTCGATATTGAATCGAGCTGGTGGAATCTGATAGTGCGTCGTGGTTCGCAGTTTCGATTCCGCCTGTGGCGATTATGGCACGAATGGAAACATCCTTCGCCCGACAAACGTCAGGCGTTTCGTCACACCATCGGTCGCGTCTCGTATGCCAATTTTCGTGTGCCGTCGGGAGTGCTGGGAGAACTCAGCCCGACCAAAGTTCCCGGCGAACCATTGTTCATGGCCGACGATCAGACGTGGCGGCCGTTTCTGCCACTCGTGGACGACGTGCTGTCGGCAACGAATCAATGGCTCAAAATTGAGCCCGTGAAATTCTTTACTGCAGCCGGTATTACCAGCCTGACGCCTCCAAAATCTGCATGGGGACGAGTGACAGCGTGGGCTCGACTGACGTTGGCGTTTCCGAAATATGCCTCGCTTCGAAATTGGCTGCAATCCAGCGCCGAGGCCCCTCAGAATTATGTCGAGGCGTTGCGAAGACTGGGCTTCACGATCGATTTTCAGCCGTATTTTGATGATCAGGGTGTCCCCGTTGCGATTGACAGCAGCGTGATGCAATTTTTTACGAAAGCACCTCGCCACACGAACAGCAGGTCGCAGAGCGCAATAAGATCCATGCAAACGACTCGTGCGAGGTCGCCGGAAGAAACACCCGGCGCGGAACTGCCGACAGCGATCTCACGGGCCACACAGAATCTGAACGCACCGCTCCTTGCAGTCTCTGGAGTGATCGACACAATTCTGCGGTGGTTTGGTGAATATGCCAGCTACTTCACGTCCGTGTACGCGAACACGGTTCCTCACCTGTTGATTTTTGTCGGCACGGTCTTTTTTCTATTCTTCGCAAGACAATGCTGGCTGACCAGATGCGTCCGTCGCGCGCGAGGCAGCCTCTGCTTATCTGTCGGTGGCTGGGGCACTCGTGGTAAATCCGGAACAGAACGACTGAAAGCCGCCATTTTCAATGCCCTGGGATGCGGGATTGTTTCCAAGTCGACCGGCTGCGAAGCCATGTTTCTGCATGGATCCACCTACGGCGAACTGCGCGAACTGATGCTGTATCGACCCTACGACAAAGCGACGATCTGGGAACACACCAATGTCATGCGACTGGCGGAGCAATTGGGCGTGCCGGTGTTTCTGTGGGAGTGCATGGGACTGAATCCAGCCTACGTAAATGTGCTGCAGCATCAGTGGTCTCAGGATGATCTGTCGACCATCACAAATGCGTATCCGGATCACGAGGATATTCAGGGACCAGCCGGAATCAACGTCGCGGAATCGATCTCCAGCTTTATTCCCCCTCAGTCCATATTACTTACGACTGAGCATCAGATGCGACCGGTGTTGCTGCATCAGGCTCATCGATTGGGAACGCAGACTCATGTCGCTGGCTGGCTGGAATCCGGATTGATTCCTCCCGATATTCTCGCCAGATTCCCATACAACGAACACCCGGACAACATCGCGCTCGTGCTGATGATGTCACGAGAACTCGGGTGCGCGTCGGACTTCGCGCTGAAGGAAATGGCCGATCGTCTTGTGCCGGATCTGGGTGTATTGAAAACGTATCCGGTCTCCGTGGTACGGACTCGGCGACTCGAGTTCTCCAACGGCATGTCGGCAAACGAACGACATGGTTGCCTGAATAACTGGATTCGTCTGAAGTTCGAGAAGCATGATCCGGTGCAGGAACCAGGGATCTGGATTACGACGGTAGTCAACAATCGAGCGGATCGAATCGCGCGCTCGCGAGTCTTCGCGTCAGTGCTGGTGAGTGACCTGCAGGCCGATCGCCACTTCCTGATCGGCGGCAATCTGAAAGGTCTGTGCGGCTACATTCGCGAGGCATGGAACGACTGGGTCGTATCAGTGTCGCTGCAACCACGCAATGCCGAAACGCCCAACCTGTTTGCCCTGGCGATGGTTCAGAAACATGGTCGATACTTGCGTGTTCCAGTTGAAGAAATTCAAGTGCAGGACATGCTGAAAGTGATGCTCAAGGGCGTGACGGACACCCTTAAGATTCCACCAGCGGACGATGTGGTCGCAACGCTGTTGACTCTATGGAATCAGCCTGACCAGTTAGTCAGTCGGCTTGTTGATCTTGGTTGCGATGCGGTTTTGGTGGAAGAATTGAAAGCTCGCCTGAAAGAACGCCTCCAACGGTGGAGGGAATTCAGTGAGTTCTGCGGACGGCTAATCTCAATGTCTGCTGATGCACTACAGCGCGATGCCGCAAAGCTGGATGAAGAATTCCGTGCCTTGCTGTGGACGTGGTTCGAATGCAAGCTTGTGGTCGTGGAAGATTACCATGCAACCGGTGAGCAAATTATCAACCTGATCGCAGCGACGACCCCGCCTGGTTTTCTCAATCGGATTATGGGAGTTCAGAATATTAAAGGAACGGGACTGGATTTTGTGTATCGCTGGCTGGCATGGCAGGCCTGCTGCGATGCCTGTCGACAAGCGCAAAATACGGAGTACGAAGAGTTTCGACGTGCGTTGCGATTGTTGAGCGAGTTTCGCGAATTCGGAGTGTTGAGTGAAGAACTGGTGCTGCAGACTTTGCATGCGATTCGCAGTACGCCGCACGCTCAACGCGAAGACGCGCAGGCACAGTTGGAATTGATTCAGACGAATTTTGAGGCGGAGATGCGTCGCGTCAGGCAGGAACTTCAGGGCAGCAAACGCAAGAGCAGCAAGCTTGATCGTGTGTACCGTTTTCTGGAACAGATTCTGGATTCGAGTGACGCAGTGCGACGTCGCAAGTCCGCTAATCAGATCTACACAGACCTTGCCGCCGAACGCATCAGTACGGATCTTGCCGTTCTGGAACTCCGCAAGTTGACGCAACGTCAAAAAGGCGGATGGCTCGGTCATGCCGCAGACAACTGAATCAGGTCGCGAGGCCGTCCAGACAGCAGAAGAAGTCAAATCGCTTCGCCGCAGCGATGGACTCGCAGAGACTAATTCGGTCTGAACTCTTGCATCGAGAACAAAAATGTCACATGAACGGCTACAATGAGAATCGATGTTCGACTGCGGACGGCTTCCTGGCAGCGTACACCGACGGGAGGAGAATATGTTCTCAAAACTTTCAGGATTCAGGAGACATGTACTGGCAGGAGTCCCCATTGGACGCTGATTCACGGGAGAGCCGCTGGAACCAGTTCTGGTCGATGATACGATCAACAATCATGCCGACATTTCTTATTGCGGCATTCTGGTTGCTCCGATTTGAATTTCGTCACATCGACTTCAAAGACATCGCGATCAGCTTTCGTTCAATGCCAACGATGACTGTCATCCTGGCACTGATGATCACGCTTTTGAATTACTGCGTAATGTCGGGCTACGACCTGATCGCCATAGGAATCATTCGCAGCGACGTCACGAAGACACAAATCGTTGGCGCATCAAAGTTGTCCTATGCGGTGACAAATCTGATGGGAACGATTCTCGGAGGCACGCCGGTTCGCTTTCGGCTGTACTCCGCTTGCGGCTTGTCGGTCGCCGAAATCATCAGAGTGATCTACTTTATTGCTGTCGCCTTTTGGATGGGATTGATCACACTCGGTGGCGTATTTTTTGTCGCAACTCCTTTTGATATCCCGCCTCGATTTCATCTTCCACTTGCGACCAGTCAGCCCCTGGGCATAATCCTTTTGGTAATTTCCGCAATGTACTTTCTGACCTGCGCGGTACGACGTACGCCGCTTCATATTCTTGGCGTGAATTTTCAGCCGCCGCCGTTCAAAATCGCAGTCCTTCAGTTGGCCGTTGCCTTAAGCGACTTTCTGCTGTGTGCATCGACGCTCTATGTTCTGCTGCCGCCCGACACACAAATCGGATTCCTGCATTTCGCAGCAATCTTTCTGCTGGCCATCTTTATTGCTCTGATAAGTCATGTGCCGGGCGGTATCGGAGTTCTGGAGTTGGTACTGGTGACGATGCTGCCGAAGTCGTCGCACTCCGTCATCGCGTCGTTGCTGGCGTTTCGAGTCATCTATTACTTGCTGCCATTTCTGATCGCGATGCTGACGGTTGCCGAGCTTTCGCATTTTTTGGGCAGCGTCGCGGGAGCCCTGCTGATTGTCCTTGCGCACGGGCTGTATCGTCGAATCGACGCTGCATGGACCCTCACCGTCGGTTTACTGGTCGTCGGGATTGTCACTTTGCTGACGAAAGGCTTCGACTATGAAGAGGCATTTGTGATGTTCGGCTGTCAGGGCAAGAGCTGGATCGCGATGGGTGATCCTGTCGGACCGGAGACTTCGGCTGATGACGCCGCGTGGAAATTCCGTGAGGCCTGCGACATTGCCGGGACATGGCCTGTGTTTTATAAAGTCGATGAGCATTCACTCAGTCGTTACATCGACATGGGATTGTCGATGGTGAAGTTAGGCGAGGAAGCTCGAGTCCCTCTGAAAGAGTTTTCTCTTGCGCACAGTTCCTGTAAAGACCTGCGCCGGACGAACAAGAAGGCCATCGAAGATGGGCTCCGTTTCGAGATCGTGCCACAGATTAAAGTCGCGGCGATGTTGCCGCAATTGAAATTAATATCCGATGCCTGGCTGTCTGAAAAATCGGCTGCCGAAAAAGGGTTTTCGCTGGGATTCTTCAACGAAAAGTATCTGCTGCAATGCGATATCGCGTTGATCTTCAATAAGGAAACGCCCATCGCGAGTCCGATCGTCACTGTCAGATGTGATGCGAAAAAGAGTTTCGCCACCGTACGGGTTCCAAGACTCCATTCACACATTCCCACGGACAGGCACAGCATCACGATCGACTGCAAAAACGTGTCTTCACCCGCGGTCAGCACAAGACTTGTCAGTGATTGATGCCTTTGAAGATGGAAAATGCTGAGCGCTGAGAACCCCAGGGTATTTCGCCAGGCGTCGCTCAACTGTGCCTTGTGTGAATCGCTCCAGAAGGCAAAGATAACGACCGTGGCAAGAAGTCCCGCAGTGAACAAAAGTCGCAGTGCGATATCGTTGATTCTGCCCCAAATGCTGCGACGGAATTCACGCATGGAAGAATTCCTGACTGTCATCGTTGGCTAACACAATTCCTCTCTGGAATGTAACAGCTTGTTGCGTTCATTCTTACGGGATTGATGCCATGGACAAATCAGTTGATGCACAATGCTTCATCGTCCAAGTCTCACAACGCTTGTGAATTGGTTGGGACGAACAGACACGCGATGTCGATCTGCATTTGTGCGGATCTACTCCCGATAAACGGTGATCTCATTCTTCACCGATCTGACGCCTGCAACTCGTCGCACCAGACTCTGAGCAACCTGTTTCATATGGTACGTTGTGACATTGCCCTGTAAAGTCACTTCGCCATTTTGCATCAGACAACGAATGCCTCGCAATTCCGAATATCCGGTTCTCTGTAGTAAAAACTCCACTTCCTCTGCTGCTGTTGGGAGCAGGGGAACGTC
>Ga0335397_10002651_pt1 | contig 24351 bp, 17 predicted proteins | sample MAT04_FD_205740 | JGI IMG/M metagenome (GOLD analysis project Ga0335397, IMG submission 205740) | Freshwater microbial communities from Lake Fryxell liftoff mats and glacier meltwater in Antarctica - MAT-04 (spades assembly) (version 2) ... | reverse complement strand
TCAGCACATTACGTGAGACGTCCGACTTGTCCCAGCCAGCGGAACGTGGCCCTCGTCACAAAGCACGCAGAGTCACGGGTGCGAGGATGAGCTCAGCCCTAAATCCCTGAAATCGGGCACCTCAACCTCACGCTCAGTGAGGGATGCGGCGACAATCAGGCGTCGGCAACGACCAGAACGTGGGCCGCAGTGGCCAGATCGAGCTCGGCGTACTCGCCAGCACTGCCCACCAGAACCCCTCCGGCCGAGCGGTTGACCTTGACGACCTCGCCCGGCTGCACCCCGGCCCGACGCAGGGCCATCATCAGGTCGTGATTCTCCTGGATCGGCTCGGCGATGCGCCGCACGGTGACGCGACGGGTCTCTTCCCCGGCGACCACATCGAGGCCCACTAGGCCGGTTTGGGACCCGCCCTCGCTGTGGCCACCCATGAGCTCATCGAGCCCGGGAATGGGGTTCCCATAGGGCGACTCGGTGGGATTCTTGAGAAGCTCGACGATGCGGCGCTCGACCGCCTCGCTCATCACGTGCTCCCAGCGGCAGGCTTCGGCGTGCACGTCCTCCCACGCCAGGCCGATGACCTCGACCAACAGGCATTCGGCCAGGCGGTGCTTGCGCATCACCCGCGTGGCCATGTCGCGACCGGCATCGGTGAACTCCAGATGACGATCGCCTTCGACAGTGAGCAGACCGTCGCGCTCTAATCGCGCCACTGTCTGACTGACCGTGGGGCCGCTCTGGCCCAGGCGCTCGGCGATGCGGGCCCGCAGAGGGGTGATCCCCTCCTCCTCCAGTTCATACACGGTGCGGAGGTACATCTCTGTGGTGTCGATGAGTCCGCTCACCGGTCCACAGTATCGAGGCCCGCTCGCGTTCGGGTCATCGTGTGCGGATGCGTGCGGTGCCTGCCCGGCCTAACGTGCGTGGCATGGCCGGATCAACGCTCTTGTGGTTCCGGCGCGACCTCCGTCTCGGAGACAATCCCGCACTGGCCGCGGCAGCTTCGAGCACATCGGAGCCGATGCTCGGCCTGTTCGTCATCGACCCGGCCCTCTGGGGGCCGGCCGGACCGGTGCGCCGGGCCTACCTGCTCAGTTCACTGCGAGCCCTCGACGACCAACTGGGCGGTCGTCTCGTGGTGCGCCAAGGAGATCCGACCACAGTGATTCCCCGAGTGGCCGCCGAAGCCGGAGCCTCACAGGTGTTCATCAGCTCGGATTTCGGCCCCTACGGAAGCGCACGCGACTCCGCGGTGAAGGCAGCGCTGACGATGGACGATGTCGCGCTGGTAGCCGAGGGTTCGCCGTACGCGGTCGATCCCGGCACCATCACCAAGTCAGACGGCACCGCCTACCGCGTCTTCACTCCTTTCTGCAGGGCTTGGTGCGAGCACGGTTGGGGACGCCCCGTCGAGGCCGCCTCGCCCATGTGGCTCGAGGCCGCCTCCGACCCGTGGCCGACGGCATCTGCTCCTGATGGCCTCGCACTGCCGTCCGCGGGTGAGCAAGCGGCCATCAATCGCTGGCAGCGCTTCATCGAGGGTCCGCTGGCCGACTACGCCGAGGATCGCAACCGTGCCGATCTGGCCGGCACCTCCTCGCTCTCGGCGGCGCTTCGGTGGGGAGAGATCCATCCGCGCACGATGCTCGAGGCCCTGGGGGATGCACGAGGCCACGAGGTGTTCCGCAAGGAACTGTGCTGGCGGGAGTTCTACGCCGACGTGCTGCATCACTCCCCCCGGTCTGCCCGAGCCAGCCTGCGCGACGACATGGCAGGGATGAGGATCGATGATGGCGATCAGGCCGACGAACAGTTCGCTGCATGGACCGCGGGGCGAACCGGATACCCGTTCGTCGACGCAGGTATGAGGCAGTTGCGTGCCGAAGGCTGGATGCACAACCGGGTCCGCATGGTTGTCGCCTCCTTCCTCATCAAGGATCTGCACCTGCCTTGGCAACGCGGTGCTGCCCACTTCATGGAGTGGTTGCGCGATGGCGACCTGGCCAGCAATCAGCACGGCTGGCAATGGACGGCCGGCACCGGAACCGATGCTGCGCCCTACTTCCGCGTCTTCAACCCGGTCACGCAGGGCTTGCGCTTCGATCCCAGCGGCGACTACGTCCGCAAGTACGTTCCCGAACTCCGGGCGCTGGCCGGTGCTGATGCGCACGAACCGTGGAACGCCCCGCTCCTGGCGGCGGACTACCCCGATCGCATCGTCGACCACGCAGCCGAGCGCCACGAATCGTTGGCGCGGCTAGCCGAACTCCATCCACGCGCCTGAATTCTCAGACAGCCCGTCGATCGCGTGCCTTCACGCGCAACACGGCACCCAGCGCAACAAGCACCGCAGCCAGGCCCAGCGAGCGCAGCACATCGGCTCCCGTCTGCGCGGTCGCGGGCAAGATCTGAGCGGGCATGGTGAGAGTCGCGTCATCGCTGGGGATCGATCCTGCCGACGCACCGCCTGTGCCGCCCGTAACCGTCGCCACGTTCACGATGGTGGTGCCCGGCCGAGCGTCCACCGAAGTGACAACGACAAGCGAACTCGTGGCGCCAACGGCCAGCGAGGCGTCTCTCGTGCATGTCACCACCGGCGCCACCGATGCACAACTCCATCCCGCACCGCTGGACGAGACGTACGTGAGTTGGGCCGGCAGCGTGTCGCGCACGATGATCGGTGCGGTCGTAGCGTTCGGGCCGTCATTGCCCACCGTGATCCGGTAGGTGGCCGTAATGCCCGCGAACGAGACGACGTCCTTGCGGATGGTCAGAACGCTCACCGGATTCACCACGGTCGGGTCAGCGGCGTCATTGTTGGTGTCGTCGGTCTCAGTCGACGTCGTCACCACCGTGACCGCGTTGGTGACGCCAGGGGCGGCTGCCGGGAGCACATCGACAACGAGCGACACCGACGAGTCGGCACCGCTGTCCAAACCGTCCGCCTTCGTACACGTCACTACTTGCCCGGCTGAATCACAGCTCCAGCCCGTCCCGGAGGCCGACACGTACGACAGGCCGGTGGGAAGGGTGTCGACCAGAGTGATCTCGCCCGGATCGTCGGTGGGTCCGGCATTCGACACGGTGATCGTGTATGTGCCGGTCGAACCAACGGTCAACGTTCCGGTGTGCGTCTTAGTCACGCTCAGATCGACCAGGGCAGGCACCTCAACCACATCGGTAGCGGTGTTGTCAGCGGGAACCTCATCCCCGAGGTCCGACCCGGCCGTCACCGAGTTCGTGGCGGTCGGGAAGGCACCCGCAAGCACCTCAGCCGTCACCGTGTACTCGGCGTAGTCGTCGGGTGCCAGCGGATCGGCAAGCGCGCACGACACCACACCCGCGACCTCGTTGCAGGTCCAGCCGTCAGCGGTTCCGTCAGCCGAGACGAACGAAAGGCCGGTGGGAAGGGTGTCGACCGACACCACACTGCGGGCCTCCGACGGACCGTTGTTGGTCACGCGGACGGTGAAGGTGACCTCGTCACCGATCAAGGTGCTGCCGGTGTGCGACTTGGTGACGACCAGATCAACCAGTCGACCCACCGTGACGACCGCACTGTCGACGTTGTTGTCGGGGTCGGGATCCGTCGTGCCCGAAGTGAGCGTCGCCACATTCGTGTAGGTGCCCGGATCGGCATCAGCCCCCAGCTGCACGAGCATCGTCAGATCAGGAGCATTACCGCCGGCAGAAATCCCCAGGCCAGCATCGAGCGTGCACACCACGGTCTGACCGGTCGCCGTGACCGAGCCCGCCACACAGGTCCACGGACCCCCGTTCGACATGTACGTGACGCCCACCGGTAGCTCGTCGGTGATTTTCACATCGGCCACCGCGTCGGAGAATCCATCGTTCGACGCCTTCAGCGTGTAGGTGACGCCCTGGCCCGCATCGACGGAACCAGTAGATGCGGTCTTCACCAGAATCAGATCGGCTTCCGCCACAACATCGACGGCGGCAGTGTCGCTGTTTCCAGCGGGGCTATCGCCCGGTGTCGACGTCGAAACCTCAACCGCATTGGTCAGCGTGGTGCCATCGATCACATCCGAGGTGACCAGCGCACTGATGACGAGTGTCGGCGAATCGCCGGGGCGCAGCTCGGCCAGGCGGCACGTGATCACAAGTCCGACCGGCGGATCGCAGTCCCAACCGTTCTCGGTGATCACAAGATCGGCGAAGCCGGTCGGCAGGGTGTCGATCACGGTGACGTTGTCGGCGCTTGAAGGCCCGTCATTGGTCACGATGATCGAGAACGCCGTGCGCTCGCCAGCCACCACGGGGTTGTCGCCAGTAGTGGTCTTACTGACCGTCAACTCGGTCTCGTCGGTGACGACGAGGTCATCATCATCGGAGTCGTTGGCCGGGATCGTGTCGGGCGTGGTGGTTGAGTCGACCGACGCCACGTTGGTGATCGTCGCCGGACCAGCGGATGGGTCCACTTTCACCGTCAGCGTGATATCGGGCGCCGGGCTTCCGGCGTCCACTGTGGTCGACCGCGTGCATGTGACCGTGCCTGCAGCCTCGTCACACGACCATCCCGAACCGGTGGCGTTCACATAGGAGAGCCCGTCCGGCAAGACGTCGGTGACCACGATGTCGCCCAAGGCGTCTGAGGGGCCGTTGTTGCGCACCGCCAGCGTGAACTCGACGTTCTCGCCAGCCACAGCACTACCGGTGTGCGACTTGGTGATCTCCAGATCGGCGTCTGTGCTGAATTCTGAATTGTCGGTCGAGCTGTTGTTGGACGAATCGGGGTCAGGCGTTGTCGACGTCACTTCACCGGTGTTGACGATCGATCCGCGTACGTTAGAGGCCACGTCGACATCCACCTCGACCACCGCGGTGCCGCCCTCGGTCAACGTGCCGGACAGGTTGCACGTGACAGTTCCGGACGCCGCCGAGCAGCTCCAGGTGCCGTCGATCGAGGTGAAACCTTGGTAGGTCAGACCGGTCGGCAGGTCATCGCTGATCGACACCGCAGCTGCGTCGGAAGGCCCGGCGTTATCGACGGTGAAGCGATACGTCGCGGTCTCACCCGCAACGACCGATCCAACCGACACCTTTGCCAACGACAGGTCGGCCGAGGTGCCAGGCGTGGTGGTGACGGTGCTGGAGTTGTTGCCCGGCACCGAGTCGGTTGTGGGACCTGTGACCGTGGCCGTGTTGACGACGGCCGCGGTTCGGGCGGTATCAACCGCCACCACCACGGTGATCCGATCCGCCGGTGCGCCCGCCGCAAGGTCGGCGTTGCGCGTGCAGATGATCACGCCACCAGACTCCGGGCAAAGCCATCCGAGGCCGGACGCACTGACGAAGCTGGTTCCCGCGGGAACCGTGTCGCTCACCACGATGTCGGCGCGCGACACTGAAGGCCCGTTGTTCACCACATCCAGGGTGTACGTGGCATCTTCACCAGCCACGAGGGAACCACTGAGCGCTTTGGTGATGGCGAGATCGGCTCGGGTGGTCACCGTGACGTCGTCGCTCGAACTGTTGTTGCCCGTGACGGGGTCGTAGGTGCGGTTGGTCACCGTGGCCGAGTTGGCGTAAGAGGTGCCCGACGCCACATCGCTGTCGACCTGCATCACGATCTGGACCGCTGGGAACGAAGCACCCGAGGCCAAAGTATTGAGCGGGTTGGTCCGCTGACACGTCACCTGACGCACGACAACCGAGCACGACCATCCGGTTCCGCCCGCTGAGACCAGGGCCGGACCAGCCGGTACTTCGTCGCTCACAATGAACGGGCCCACAGCCACGTCGGTTCCAGCGTTGCTCACGGTGAGATTCCAGGTAAACGTGCTACCCGCCACGACAGCACCCGTGTGCGACTTAACGATGGCAACGTCAGCCTTGTCGATGTGTGCGGCGGCGCTTCCTGAGCCCGTGTAGGGACCGGAACTATTGCGATCGCTACCGGTGACGTCATCGCCGGTCGCCACCGCGGAGTTCGTATGCGCAATGGTGGATCCAACGGTGGGATCGATGACGACGGCCGTGCTCGGCACTGTATTCAGCCTGATCACGAGCGATTCACCCACCGCGAGGTCACCAAGATCGGTGAACGTCAGCGTTTGAACCGCCCCCACGATCGCGCTGCCAGTGGGGACGACGGTTTGGGTAGGACCACCGGAGATGCTCACCGTTGCCGAACCGGCCACGAAACTCCAGTTCGGTGGAAGCACGTCACTCACGTCCACGTCGAAGGCATCGGCGTTGCCGCTGTTGGTCACTGCGATCTGCCACGTGAAGGCGTCGCCGATGTAGGCGAGCGACCCAGACGGCATCGTCTTCACCACCGTGAAGGCAGGGAAGGCCGGCGTGACCTGAGCCGTCGTCGACGGTCCGTCGTACGTTCGGCCAGCTGCAGGCTGGCTTCGGTAGCTGCCGATGTCGGCTGTGTTGGTGAGGGCCGATGTTGCCAGAGTCGCTGAGGGTGCCAAAAGCGCGTTGTACGTCAGCGTGCGTGATGCACCAGCCGCGATCGATGCGGGCACGGTCCACGTGATGGTGCCGCCCCCATTGGCGCCGGCACCAGCGATGGCAGCCCCAGCGGGTAGGGGGGTCTGCACGATGACACCGGTCGGAATCACGTCGGTAACGACGACGTCGTAGGCCGTACTGACGTTGGCAGCCCCCGAGTTCGTGACGGTCAGCGTGTAACTGAACGGCTGACCAGGCGCGGGCGTGGTGTCGGTGACCGACTTCCCTATCGAGAGCAAAGGCTCCTGCACCGTCACGGTGGCCGAGGCAGGAACGGCTGACTGCTGACCAAATGTGGCACCCGCCGAGGTGGGTGGAGGAGTGGCGGAAGTATCCCACTTCACTCGTGCACTATTCACCAACGTGGCGTTGCGATTCACGCCCGCAAGGTCAAGGACAGCGACCGAGTACACGACGGTGACTGTCCGCACCTGTGAGTTCGCAAGCGCATCGCCCATCAACCAGCCGATCGTGGTGGAGCCGCCTCCTTGCGGAATCTTCGTGAGTTCGGTGGCGGTCAGAGAACAGGCCGTCGTGTCGGCATTCACGCACGTCACCGAGTCGGTCGTCACCGTTGTTCGATCGAAGCCCGCTGGCAGCTGGTCAATGATCGAGGCGTTGTAGAAGTTGATGTTCGACGGGAGCGTTGCCCTGGCGGTAAAGGTGACAACCTGACCGATCGTGGCGAACGAGGGCGCCACCGTCTTGGTGATCGTGGCGCCGTTCACCGTCACCGTGTTGACCTTGGCATCCGAGACGACCCTCTCGACCGTCCCATCGTTCACGCCATTCGGCAAGGAGCTGCCGACGAGGGAGGCGCTGTTCGTGTACGCCACCTGCCCTGACGCACCGGTGGTCACCTGCACGACATAGGTGAGAGTTGGCAAGGCACCGCCAGCCACCGACCCGACATTCCAGGTGAGCTTGGTCGTAAGGAGCGGGCAGCCGTTCGATCCATCGCCGGGTATCGCGGCCGAGGTCGACCCTTGCGTCGGCACGCCGTATGACTGGAACACCAGTCCCGACGGGACGCAGTCGACCACGATCGTGTCGTGCATGGCCGGCCGGCCAGCCGCGTTGGCTGCTCGCAGTGTGTACGTGACGTTCTGGCCACCTGAGACGGTGCCGCCACTGCCATTGCTCTTGGTAAGTGTGGGAGAGGGCACCACCACGGTGATCGACGCAATCGCCGTCTTGGCCGTCAGGGCTGTGCCGCCCACACTGGCCCGACTCGAGTAAGTCGCTGTGTTCGGCTTGGCGCCTGTGGTCGACGACGGAGTCACCCGACCCACCACGATGACCTCGAACCGATGAGTCGCGTCATCGGCGTTGGTGTAGGTCGCGGGGAAGGTGAGAGTGCCATCGGCGGCGTTGAGCGTGACGGTTCCCGGAAGCGCACCAACAGCCGGAGAGGCCCCCGTACTCGAGAAGCCAGCAGAAGCACTGACGAAGGAGAGCGATGCCGGCAACGGGTCGATGACCTGTGCGTTGAAGATTGTGGTGCGGCCCGGCACATTGAGGCCGATTCGGTAAGTCACGGTCTCTCCGTTCACCGCCTGCGTCAGCTGGGAGTTGCCGGTGTCGGTGATGCCGGTGCCGGTGATCGCCTTGCTCAACGCCACGTCAGGGATCACGACGTTCGAGGGATCGGTTGCGGGCAGCGCGTCCCAATCGGCGGGGAGCACCGTGGTGTCGACGTTCTGGGCCGGGTAGTTGGTCGACACCACATCGAAGACGTCAGTCAAACCGTCGAACGAACGCACATACGAGGTGTCGGTGAGCACCGAACCAGCGCGGGTGGGTGTGGGCACGAGCATGTCGTACGTCAGCGTCCGGCTCGAGCCTGGCTGGATGCGATCAGGGTCGCCGGCCACGCCGGTGCGGAAGATCCAGCGGATGGCGCTCAGCGTGCCGTTGCCCGCAAACGAGGGCTGGTTCGCATCGCCAGGATTGGTGCAAGCCCCCGTTGGCGCCCCCGGATCAATGCTGACCGCAGAGATGTTCGAGATTTGCGCGCAGGTGATGCCCGGCGCCAGCACGTCCCACACGTCGACGCCCCGGATCGCGAAGTCATTGCCGTTGGCCGCCGAGCCGTTGTTCGACACGTCGACACGGAAGGTGACGACGTCGCCCTCACGTGCCGTCGATCCATCGATGTTGTTGGGCGCCGTTGCAGGGTCGTCATAGATCACAACCGGTCCGCTGGGCACCTCGACCTGTGCGACGCCCTTCACGATGGCGACGGGCGGCGCGGGCGCGATGCTGAAGTCGAGCTGGTCGCGATAAGACTCCGCCGCACCGGCGGTCGACTGCGAGCGCATCTTCATGAGGTTGCCGTTGATATCGATGCCGGTGGTGTCGGAGGCCCGCTGCACGAGCACGCTAAAGCGCACCCGGAAGGTTGCTCCCGCTGGCACATAGAGCCCCCCGGCGCCCGAGGTATCGCCGAGGGTCCACGTCGGGTTATCGACGCCCGACGCCGCATCAGCCTCGTTGAACGCAAGGCCGTAGGCCGGTGTGACGGGGTTGACGATCTGCGTCGCCGATCCGGCCTCATAGGCCGTGCCGTCGGGGATGACGTCGGTGATCACTACATTGCGCGAGTCGGTGCCGCTGGGGAAGGTGACGTTCAGCTCGAAGCAGATCCGACCGCCCTTACGGAAGAGGAAGTCGTTTGCTGTGTAGGCAGGGTCATCCGACTCGACATAGGGGCCTAGATCGCAGGTGTAAGGCACTTGGCGCGGCTGGATGAGCTTGTTGATCGTGAGCCGCGTCGTGCTGAGACCCGAGGACGAAGTGTCGTTCACCGCCTGCGTGCCGCTCTCGTCCGTACCCGGGATCGGGGTGGTGGTGCCAGTCAGATCGACCCGGTTCAAGAACGAGTCACCGGCCACCGTTGGAAGGCCGTTGCTCAGGTAGGTGTTCAGCATCCGCGCCTGGACGGTGATCGTGGCCACGCCGTTGGTAGCGACGGCAAGATCGCTGAACGTGATGAGGAAGGTGCCGTTTCCCTGCTGCTGAACTGAGCTGTAGGTCGCACCCGTGGGATCGGTGCCTGGCGTCGCATCACACTGAGAAACCGCTCCGGTCGAGAAGTTGGTCGTGCTCGAGAGCGGGCAGAATCCGTCGGGGAGGGTGTCGACCACACTGATGCCCGAGCCGCTCACGTATTCCGATACCCGGACCACCAGGGTGAAGGTGGCGATGCCATCGACGGTAAAAGTGCCGGGACTGCCCGACTTCTGCAGCGAGATGTCTTCTGAGGTGACGGTCAATCGATCGTCGTCAGCCACGCTCGTGCTTCCACCACTAGCAACAGGCCCTGTGTAGGTGCCCGAAATCCGTGCGGTGTTGGTGAGCGCGATCTCGGTTGCGGTCTCGCGCGTCGAAGCACCGGTGTTGTTGTTGAGGTTCGCGGTCTGTAGGAGGCTCACTGCGGTGGGCGTGCCGCCGGCGAACGTGGTGACGTTCGAGCGCAAAGGAATCCCGGCGGCGTACTTGATGGTGCGCACCTGACCAGCTGCGAAGTTGCCGAGATTCCACGTGATCTTCGTGTACACACCAGCGGGGTACGTGGTGGCTCCGTCGGCAGACGGATTCGACACTGTCTGCACCGTCGCCGGGAGGGGACAGTCCGCGGGCGCAATCACGGGTGTGCCCGTGAGCGAGGGCGCTCCGGGGTACTCCGGAGCCGAACTGTTGTCGACGCCGCCGCACCCCAGGAACTCAAGGCCGGCCGGCAGGTAGTCGGTCAGCGTGGTCGTGTTGGTGGGGTTGACGTCGTTGTTGGCGACGGTCAACGTGTAGACCGTCGGTTGGGCGTGGATGCCGCGCAACAGTTCGTGCTCTGGGCTGGGCTCGGCCTTGACGACCGTGATGGCGGTAATGCTCGTGACGGCAGCGCCCGAACTCGCCGACTGAACGCTACCGCTGGGAATGGGGGCACCGGCCGCCGTGAACTTGGGGACCTGCCGCGGATCGGTGCTCGCGAACGCATCCCCGGTGTTACTCACCGACGAACCCACGGGCAGCAGCACCGGATCGGGCGTCACCTGGAACCTGAGGTCGAAGGTGCTGTCGACCTGCAAGTCGGACACGTTCGGCCAGATCAGCGTCTGCTGACCGGTGACTGGCGCGGTGATCACCGTGGGCTCACCAGCATTTGTCGGTACGGTGCTGCCAGCCTTGTACGTCACATTCAGGGGCAGCACATCGCGGAAGGTGAGGTTGAACTCGGTGACCGCATCGACGTTGGTCGAAGGATTCGCTGCGGTGAGGCGAATCGTGGCGTCGTCGCCCAGCAGCACCGAGGACGGCGCCTGCTTGGTCACCGTGATAGCCGGCCCGACGGCAGCGGCCGGCGAGATCGTCACGATGAACGAGGCGGCCAGCATCGCCAGCACGGCGGTGGTAACAACCCACGGAGTACGGGACGCACGGTGAAGCAGGGAAAGCATTCGGGGCCCTTCGCGAACCGTCGACAAACTCACGCTCCGCGGAATGGAGCATTATCCCCACTATTGCCGGGAACGCGCCCAGAAACCACGTGCCACGCGGCGCACGCCATATGTCAGGACGTTCAGCCCATGCCGAACCGTGCCTAATCGGATGTAGTTCACCCCTGGCCATCGCGGGTATCGACTAAGGAACAGGGTTCCAAGAGTCGTAGCGCACGAAGCCCGGATAGCGGAGGCACAGCATCGCGACGCCCACGATGCACAGCAGACCACCGCTCACCACGGCGAATCGAAGGCTCACCAGGTCGGCGACGGCGCCCGCGCGAAGATCGCCGAGCAACGGTCCGCCGACCACCACCGCGATGAGCACACCTTGCAGCCGTCCGCGAAGCGCGTCGGGAGTGGAGGCCTGCAGAATCGTGAGCCGGAAGACGGCCGACACCATGTCGGCCGCACCCGCAATCGCCAAAAAGACGAGACCGATCCACAGGTTTCCGGTGAGCCCGAAGGCCGCAATAGCCAGGCCCCACGCCACGATCGATAGCACCACGGCCAGACCCTGGCGGCGAACGCGAGTGATCCACCCTGAACCGACGGCGCCAAGAACAGCGCCAAACGCTCCCGCTCCCGCGAGCAGGCCCGCTATGCCCACGTTGAACCAAGCCACCTGCGTCGTGATCGCGCCATAGAAGGCGAGCGGGATGGCGGCGAACAGCGCGCGCTGCATTCCGAACACCATGGCCACGATGTCGACATAGAACGTCATCGCCAGATTGGTGCGCGACTTCAGGTAGCCCAAGCCCTCGACCACCGACTTCACTCCGGCGCGATGGTCGGCATCATCAGGCGGAAGCGATGGCAGTCGCCAGTAGGCGTAGAGGGCATAGACGAACGAGAGTGCGTCGATCAAGTAGGCCCAACCGAAGCCGAATCCGACCGCGAGGCTGGCCCCGATCACTGGGCCGAGGGTGAAACCGAGGTTCTGGGCGATCTGGGCCAATGCGTTGGCCGCGGGGAGCTGTTCGGGCGGGATCAGTCGAGGGATGATCGCCATCCGAGTGGGCTGGGCGATGGCCGCGAACCACGACTGGAAGACGAACAGCAAGTAGAGCGGCCACACGGTACGCACTTCAGCGTAAGCCAAACCAGCGAAGACCAACGAGACGCCGGTAAGCGCCGCGGTGCTCCAGAAGGCGAGCAGCCGTCGGTCGCGCGCATCGGCCACCGAACCGCCGTACAACCCACCGATGACCATGGGCACGAACGCGAACGCACTTGCCAGGCCGACGGCAAAATTCGATTGGGTGATCGCGTAGATCTGGAGGAACAGGACGATCATCGTCATCTGCGTACCGATGATTGAGATCAGTCCGCTGAAGAAGAGCCGCCGGAAATCGCGTGACTGCTGGAGCGGTGTGATGTCGGCCAGCACCGTGCGTCGAAATCGCCGCCCCCGAGATTCACCGGTCAACGGTTCATCGGATGCAGCGGTCACGGGCTCAACCGTTCCAACGTCCAGGAAGCGCCGTCGCGGTTGTAGCGCAATCGGTCGTGAAGCCGACCTGCGCGGCCGTGCCAGAACTCGACAGTCTCTGGCACCACGCGGAGCCCACCCCAGAAGTCGGGCACGGGCACCGGCACGCCCTCGAATCGCCGCTCCAGCGCGACGCGTCGCGCTTCCAGCTCGTCTCGCGACGCGACCACCGTCGACTGACGCGAGGTCCACGCACCGATTTGGGACTCGCGTGGACGAGAGGCGAAGTACTCGGCCGTCTCGCGTTGATCAACCTTCTCGACACCGCCGACCACGATCACCTGTCGCTCCACGTGATGCCAGGGAAACACGAGGCTGGCGAACGGGTTGGCCAACGCTTCACGGCCCTTGCGCGAGCTGTAGTTGGTGAAGAGGACGAACCCGCGCTCATCAAATCCTTTGAGCAGAACGGTGCGAGAGCTCGGGTGTCCGTTCTCGTCAGCGGTCGAGAACACCATCGCATTAGGTTCGACCACGGCTTCCGGCAGCTGGACAATCTCGTTGAACCATCGCGCGAACTGGGCAAACGGGTCGGTAGCCATCTCGGCCTCGAGCAGCGGCTGAGCCGCGTACGCCCGCCGCAGGGTCGAGAGGGCGAGTCCACGACCGAAGGCACCCAGATCCTCAATGCCCGAGCCCACCGGCTGCGTGGACTGCTGGTCGCCTGCCTCGGGATCACTCACGGTGCGGTTCTATCACTGAGCCCCGGATCGCCGCACGATCCGCATGCCCTTGGGCCTCGCTCACATGCCGCGGAAGGCCTGGAGCGGCCTGACCCGCCGGGGGCGACGGTGCCTCGCCAGGGTTGAATAGAGCATCTTCGGTGCCTGCCCGGTCGCCGGCTGATCGCAAGGAGCATCGATGCCCGACTTCGTCCCAGGACTCGAAGGAGTCGTGGCGTTCGAGACTGAGATCGCCGAGCCCGACAAGGAGGGCAGCGCCCTTCGCTATCGCGGCGTAGACATCGAAGACCTCGTGGGTCGCGTCAGCTTCGGCAACGTATGGGGCCTGCTCGTTGACGGCGAGTTCGGACCGGGCCTGCCGCCGGCTGAGCCGTTCCCGCTGCCCGTGCACTCTGGCGACGTGCGCGTCGACGTCCAGAGCGCCATCGCGATGCTCGCGCCGTCCTGGGGTCTGAAGCCGCTTCTCGACATCGACAACGACGAGGCTCGAGACAACCTGGCTCGCGTGTCGGTGATGGCGATGTCGTACGTGGCGCAGTCGGCTCGAGGCATCGGCCGACCGATGGTTCCTCAGGCCGAGATCGACCAGGCGCACACGATCGTCGAGCGCTTCATGAAGCGCTGGCGCGACAATCCCGACCCGCGTCACGTCAAGGCGGTCGACTCCTACTTCGTTTCGGCGGCCGAGCACGGCATGAACGCTTCGACGTTCACCTCTCGGGTCATCGCCTCCACGGGCGCAGATGTCGCCGCGTCGATCTCGGGCGCCATCGGTGCCATGAGCGGGCCGCTGCACGGCGGTGCGCCCGCTCGCGTGCTCGACATGATCGAGGGCGTTGAGCGCAACGACGATGCGCGGCAGTACGTCAAGAACCTCCTCGACAACGGCGAGCGGCTTATGGGCTTCGGCCACCGCGTCTACCGTGCCGAGGACCCGCGTGCGCGCGTGCTCCGTCGCACGGCTCGCGAACTCGACGCCCCACGTTACGAGGTCGCTCTTGCGCTCGAGAAGGCAGCGCTCGAAGAGCTTCGCGCCCGTCGCCCCGACCGCGTGCTCGAGACCAACGTCGAGTTCTGGGCAGCGATCGTCCTCGACTTCGCCGAGGTGCCGGCGCAGATGTTCACCGCGATGTTCACCTGCGCTCGATTGGCGGGCTGGAGCGCCCACGTGCTCGAGCAGAAGAAGACCGGCCGCCTCATCCGTCCTTCGGCCCGCTACGTGGGTCCGGATCCGCGTCGTCCCGAAGACGTCGACGGCTGGGACGCCGAGCTCATCGCCCCCGACTACAACCTCTGAGCCAGGCCACCGAACACCTGCTGCACCCCACCGCGCCAATCACCACGCACTCGAAGGGTTCGTCCACGCCATGAGCACCACGCCCGAGATCGTCATCCCCGCCGACCTCCTCCCGGTGGACGGCCGGTTCGGCGCCGGGCCCTCGAAGGTGCGCCCCGCCCAGGTGAGTGCGCTGGCCGATGCTGCCGGCTCCTATCTCGGCACCTCCCACCGGCAGAAGACGGTGAAGAACCAGGTGGCCCGCGTGCGCCAGGGGCTGCGTGATCTCTACAACCTCCCGGAGGACTACGAGGTCGTCCTGAGCAACGGTGGCAGCACGGCCTTTTGGAACGTCGCCACCTACGGGCTGATCCGCGACCGCGCACAGTTCCTCACCTTCGGTGAGTTCGGATCCAAATTCGCCAAAGAGGCCAAGGACGCCCCATGGCTCGGCGAGCCCACGATCATCACCTCTGATCCGGGCAGCGCGCCGGAGTTCGTCGCCGAGGCCGGCATTGACCTCTACGGCTCACCGCACAACGAGACTTCCACGGGCGTTGCCATCACACCGAAGCGCGTGGTCGGTGCCGATGCCGATGCGCTGATGGCCTTCGATGCCACCAGTGGTGCCGGCGGCCTGCTCGCCGACCCGAGCGAGTTCGACGTCTACTACTTCGCTCCGCAGAAGTGCTTCGCCTCTGATGGTGGTCTGTGGTTTGCGCTCATGAGCCCCAAGGCCATCGAGCGCGCGGCCGAAGTCAAGTCATCGGGTCGCTACATTCCTACGTTCCTCGACCTGCAGACGGCGATCGACAACAGCCGCTCCGACCAGACCTACAACACCCCTGCGCTGGCGACCATCTTCCTGATGGCTGAGCAGATCGACTGGTTCAACGCCAACGGCGGCATCCAGTGGTGCGCCGACCGCACGGCCGAGTCGTCATCACACCTCTACGGATGGGCCGAAGCCAACCCTGTGACCACGCCCTACGTCAGCAACCCGTCGCTGCGATCGCAGGTGATCGGCACGATCGACTTCGACGAGAGCGTCGACGCCGCCGCCGTGGCCAAGGTGCTGCGCGCGAACGGCATTGTCGACACCGAGCCCTACCGCAAGCTGGGTCGCAACCAGCTGCGCGTCGCGATGTTCCCGGCGATCGACCCGTCGGATGTGCGGGCGCTCACCGCCTGCATCGACTACGTCCTCACCGAATTGGCCTAACTCACCAAGGCTCGGTCGTTGAACCGGGTGTAGAGCCGTGGCACCACCTCTTGCTCAGACGTACCAGCCCTAGCGATCGCTTCCGTGCTGAGGGGTTCCACTGGCGGTTAGGGGCCGTGGGCCGACACAATCGGAGCACGTTCCTGGCGACCGGCCGGACGTTCATCTGTGGAGGGTCTGCATGACCACCGGTTCCTCACCCACCAACGTTCCGATTCCTGGCGGCGCGCTGCCGTCTGCGACCCCCACATCGGCCGCCGTGCAGGCGGTCCAAAACATGATGAGCGGCGCTGCACCCGTGGCGCCACCCACCGGCCCCCCCGTCAGTGTTGGTGGACCCCCTCCCGGTGTTGGTGGGCCTCCCCCCGGTGTTGGTGGGCCTCCCCCCGGTGTCGGTGGAACACCTCTGCATGACCAGATTGCGGCCGAGTATGTGGTTCCCGAGGGCGTCCACACGGGTCCGTACGACTCGATTCGTGAATACATCGAGGCGCTTGAGGCCACTGGCAACCTGGTGCACGTCGCCGAGATGGATCAGGACGAGTACGAGACCACCGCGTTCGTCTACCGCGCCATCGAGCAGATCGGCTACTGGAAGGCGCCCGCACTCCTCGTCGACCGCGTGAAGATCAACGGCGAATGGATCGAGGGGCCGTTGTTCGGCAACGCCTACGGTCCCTGGGCCGCAGAGGCGTTGTGCATCGGCGTTCCGCTCGAGGAGATCACCACCAACCACGAGCAGATGTACCGCAAGGCGCTCGACGCCGTCGACAAGAAGCTGGGCTTCGGTGGCATCCCGAAGATCGCGCCGGAAGAAGTTGAGCGCGACAAGGCTCCGGTGAAGGAGGTCATCCTCAAGGGCGACGAGATCGACCTCACCAAGTTCGCCTTCGTCCAGACCAACCCGGCAGACGCGGGGCGCTACATGACCACCGGCTCAGTGATCATGCTGGACTCGGTGCTCGGCAAGAACGTCGGAACCTACCGCTGCCAGATCAAGGGACCGCGCCAGATCGGTGTGAACCCCGAGCCCGGGCAGGACGGCTGGCGCATGATCATGGCCGCAAAGCAGCGCGGCGAGAAGACGATGAAGTGCTCGGTCGTCATGGGCGCCGATCCGATGGTCTTCACGGCGTCTTCGACCAAGCTCGGAGGCCCGTTCCAGGACGAGATGGCGCAGGCCGGCGGGCTCCGTGGACGTCCGGTGCAGATCGTCAAGAGCGAAGACTCCGACATCATGGTTCCGGCCCATGCCGAGATGGTGATCGAGGGCGAGATCCCGCTCGACGAGTTGCTGCCCGAAGGACCCTTCGCCGAGCTCTACGGCTACCTGGGCATGGCCAAGGACGACAACTTCTTCATGAACGTCACCTCGGTGACGCACCGTCCCAAGCCCATCATCGTCAACGCCTACACAGGCATCGCTCGCGCGTACTGCACAGCGCCCGTGGAGGCCGGCTTCCGTGCTCGCTTTCGACTGTCGGTGCCGGGTCTAGTCAACATGCACATCCTTCTGCAGGCACTTGGTGTCTACATCGTGCAGATCGACAAGACCAAGCCCGGCCAGGGCATCAGCGCCGGTATGGCGGCGTCCTCGTCGTCGGGTCTGGCCAAGGTGGTCATCGTGGTCGACAAGGACGTGAACATCTACCGCCTCGACGAGGTGATGGCCACGTTCGGATCGCGTTGGCAGCCCGTACCAGGAACGATCCTCATCAAGCAGAGCGAGGGCGTGCCGCTTGACCCGTCAGCGCCGACGCGCGGACTCACCTCGCGCATCATCATCGACGCGACCCGTCAGCTCCCGCAGGAAGGCGGGCCCGCGTTCAACGCTCCGGTCACCCGCACCCTTCTCGAAGAGATGGCCCCTGATGCCTTCCCGAAGGTCGACGCCAAATGGGACAGCTACTTCACCAAGAACTGATCACGCCCGAAGCGGGAGGATCGACGGCGCTTGCCGCTCGGTCCTCCCGCTTCTATGTGCGGTCACGGCACCCGGGGTGACATGACTGCACCGACCACGATGGGATACCCGCATGGAATACACCCAGCTCGGCCGCAGCGGCCTCCGCGTTTCCCGACTGATCCTTGGCACCATGAACATCGGCTGGACCACGAGCGCCGATGACGGCAAGGCGATGCTCGACCGTGCGTTGGAGCACGGCATCAACGTCGTCGACACCGCCAACATGTATGGGCACAGCAGTGGCCCAGGATTCACCGAGAGCGTGATTGGCGAGTGGTTCGCGCAGGGGGGCGAGCGCCGCGAGCGCACTGTGCTGGCCACCAAGCTCTACAACCCGATGGTGCCGTTCGGTCAGCCCGAGCCGTGGCCCAACCAATCGCGGCTGTCGGCGTTGAACATCCGTCGCGCCTGTGAGGCCTCGCTCACGCGGCTGCAGACCGACTACATCGACCTCTACCAAATGCACCACATCGATCGGACGACTCCGTGGGAGGAGATCTGGGAGGCGTTCTCCGTCCTGCGCCAAGAGGGCAAGGTGCTGTACTTCGGATCTTCTAACTTCGCCGGCTGGCACATCGCGCACGCGCAGGCCGCCGCCAAGGAGCTCGGCATGCTTGGGCTGGTGTCGGAGCAGTCGATGTTCAGCTTGTTGCGACGCACCGTCGAACTTGAAGTGCTCCCGAGTGCCATCGCCCATGGCATCGGCGTGATCCCCTGGTCACCGCTGACCGGCGGACTTCTGGCCGGTGTGCTGCGCAAGGAGAAGGAAGGCCGCTCGGCCGGACCCATGACCGCTGCCGGAATCGCGCAGTACGGCGAGGCCATCGCCGCGTATGAGACCTTCTGCGACGAGATCGGGCTCGACCCCGCCGACGTCGCGCTCGCGTGGTTGCTCGCTCAGCCGGGCGTGACCGCGCCGATCATCGGTCCGCGCACGGTGGCTCAGCTGGACGCATCGCTGGGCGCACTCGACATCACGCTCGATGACGCGGCCCTGACCCGGCTCGACGAGATCTTCCCGGGCCCGGGCGGTCCGCCGTCGCAGGGAAGCGCGTTCGAGGCTCCCGGCACGCGGCGCAAGCACACCGCGCCTGAGGCCTACGCCTGGTAGTTGGCGCGCTCCGTGGGGCTCCGGCTCAACGCACGATGGACACGACGACCACGACGATCACCATGAGCGCGAGTGCGATCACGGTGATCAAACGGCGTGATCGAGGCGTCATGGATCCAGAGTAGTCAGGGCGTCGGACCCACCAGCGCCGTCGACAGCGTGCGGTGAACTACCCCTGACCCTCGTCCATTGGTCGCCTTCTCGGACTCCACCAGCACGACCCGTTCGGCGGTCCACGAAGGGCCGCGGTAGTTCTCCAGGCCCTTGGCGACATCGGCGAAAGCAGCTCGTCCCCCGCGAGCGCGGGCAAGCGTCAGATGCGGGCGGAACGGCCGTTGTTCCACCTCGATACCGCGTCGCACCACGACCTCACGAGTACGTGCGGCCAGTTCGTCCAGCAGGCGTGAGGGAGCATCGTGTTCAGGCTCGACGACGTCGGCAAACAGCACCTTGCTTCCGAAGGTTCCCGAGCCGGCCAGCTGAAGTGCTGGCCGGCGGCAGTGCGTCATCACGTCATCGAGGGCAGGCGCCAACTCGTCGACCGACTCAGCGGGCACCTCGCCTAGAAACACCAACGTCACGTGCCACTGCTGCGGGGGCACCCACCGCACATCGCCTTCTTCTCTGCGCAGGCGGCGCAACCGCTGAACCGCATCGTCAAGATGCTCGACGACACCCTCGGGAGGCATCAAGGCGATGAAGAGGCGCACGCATCCACTTTCCACGTCCGCCCACCCCCGCGCCACCCCACCTCCCAAACCTACGGTCTAGTAAGTGCCACTTTTGGCGGCCTGGGGACCACAAGTTCTCACGCCTCGGATCTTGCGGTCTCCAGACGGACAATTTCGGCACTTACTGGACCGTAGGTTTGCGGGGGCGGCAGTAGGGTCGCGCGCATGGATCAGTCACCGGCGAGCGCACCCGGCGACGCCGAACCTGCTCGCACTACGGCTCGCGCCACGATTCGTGACGCTGACGCGGTGCGCCCATTGATCGTTGGCACGATCGGGTGGGCCGTCGCCGCCTTGATCCTGCTGTTGCGCCTGGACGACCTGCGAGCCAACGACCGTGAGTGGTGGCTGGCCGTGTGCGCCATCGGTTTTGGGCTCGGGCTCATCGGCACCTGGGTCGTGGTGCGACGCCGTCGCGCCTACCGAGCCGCCGGCCACGACGCCGGATAGCTCAGCCCCGTCACTGCCGCTCAGCATCTGCGCTGCGCGCTTGAGACGGGGTCGGCAAGCGGCCTGCCGAGTGGCAGGCTGGCGGCATGGCGCACATCGATCGCGATCAGGTGCTCGACCTCTGCGCGTCATTGCCTGGCTCCGTACTTGACTTCCCCTTTGGGGAGAACATCTCGGTGTTCAAGGTCGGCGGCAAAATGTTCGCCTTGTTGGGCACCGACGATGTTCCGGGCCGGGTGAATCTAAAAATCGACCCTGATGAAGCCTCAGACCTGGTGCGCGCGCACGAGGCGATCGAACCGGGCTACCACATGAACAAGCGCCACTGGATCACCGTGACGCTCAACGGGTCGCTGCCGGACGACTTCGTCGCAGACCTCGTCGAGTCGTCATACGCCCTGGTCGTGTCGGCTCTGCCCAAGCGCCTACGCCCAGTTGAGTAGGCGCCTAAGGGGCGGGCATCCTCGGCAATTGTAAGTACGACCACGCAACACCTGGCTGACTCTGGAGCAAGTGAGCAGACACAATGTGAGCATGGCCGGACTTCACTCGACGGATGAGACGGGAGTGTCACTGCGCCACATCGATGCTGGTGGTGATGTGCGAAATGCCATCCTGGGTCTCCGCGTCCGCCCTGCACAAGACGCCTTCGTTGCGCCAGTCGCGAGCTACCTCGTGATGTGTGATGACCCGGAGTCACCCTGGCGACCGTTGGCTGTGGAGCACGATGGTGCGGTGGTGGGTTTCGTCATGACGGCGGTGGATCCCACAGACAACAGTCTCTGCATTGGTGGGCTCATCATCGACGTCCGCCATCAGGGTCGAGGCACCGGAGCCGCGGCTGTTCGAATGCTCGTCGAGGGAGCCCGAACCGCCGGACATGATCTGGTTGCGCTGGCCTACGCGCCCGAGAATGCTGTCGCGAGAGCTATCTACGCGCGTTTGGGATTCGTAGAGACAGGTGAGATGGACGGACATGAGGTGATTGCACAGATCGACCTTCGCCAATCCAACTGAGCGCCAGGGGATGACCTCGAACCTCGTCGGGCGCCGAAGGGCGGTGACGACGGGTGCCCTCACGCAAGGAAGTTGTCCTGCACCGCGACCGAGTTATTGATGTCGGGAGGTTCCATGTCGAGCTTTGAAGAGATCAGGTCGGCTCAGAGCGCCGCATGGGGACGACTCTCAGTCGGGTGGGACAAGTGGGACCACGTCATCCGCGATCAGTTGAGCCCGGTCGGAACCGCCATCATCGAGAGCCTCGGCATCAGTGAGGATCACCACCACCTCGACATCGCCTCAGGCACCGGTGAGCCCGGTCTGAGCATCGCCCGGTTGTCGCCGAAGGGACGCGTTGTCCTGACCGACCTGGCGCCCGAGATGCTGGCGGTAGCCGTTCGCCGTGCCGACGCGTTGGGCCTATCCAACGTCGAGACCCAGGTGTGCAGCGCTGACGATCTGCCGTTCGACGACGCCACGTTCGACACCGTCTCCGTCCGATTCGGCTACATGTTCTTCCCTGACGGGGCGAAGGCGACGGCCGAGTTCGTTCGCGTGCTCAAGCCCGGCGGACGGGTCTGCTCCTCGGTGTGGACCAGGCCCGAGGTCAATCCCTGGACCTCGATCATGATGGAGGCCATAGCGACCGAGGTGGAACTCGCGCCCACCCATCCGGACGGGCCGAGCATGTTCCGGTGCGCGGCCCCGGGCTATGTCAGCGCCCTCTACCGGTCCGCGGGGCTGAACGACATCGTCGAGTGGGACGTGGACATCGAGCAGGTGACGACTTCGCCAGAGCAGTACTGGGAGGCGATGAGCGAGCACATGTCGACTGCGATGGCAGCCCTCGCATCGGTCGACGGGCTAACCCGGCAGCGGATCAGCGCGGCGGTCATCGCACGGGCCCGGGACTACGAGCAGGACGGCAAGGTGCGGATCCCAGGCGTTGCCCGCTGCATCGTAGGAACGAAGTAGAGCGCGCATCGTGTACCAAGAGGCGCGGTAACGCCTCGTCTTCTTGATTCGCCTCGACCGATGCATAAGCCGGGATTCGGTGAGGTCGCTCACACGAATCGGCTGGCCAATCTACGATTCCGCCTATGGCCACTAACCCCGATCGTTCGAGCTACTTCCCCTCAATTGAGAAGAAGTACGGCCAACCAATGTCCTACTGGTTCGACCAGATGGGCGAGATCTCTGACCACAAATACCCAGATCAGATCGCGTTCCTGCGTGAGAACCACGGATTCAGTCAGGCGCATGCGAACGCCCTCGTCATGTACTCCCGTGGTTCCAAGAGCGCTCACCGTGTCAGCACCCTCGATGAGTATCTCGAGCCATCCGACGACATCAAGCGAGCGACCGTGCGCGCGATCTTCAAGGCCATCACCTCGAAGTACCCGACGATGGAACTCGTCATTGCCTGGAACCAACCCATGCTCAAGCTCGACGGTCACTACATCTTCGGGGTCAGCGTGCTGACCAACCACATCCTGTTGGCACCGTGGAGCAAGGCCGTGCTGGAGGAGTTCGCTCCGCGATTGAGTGACTACAAAGTCAACAAGAAGACGATCCAGGTGCCGGTCGACTGGACCCCCGACGCCAAGCTGCTCCAGGACATGGCAGCAGCGCGCGTAGCGGAGACCCTCGGCTGAGGTCTCTACCCCTGTTGGCTTAACGCACGAGCTGTCGATCGCATCAGCGTGGCCGAAGGGCGATGAGCAACCTCGTCAAGGTGGGACTGCTTCTAGGAGTGACCGAGCTCTTCGGTAGGCGCGGTAGCGTCGATCGAGCCGCTGGTCTGTTCGCCGTGAATGGCGATGACGTCGAACCCGACCTCGTCGACGATCGGAGCGTCGGACGACGCGACCGGCTGCACCTGCGCCTCCGAGTGAGCACCGCAACCGTGGTCGAGAGACACGATGCGGCCATCGCTCGGCGACATCTCGTTCGCGCACACGCCGAAGGCCTGACGCATAACGCCCGATACCGGCACCAGGAACCCGCATGACGAACATCGAGCCGGAGCTGCCTGCGCCATCGGTGAACTTGGTCCGGAATCTCCGCTGTACCAACGGTCTGCCGCTTCATCGCGACCCAAGTCGCTCAGCACGCGAACTCGGCCAAGACCGAGCTCCCACCCTGGCGGGTTCAGCGGGTCTTCTAGCTCGTCAGGCAGCGTGAGATCGGCCCCGGTGAATCCGGGCGCGAGGCGAAGGTCGTCCTGACGGGTGGGGAGCAGATCGCCCACGCCCAGGTCGCCGGGGCGGAGTCGCTCGCTCCAGGGCAGCCACGTTGGCGCGAGCACAGAATCATCGCCGGGCAGCAGGACGACACCATCGACCGTGATCACTTTGGAACGCGACGCGCGAGCGACGGTGACGGCCCACCGCCAACCGATGTAGGCCGGGTTGAGGCAAGCGAAGTAGTGCGTGACAACGCGCTCGGCGTCGGCATCGAACCCCAGGTGCTCGCCGACGCGCTCCGCGCCTTCGGTCTCCTGCGCCGCAGTCAGCGCCAGCGCCACAGCATCGGGGTGGCTGCAGGCCGCGTCGACCTTGTGGGCGCGCGGCTGATCAAGGGTGGGAGTCACGGGATCACGGTAGCCGCTAGGCACACGGGCGCATGGGTCGGTCGGCCCCTACGGTGGGGCACGTGCGGGTTCTCGTGGTGTGCGCAGTGGCCGATGAGGCCCGAGCGGCGGTCAGGCGTCTAGGTCCAACGCGCCCCACCACCGTCGGCCCCTACAGATCCGCTGTGGCCTCCGAGGGTGATCCTGGCGTCGCCGTCGTGGCCGTGGCCTGCGGAATCGGTGAGGCCGCAGCCGCCAGCGCAACCGCAACGGCCCTGGCGCTGGACCCATCCATCGATCTCGTCCTCAACGCCGGTATCGCCGGTGGCTTCGCGCCCCGGGTGGCGGTCGGAGACGTGGTGATTGCCAACCGCATCGTGGCCGCTGACCTGGGGGCCGAGGAGCCAGGCTCCCCCGGTGCACGGGTCCCCCTTTCGGCACTGGGCTACTCCGGCGGCGACATCACCTGCGATCCCTCCCTCGTGCGCCGTGCGGCCAGCCTCACCAACGCTCACGTCGGCACGATCCTCACCGTCAGCACCGTCACCGCCAGCGCCGAGCGGATCGATGACTTCGTTCGCCACCACCCCGAAGCTTTGGCCGAAGCGATGGAGGGCCATGGCGCCGCCGTAGCAGCCGTTGCCTTCGGCACCGCATTCCTGGAGCTGCGCACCATCTCGAACCCCGTCGGCGTCCGCGATCCCAAGTCGTGGTCGATCGAGGACGCCCTCGACGCGCTCGCCGAAGCCATGCACGAGTTGCTGATGGCACCCGATTCGGATCGGCTTGTGCGATGACCACGCTCAGCATCGCCTACTCCCCCTGCCCGAACGACACGTTCGTCTTCCACGCCTGGGCGCATGGACT
>Ga0335397_10002649_pt1 | contig 24361 bp, 24 predicted proteins | sample MAT04_FD_205740 | JGI IMG/M metagenome (GOLD analysis project Ga0335397, IMG submission 205740) | Freshwater microbial communities from Lake Fryxell liftoff mats and glacier meltwater in Antarctica - MAT-04 (spades assembly) (version 2) ... | reverse complement strand
CGAGGTGGCCGGTGCGATTCAGGCGCTCAACGGCGGAAGCGGGCCGGCCAGGCGCGCGGCCCCCTATGGCAGCGACCTGCGCCTCTACACGGACCTCGGCGGAATCCCGAGCCTGCACTACGGGCCGGGAGACGTCCGATTCGCCCACGCCCCGCGCGAGCAGGTTCTGATCGACGAGCTCATCGGCGTGACGAGGTCCCTCGCCCTCCTCGCCGTGCGCCGCTGTGGGGCACGCCTGTCGTAACCGGCACCCATCCGACTCTCCTACTATCAGAACGTGACCACCTCCGACGCGCTCGCCCTCGTGCTCGAGCTGCTCACGTGGGTCGGCCTCGTGCCGGGAATCGTGCTGCTCATCGCCGGCTACCTGCGCAAGGCGTTCGCGGGCCGGTTCCAGGAGACCTGGGGCGTAATCGTGCGCTCCCCCGCCGGCACCGACCACCTGTGGTTCCGCTGGATGGACCTGGACCGGGAGCTGCAGTCGGCACCCGTCCCGCTCGATGCGGACGAGTCGCTCGAGGTCGGAGACGAGGTCAAGGTCTACTTCGACCCGCGCAACCCCGAGAACGGCCGTCTCGACCATCCGTCAGCGGATGGCCGAATCCTGCGCGTCGTCGGCTGGCTTCTCGTCGGCATCGGCGTGGGCTCCGCGATCGTGCAGCTGGTCATACTGCTCGTGGAGTGACCTCGGTGTCGGTGCCGGCTCCCGGCGCCTTCGCGAGCGGGTCGATGCCGTGCGAGTCGACGCTCATGGTGGCCTCGTCGAAGGGATCCCGGCCGGCGAGCACGCGGCCCATCTGGTCCGTGTCGATGCCCTTCGTCCAGTGGCCGATCAGCACCGTCGCGACCGCGTTGCCGGTGAAGTTGGTGAGCGCCCTGGCCTCGGACATGAACCTGTCGATGCCAACGATCAGGCCGACGCCGTCGACGAGGTCGGGGCGGTGCGCCTGCAGCCCGCCGGCAAGGGTCGCGATTCCCGCACCTGACACCCCGGCCGCGCCCTTCGACGCGATGATCATGAAGACCAGCAGAGAGATCTGCTCTCCAAGGGCGAGCGGGGTCCCCATCGCCTCGGCGATGAAGAGCGACGCCATGGTGAGGTAGATCGCGGTGCCGTCGAGGTTGAACGAGTACCCGGTCGGCACCGTGATGCCCACGACGGGCTTGGAGATGCCGAGGTGTTCGAGCTTCGCGATCAGGCGAGGCAGGGCGGCCTCCGACGAGGACGTCGACACGATGAGCAGGTACTCACGGGCGAGGTACTTCATGAGCAGGAAGATGTTCACGCCCGTGACGACCTTGAGCAGCGAGCCGAGAATGACCACGATGAACAGCGCGCAGGTGATGTAGAACCCGATCATGAGGGTCGCGAGGCTGATGACCGCCTGGATCCCGGTCGACCCCACAACGGCGGCGATCGCGCCGAAGGCGCCGATGGGCGCGGTCCACATGATCATCGACAGGATCTTGAAGACGAGCACCTGGAGGTGGCGCACGCCGGTCAGTACCGGCGCGCCCTTCGAGCCGAGGGCCTGCAGTGCGAAGCCGACGAGCAGCGCGACAAAGAGCGTCTGCAAGATGCTGCCTGCCGTCAGCGAGGAGAACAGCGAGGTCGGGATGATGCCGAGCAGGAAGTCGGCGGTTCCCTTCGACTCGGCCGCTCCGGCGTCGTAGGTCGTTCCCTGGATGTCGAGACCGGCACCGGGCTGGATGATGTTGCCGACCATGAGGCCGATCGCGAGGGCAAAGGTCGACATGGTGATGAAGTACCCGAGCGCGAGCCCGCCGACCTTGCCGACCGTTGCCGCCTGCGCGACCGATCCGACGCCGAGCACGATCGTGCAGAAGATGATCGGGGAGATCATCATCTTGATCAGGCCGATGAACGCCTTGCCGAGCGGCTCCAGCATCTTCGCGAACTCGGGGGCGGCGAGGCCCACGATGATGCCGGCGATCACCGCGATGATGACGAAAATATACAGGTAGTGCTGGCGGTCGATCCGCCGGAGAGTTCCGAACACGTTGGCCACTGGGCATCCTCACTGATTCGTTCGGCACTTCTTCGTTGCCGACACCATTGGTGGACCAACTGTGTGCCGTGACTTTCCGGGCGGCCACGTTGTGGTCATAATGTGCAGGGGCGACCGCACTCTCCGCTCCCCTGGAGGACGCATGGACACGCAGCCCCGCGGCGGGAGCATCGCGACCCGGCTCCTCCTGCTGCAACTGCTCGGCATCCTTGCCCTCGTCGTGGTCGTGCTGACCGTCGTGGCGTTCGATTCCCGGGCGAGGGAGGAGGAGGATGCGGCGCAGCGCGCGCTCGCGATCGCGGTGTCGATCGCCGAGAACCCCTTCGTGCTCGAGTCGCTGCCCGAACCCGACCCGAGCGCCGTGCTGCAGCCGTATGCGGCGAGCTTCCTCGACGACGGGGCGATCGATTTCGTGACGATCATGCTGCCCGACCGCACCCGGCTCACCCACCCTGACCCCGACGAGATCGGGCTGCCGTTCCGCGGCACCATCGCGCCGGCGCTCACGGGGGCCTCCTTCACCGAGACCTTCCCCGGCACCCTCGGCCCCTCGGTACGCGCCGTCGTGCCGGTCACCGGCGATGACGGCGAGATCGTCGCGCTCGTGGCCGCCGGCACCACGATCTCGAGCATCAGCGAGACAATCAACGCCCGACTGCCGCTCGCCATCGCGTTCGGGTCGTTCGCGGCACTGCTGGCCGCGGCCGCCTCGTGGCTGCTGAGCCGATTCCTGCGCCGCGCGACCTGGGGCCGCGGACCCGAGCAGATAAGCCAGATGTTCTCGTACTACGAATCGGTGCTGCACTCGGTTCGCGAGGGGCTCGTGCTGGTCGATACGGATGCCCGCATCGTGCTTTACAACGACCAGGCCGCCGAAATGCTCGGGCTCCCCGGGCACCGCACCGACGACACCGCGATCCTGGTCGCCACGCTCGAGGTGCCCGCGTCGCTTCGCGACGTGCTCGCGAGTGGCGACGCCGCTGTCAACGAGATCCACCTCACCGACAGCCAGGTGCTCGTCGTCAACCAGGAGCCCGCGATCCCGTCCGGCCGCTTCTCCCCCCGGGTGCAGGTCGGCACGGTGACGAGCCTGCGCGACCACACCGAGGTGACGCGGCTCACGGGCGAGCTGCGCACGACCCGCATCCTGTCCGACGCCCTGCGTTCGCAGACGCACGAATTCGCGAACCGGCTGCACACGATCGTGTCGCTCATCGAACTCGGGCGCGCGGAGGAGGCCCTCGACCTCGCGACGAGCGAGCTCGCTGTGAGCCAGCGTCTCGCCGACCAGGTCATGGCCGCCGTGTCGGAGCCGGTGCTCGCGGCACTTCTGCTCGGCAAGTCCGCGCAGGCGGCCGAACGCGGAATCGAGTTCTCGATCGACGGCGACTCCCGGTTGGAGACGACCGGCATCGCCCCGGTAGATCTCGTGACGGTACTCGGCAATCTCATCGACAACGCCTTCGACGCGGCCTCCCAGGCCGCCACCGGCGAAGGCGACCCGGCCTGGGTCGAGGTCTACCTCGCGAACACCGACGACGGCGACGGCCCGCCACGGCTGGTGGTGCAGGTCTCGGACAGCGGGCCGGGACTTACTCCCGAGCACCTCGCGGAGGCGACAGAGCGGGGCGTCACCAGCAAGCCGCCAGGTGAGTTCGGCCGCGGGGTGGGGCTCGCCCTCGTGCGCCAGACCGTGCGCCGCACGCACGGATCGATCCGGTCGAGCGTCGAGGGGGGTTCCTCGATCGTCGTCGAGCTCCCCCTCGCGCCCGGCGTCGCCCCCGCGGCGGTGGCGCCGTGATCCGCGTACTCGTGGTCGACGACGAGAAGGTGACCGCCGCCGCGCACGCCGTCTACGTCGGCCGCCTCGACGGCTTCGAGGTCGCGGGCACCGCGCACACGGGCGCGGAGGCGATCCGTCTCATCTCCCAGTCCGTTCGCGCCGGAGGAACGCCGATCGATCTCGTGCTGCTCGACATGCACCTGCCCGACCTCGACGGGCTCGACGTGTGCCGCAGCATCCGCGCGGCCCGGCTGCCGATCGACATCATCGCGATCACCGCCGAGCGGGACCTGCCCCTCGTGCGGGAGGCGATCGCCGTCGGCGTCGTGCAGTACCTCATCAAGCCGTTCGGGTTTCCCGCCTTTGCCGAAAAGCTCGGCAACTTCGCCGACTACCATGGCAGGCTCGCCGACCCCGGGGCGCCGACGACCCAGGCCGACGTCGACACCGCGCTCGCGTCGTTGCGGCGGCCCGGCGCGTCGGTGCTGCCCAAGGGACTCGCGGCCGACACGCTCACCTCGATTACGGCGCTCATGTCTCTCGAGGATCGCGCGTTCTCGGCGACGGAGCTCAGCAGCGAATGCGGCCTCTCCCGCGTGACGGCGCGCCGATATCTGGAGCACCTCACCGACATCGGCCAAGCCACGCGTGCATCGCGGCACGGCGGCGCCGGTCGGCCGGAGATCGAATACCGCTGGGCACGCTGAGCGCACGGGCGACCCCAACGTTTCGCCGCAGTCGTTCGTTCTAGTAATAAAGGGCTAGTAGGGGCTGGCGGCACGCGGCTCGGCAGTAGCAGGGCCCGCAACAATGGGCTTGGCAGCACAGGGCACACGACAGCTGGGAGGCACGGTGGCGGCGCCATGGGAGAACGTTGTGACGATGCTCGTCCAGCAGCGCGGCGACGCACTCACGCGCTACGCGTGGCTGTTGTCGGGCAGCGCGGATGACGCGGCGGACCTCGTGCAGGACGCCCTCGTCAAGACCTTTGGCCGGTTCGGGAACGGATTCACCGTGGCGGGGGCGGAGGCCTATGTGCGCCGAGCAATCCTCACCGGATTCCTCGACGGGGGCCGGCGCCGCACCCGCTGGCGCAAGATCGCCCACCTCGAGTCGGTGCCGGATGCCCTGGAGTCGCCAGCACAGGAATCCGAATCGCGCATCGACCTGCAGGCGCAGCTCGACCGGCTCACGCCGCGGGAGCGCGCCTGCCTCGTGCTGCGCTACTACGAGGACCTGACCGTCGACGCCATTGGCGTAGAGCTGGGGATCAGCTCCGGCGCAGTGAAGCGCTACTTGAGCGACGGGCTCGCCAAGTTGGCGGTTGCCATGTCCCCGGCCACCCTCGAACCGCGTCCCACCCCGGCCCGAGCGCCGCGTGCACCACACGGAGGAATCAATGCCAACAGAAGCTGAGCTGCGCGCCTTCCTGCGCGAAGCCCGCCCCACCGTCGAACCGGGCACCGGAATCGACACGCCAGCCGTCATCCGACGCAGCAGGCGGCGCAGGCTTCCGCGCCAGCTCGCCGCTGGCGGCACCCTGTCACTGGCGCTCGTCGGCCTCGGGGTCGCAGGCGTGATGGGGTTGCGGGCCACCCCGCTGATGAACGAGGCCGCGACCTCCAGCGACTCGAGTGCGGAAAGCGGGGCGGCCGGCGGGATGGCGGGCGGCACGATCGAGGCCGCCCCGGCCCACAAGCTCAACCTGTGCGGGGGAACCCTTGCCGAGGTGGCGCCGAACGAGAGCGGCCTCATTCTCACGACGAGCTTTCCGGCGGTCGTACCCGCGACCGGGCAGAGCGTGTCGGGCACCGTCGTGCTCACCAATACGGGAGAGATCCCCGTCGCTGGGACCACCGCGGCCGCCCCCGCCATCACGGTCTCGAAGGACGGCATCGTGCTGTGGCACAGCAACGGCCCAATGGTCGCCATAGCCGTCGAGGTCGATCTCGCTCCCGGCGAGTCGATTCAGTACCCGGCGGTGTTCACACCGGTGCTCTGCGGGATCGAAGACGACTCTGCCGAGTCGTTCCGCGACGACCTGCCCGCGCTCGGGCCGGGAACCTACGACGTGTCGGCCGCGATCGACCTCGTGCCGCTCGACGACGCGTCGGCCCCGATGCCCACCATCACCGGGCCCTCCGCCCCGGTCACGATTCGCTGACGCCGGGCGAGACGGGCGAGACCGGCGAGCCCCTGCCGCGCCACCGTGTCGCAACCCCTCGCGGAATGCTCACTCTTGGTCGCTAGAATCCCACTGGGCCGTGCCTACGGTTCCCGGACTGCGGCAAGGGGATTCGAATGCGATGGAGAAGATCCCGCCCCTGGCGCGCGATTGCTGGGGCGCTCCTCGCCCTCACCGCGGTCGTGCTGCCCGCAACCAGCGCCGCCGCCGAAAACCCGGTCGAGCTCACGAGTGACGGATACGTCGACACGGTCGGCGCCATTTCCGGCCGCGAGGCGGAGCTGCAGTCCTCGCTCAACCGCCTCTACAACGACACGGGCGTGCAGCTGTTCGTCGTCTACGTCGCGAACTTCGACGGGGTGCCCGCCGACGGCAGCTGGGCGACGGAGACGGCCGACCTCAACGGCCTCGGCAACGACGACATCCTGCTCGCCGTGGCGACCGAGGGCCGCACCTACGACATCCGCTACCCCGGCGACTTCCGGCTGGACGAGGCGGCCACGTCCGAGGTCGAAAACGAGTTCCTGCCCTACTTCAGCGACGACGACTGGGCCGGCGGGGCGATCGCTGCGGCGAACGGCTACCGGGAGGGCATCAGCGGCCCCGGCTTCCCGTGGGCGTTCGTGCTCGGCGTCGTCGTGGTCGGCGGCGTGACCATCGGCGTCGTGCTGCTGGTGGGGCGTCGGCGCGCCTCGAAGCGCCGCGCGGCCGACCGGCTCGACCTGACGAAGCTGGACCAGAGGGCAAGTGGTGCCCTCGTGCAGCTCGACGACTCCCTCAAGTCGAGCGAACAGGAACTGGGATTCGCGGTCGCACAGTTCGGGACCGAGTCGGCGGCGCCGTTCCTGGCCGCGCTGGAGAGCGCGAAGGCGAAGGTGGACGAGTCGTTCCGGATCAAGCAGTCGCTCGACGACGCGATTCCCGAGTCCGATGACGACAAGCGCGCGGCGCTCACGCGCATTCTCGGGCTGTGCGAGGAGGCCGACGACGAACTCGACCGGCAGGCCGACGCGTTCGACGAACTGCGCGCACTCGAGAAGACCGCCCCGGAGGCCCTCGCGGCCGTCACCGCCGCGACGGCCACGACGGGGGCGAGAGTCGCCGCGACCGAGAGCACCGTCGCGTCGCTCGGGGAACGGTACTCGCCCGCTGCGATCGCAACGGTGCGAGACAACCCGTCGCAGGCGTCGAAGCTGCTGGGCTTCGCCGACTCCACCGCCGCGGAGGCCCGCGCCGCGATCGCAGCAGGAAAGATGGGGCTCGCCGCCGTGCGGGTGCGCACCGCCCAGGCCAGCCTCGCCCAGGCCGACCAGCTGCTCCAGTCCGTCGGGACCCTCGCGAAGAGTCTCGCCGACGCAACCGAGCGGCTCGACGAGGTCGCCGCCGACACCCGCGGCGACCTCGCCGCCGCGAAGGCGCTTCAGCGTGAGGCGCCCTCAGCCGCCCTCGCCACCGGCATCGCCGCCGCCGAGGGTTCACTCGCGACGCTTGCGAGTTCCGCCGAGACCAGCGACCCCGTGTCGCGGCTCGCCCACCTCACCCAGGCGAACCAGGAGCTCGAGAAGGCATTCGGTGCGACTCGCGACGCGCAAGTGCAGGTCGAACGGGCGCGCGTCTCCCTCGACGGCACCCTCTCCACGGCCCGCAGCCAGATCGCCGCTGCGAACGACTTCATCACCACCCGCCGCGGCGGGGTCGGAGAAACCGCACGCACGAGGCTCGCCGAGGCAAACAGGCACCTGAGCCAGGCGGTCGGGCTGGCCGGGGCCGACCCGGTCGCCGCCCTCGCCGAGGCCCAGCACGCCAACGGCCTCGCCGGCGCCGCGATCTCGGCCGCGCAGTCCGATGTCGCCGGCTACCAGGGCAGCTGGGGTCAGTCGGGCGCAGGCTCCGGCGACTCCGGCATCAGCGAAGCCGTGATCGGTGGGATCATCGGCGGCCTGATCGGGGGCCGTGGCGGCTTCGGAGGAGGCTTAGGAGGGCTCGGCGGCGGACGATCTCGCTCCGGCGGCTCCGGCGGCTTCGGCGGCTTCGGCGGAAGCTCGCGATCGCCGTCCCGCAGCGTCTCACGCTCGATCTCGCGATCGGTCTCCCGATCGAGCCGCGGGCGATTCTGACCCCGCACCTACCCCACCCCTCACGTTCACCAGCGAACACCCCAACGGAAGGAAGCAACACATGGTCAAGCAGTCAATCTTCGGACGGATCGCGCAGCTCGCCAAGGCCAACATCAACGCGATTCTCGACCAGGCGGAAGACCCCGGCATGATGCTCGACCAGATGGTCCGCGACTACACGAACAGCATTGCGGAGGCCGAGAGCGCGATCGCGCAGACGATCGGCAACCTGCGCCTACTCGAACAGGACTACGCGGAAGACCTGCGCAACGGCGCGGACTGGGGCAACAAGGCCCTCGCCGCGAGCCGCAAGGCCGACGAGCTGCGCGCCGCGGGCAACGCCGCCGATGCCGACAAGTTCGACAACCTCGCGAAGGTCGCCCTCGGCCGCCAGCTCTCGGCCGAGCGGGAGGCCCGCACCGAACAGCCCAACATCCAGTCGCAGACGGCGGTCGTGAACCAGCTCAAGGCGGGACTCGACGCGATGCGCCAGAAGCTCGCGCAGCTGTCATCAAAGCGCGACGAGCTGATCGCGCGGTCGAAGACCGTCGACGCCCAGCGCCAGGTGCAGGACGCCGTCAAGTCGATCGACCTGATGGACCCGACGAGCGAGCTCAGCCGGTTCGAGGAGAAGGTGCGCCGGGAGGAGGCGAAGGTGCTCGGCGCGCAGGAACTCGCGGCATCGAGCCTCGACGCGCAGTTCGAGGCGCTCGAGGCCTCCGACGAGCAGATCGAGCTGGATGCGCGGCTCGCCGCGCTCAAGGCCGGCAGCCCCACGCCGCGGGCCATCAACGAGTAGCGCGACATGGCAGGCGAGACCTCGCGCATCGTCGGCGTCGACGCCGCGCGGGGCCTCGCAATCCTCGGCATGTTCGTGGCGCACGCGATCCCGCGCTCCGGCGACGCCGAGCTGCTCGCCGATGGGCGCTCGTCGATCCTCTTCGCGACCCTCGCCGGGCTCTCTCTCGGCATCATGACCGGCGCGGCACGGCCGCTCCCCCGCGGCCTGAGGCGCGACCGGGCGCTCACCATCGCGCTGCGCGCGCTGTACCTGTTCCTGCTCGGGCTCGTGCTCTCGTCGCTCGGGAGCGAGATCGCGATCATTCTCGACTACTACGCGATCATGTTCCTGTTGCTGACCCCGCTCCTGTTCCTCCCGCGGTGGGCCCTCGCAGTGATCGCCGTCGTTCTCGCCGGGGTCGCCCCCCTGGTTGCGTCGGCTGCCGAGGCCGCTGAGACCGCCGGAAACGGTGGGGGGCCCGTCGCCGGCGTCTTCCGCGACTACCTGCTCACCGGCCACTACCCCGCCCTCGTCTGGCTGCCCTATCTGCTCGTCGGCCTCATCGCCGCCCGCTCCGACCTGAGGTCGCCGCGCACCCAGCGGTGGATGATCGGCGCCGGAACTGCCGCGGCGGTGCTCGGGTACGGCGCGGCCCGCCTGCTGCCCGGCGTCACGGCCGAGGCGCATTCCGACTCGACCGCCGAGGTCGTCGGTTCGGGGGGCCTGGCGGTCGCCGTGATCGGCACGCTGCTGTGGCTCACCGCGATCGAACGCGACAGGGCCGGCCGAATCGCCGGAACGGTGCTCTCGCCTGTCGCGGCCACGGGGTCGATGGCACTCACCGTGTACACGATGCAGATCGTCACGCTCGCCGTATTCGTGGTGCTCCGAACCGACAGCGGCGGGGCGATCCAATACCCGGGTTGGCCCTTGCTCATCGGAATGACGATCGGAGCGCTCGCGTTCGCGACCGCCTGGCGCCGGGCTTTCGGCGCCGGCCCGCTCGAGCGACTGCTCCGCCGCGCCACCCAGCTGCGCTGGTCGAAGGTCGTGTCCTGAGCGTTCCGGTGCAGCGCCACGCCTGCGCGGTGCGGGCCGGCAACGGCCGCGGGGCGTTTCCCCCGAACCGTGCGGCCCTCTCCCCGAACGGGAGGCGCCGCCGGGCCGAACGCATGGCACACTTGCTCTGTGACCGCCTCATTCGTCGTCGTCCCCCAATGGCAGGGCTCCGGTTCGTCGCGCGCGATGCGCCTCGTCGACGGGGCCAACGCGATCCTCGGCGATCTGCCCCCGTCGTGGACGAAGTCCGTCGACGTGCCGTCCGGGGCGGGGACGGGCCTCGACAGCGGTGTGGACCGCCTGAGCTCGCTCCTGCACGTGCGGGATGGCCTCCGCTCGGCGCTGGCCGCCTCGGCCTCCCCGACGATCGTGATCGGCGGGGACTGCGGCGTCGAGCTCGCCGCGATCGAGCACGCCACGAAAGGGCGGGACGTCATCGTCGTGTGGATCGACGCGCACCCCGACCTGAACACCCCCGGCACCTCGCCGACGCGGGCGTTCCACGGCATGGTGCTGCGAACGCTTCTCGGTGACGGTCCACCGCAGCTCGTGCCGGCGACCCCGGTGCGGGCAGACCGGGTGATCCTTGTCGGCACCCGTGCGCTCGACGACGACGAGAGCGACTATGTCGACGCATCCGGCATCGCGCTGCTCGGCCCGGCCGACCTGACTCCCGAGGGCCTCACCGCCGCGATCGTCGCGAGCGGGGCGGAGGAGGTCTACCTGCACATCGACCTCGACGTGCTCGACCCGGCTGAGTTCGTGAGCCTGAGCTACCCGGAACCGTTCGGACTCACCGTTCAGCACCTACTCGAACTCGTCGTCGCCGCCCGCACGGCGCTCCCCCTCGCCGGGGCCGGCATCACCGAGTTTGCGCCGTCGTCCGACGCCGCGACGGCCGACGAGCTCCCCGCAATTTTGCGCGTCATCGGCGCGCTGACCAGGAAGCTGTGACCGGCATGGACTCGTCCACCACCGCGCCCCGCATCACCCTCGAACGCGACGGCCACGTGCTTCTCATCGGCCTGAACCGGCCCGAGAAGCGCAACGCCGCCGACCTGCGGCTCATTACCGAGCTCGCCCTCGCCTACGGTGCACTCGAGCGCGATCCCGAACTGCGCGTCGGTTTCGTATTCGCCCACGGCGAGCATTTCACGGCGGGCCTCGACCTCGCCGACATCGGGCCGCGTATCGGCCCCGACGGCATCGACCTTGTTCCGGAGGGTGGAATCAATCCGTGGCAGGTGGGGGGCGAGCACCTGTCCAAGCCCGTCGTCATGGCGGTGCAGGGCACGTGCCTCACCCTCGGAATCGAACTCATCCTCGCCAGCGACATCACCGTCGCCGCCGACTCGACCTCGTTTGGCCAGGTCGAGGTGTCCCGCGGCATCCTGCCGTTCGGCGGGGCGACGATTCGTCTCCCCCGCGCCGTCGGCTGGGGTAACGCCATGCGCTGGATCCTCACCGGCGACCGGTTTGACGCCGTCGAGGCGCACCGGATCGGGCTCGTGCAGGAGGTAGTGCCACACGGGACCCAGTACGAGCGCGGTCTCGAGCTCGCCAGGCGAATCGCGGCCCAGGCTCCGCTCGCCGTGCAGGCAGCCCTCGCGAATGCGCGCCTCGCGGTGCGCGACGGTGACGCCAGCGCCGAGGCGGGGCTGCAACCGTCCCTCGTGCGCCTCGCCGCGAGCGAGGACGCCCGTATCGGCATGGAGGCATTCCTCTCCCGCCGGCCGGCCGACTTCGTCGGACGGTAGGCCCGGCGATGGCGCGCGACCTTGAGGCCCAGAGGGCGATGAACTCCGAGCAGCTCGCGCAGCGGGTGAAGATGGGCGACCACTTGGAGGTGGAACGGGAGATCGAACATTTCGCGCTCTTCACCGGCCGCAAGGAGGCGGACGCGGCGAGGGCCCAGCTCGTGGCGGCCGGATATTCGGCGAACGTGAGCCGAAAAGGCTGGTCGAAGTTCGAGCTCCGTGCGCGCAACATCACGAGCATCGGCGCGCACGAGGTCGACGACGTCGTCTGCCGCGTGTTCGCCGTGGTCGAGCGGCATCATGGAATTTACGACGGCTGGGGCGGACCGCTCGCGTTCCGTTCCGCACAGACAGGTACGGCACCGGCAGAGGGAGAGAAGTGAGTAGAACCGAGTGGGACGTCATCATCATCGGAGCGGGGGCGTCGGGCGAGAACGCCGCCGACCGCGTCGTGCAGGGTGGCCTCAGCGCGGTCGTGGTCGAGAACGAGCTCGTCGGCGGCGAATGCTCCTACTGGGCGTGCATGCCGTCGAAGGCCCTCATTCGCAGCGGGGCCGCACTGCGGGCCGCCGAGAGAGTCGCCGGCGCGAGGGAGGCCGTGAAGGGGTCGCTGGATGTCGCGGCCGTCTTCCGGCGCCGCGACTCATTCACGAGCCACTGGAGAGATGACGGCCAGGTGGAGTGGCTCGCCGGGGCGGGCATCGACCTCCTCCGAGGGCACGCCAGGCTGACCGGTGAGAGGTCGGTGAGCGTCACCGCGCCCGACGGCACGGTTACCGCGATCACGGCGAAGCACGCGGTCGTTGTGAGCACCGGATCCGCGGCGATGCTGCCCGACATCCCGGGGCTCGCCGCGCTCGACCCGTGGACGAGCCGCGAGGCGACGAGCGCGCCAGGCGCCCCCGACTCCCTCGCCATCATCGGCGGCGGCGTCGTCGCCGCCGAGATGGCCACGGCCTTCGCGAGCCTCGGCACCAACGTCACGGTCGTCGCGAGGAGCGGTCTGCTCGGTGGGCTGGAGCCCTTCGCCGGCGAGCTCGTCGCCGATGGGCTCGCCGGCCTCGGTGTGCGAGTGCTCAGCGGCGTTTCGCCCACCCGCGCGAGGCGCGCGGGTGGCTCGGTCCTGCTCGAGCTCGACGATGGGAGCGAGGTGACGGCACGGGAGGTGCTCGTCGCCACGGGGCGCACTCCGATCACGACGGATCTCGGTCTGGAGGCCGTCGGGCTCACCCCGGGTGACTGGCTGGACACCGACGATACCCTGCGGGTCACGGGGCTCGACTGGCTCTACGCGACGGGCGATGTGAACCACCGGGCGCTACTCACACATCAGGGCAAGTACCAGGCCAGGGCGGCCGGGGATGTGATCGTCGCGCGCGCCACCGGCGCACCCGTGTCCGACCAGCCGTGGGGCGCGCACGTCGCGACGGCCGACGCCGCCGCAGTTCCGCAGGTGGCGTTCACCGAGCCCGAGGTCGCTTCGGTCGGCCTCACCGCCGGCCAGGCGCAGAAGGCCGGCCACCGCATCCGCGTCGTCGACTACGACCTCGGCGCCATCGCCGGGGCGAGCCTGCACGCCGACGGGTACGCCGGCCGCGCCCGCATGGTCGTCGACGAGGAGCGCCGGGTGCTGCTCGGCGTCACGTTCGTCGGCGCCGACGTCGGCGAGCTGCTGCATGCGGCGACGGTCGCGATCGTCGGCGAGGTTCCCCTCGACCGGCTGTGGCACGCGGTGCCCGCCTACCCGACGATGAACGAGATCTGGCTGCGGCTGCTCGAGGAGTACGGCCGCGACAGCGCCTGACTCTTAGGCCAGGCTCGCGTACACGCCGAGCATGGCCGTCGCGGTGGCGCCCCAGGTGAACCCCTCCGCGTGATGGCGGGCCGAGGCGGACAGGCGGTCGATCAGGTCCCGGTCGTCAAGCAGCGCCGCCACGGCCATCGCCCAGGCACGCGGATCGCGGGAGTCGACGAGAAGGCCGGAGCGGCCCTCGGCAACGGACTCGACCAGCCCCGTCGCACGGAATCCGATGACCGGGGTTCCGCTCGCGGCCGACTCGAGCGCGACGAGTCCGAACGTCTCGGTGTGCGAGGGCACGAGGGTCACGGATGCCGCGGCGAGCAGGTCGGCGAGCCGTTCCCGCGAGAGCGCGCCGGCGAAGCGCACGGCACCGCCGACACCGAGGTCGATCGTGAGGGAGCGCAGCGACCGCAGGTAGTCGGCGTCCCCCGGGGTCGACTCCCCGGCGATGACGAGCACCGGCGCCCACCCGCGAAGGGCGTGGAGCTCGGCGAGCGCACGGATCGCGAGCGCCTGGTCCTTGAGCGGCTGCACCCGGCCGGCGACGGCGATGATCGGCCGTCCGGGCTCGATCCCCAGCTCGAGGCGCACCAGGTCGCCGGCTTCACCTGCGCGGTCGCTGCGGAAGAGGTCGAGATCCACGCCGGGTGGGATCACCCAAAGGCGTTCCGGCGGCGCGCCGACCTCGTCGATGAGGGCGGTGGCCTCAGACGCCGAACCGGCGACGATCGCCCCGGCCTGACCGGCGAGGAACATCTCGCTCAGCACCCGCGCTTCCGGCTCCGCCTGCTGGCCGGGCGCAAGCGACCGGTTCTTCATGGCGGCGACCGTGTGGAAGCTTTGCACGAACGGAATACCGAGCTCGAGCGCGACGGGAAGGGTCGCGATACCGCTCAGCCAGTAGTGCGCGTGGATGACGTCGTATCCGCCCCCGGAGCGACCGGCAAGTTCGGCGACGGATTCACCGAACTCGTCGGCGACGAGGGAGAGCCCGTTCTTCGGGATCGGGCCGTGGCCGCCCGCCCGCAGCTCATGCAGCACGACGCCGTCGGCGATGTCGCGGGAGCGCGGCTCACCCTCCGCCCGCGTGAGCAGGTCGACCTCGACGCCACGCGAAGCGAGCTCCGACGCGACCGACAGGAGCAGCACGTTCATGCCGCCGGAGTCCCTGGTGCCCGCACCGGCGGCGGGCGAAGTGTGCATCGACACCATCGCCACACGCACGCCGTCGGTCGTCATGCGACCACTGTATTCCCGCGCGGGCGCCAGCGTGACAGCCGGATCGTGCTACGAATGGGGCATGACGCCACAGCACAGCCTCCCGCTCTCCCAGCGACTCGCAATGACGGTGGTCTCCGCGGCGTCCTCGCGCCCCCTTCTCGTGAAGATCGCGAGGAACCGCGTCGTCGTGCGTGCGGGATACGTCGTGGCGACCGCGTTCGGACTGGCCTGGGGCGCGGCTCTGAGCGTCGGCGCCATCGAGTCGCAGCGGGGCGTGATCGTGGCCCGAGGGTGCCCCAAGTGGGCGTTCGGCCGGGGCGGCACCTCGATCGGCGCGGTCTACCTCACGCGCGACAACGTGTCGGAGGGGGTGCTCGACCACGAGGCGGTGCACCGCGAGCAGTGGCGGCGCTTTGGACTCGCGATGATCCCGCTCTATCTCGCCGCCGGACCAATCGCGGTCTCGAACCGCTTCGAAGTAGAAGCGGGACTAGAGAGAGGTGGCTACCGATGACAGACATCGAACAGTCGATGGCCGGCAGAACGATCGTGATCACCGGAGCGAGCTCCGGCATCGGCAGGCACGCCGCGATCGAGCTCGCGGCGCGCGGCGCACGCGTGGCCGTTGTCGGGCGAAATCGCCCCCGCGCCGAGGCGGTCGCCGCCGAGGTCGGAGGAATTCCCTTCGTCGCCGACTTTGACCGCCTCGACGACGTGCGCGCGCTCGCCGACGACTTGCTCTACGCCTGCGATCGGATCGACGTTCTCGCGAACAATGCGGGCGGCCTGGTGGCCCAACGCGAGTTCACCGTCGACGGGAACGAGCGCACCTTCCAGTCGAACCATCTCGCGCCGTTCCTGCTCACCCAGCTGCTGCTCCCGCGCCTGATCGAGTCGGATGCGAGGGTCATCTCGACCGCGAGCGTCGCCAACCGGTGGGCGAAGCTGCGATTCGACGACCTCGACTGGCGCCGGCGTCTCTGGGCCGGCGGCTGGCCCGCCTACGGAACCAGCAAGCTCCAGACGATCCTGTTCATCGAGGAGCTCGCACGGCGCACCGTGGGCACCGGGGTTACCGCGTACTCGTTCCACCCGGGCTTCGTCGCCACCAGCTTCGGCGAGGGGTCGCCCCTGATGGGCCTCGTGTCGCTCGCGACGCGCGGCCAGTACGGGATCTCGGCCCAGGCCGGTGCCGTACCGCTCATCGAGCTCGCGTCGACGGTCGACCCCGGCGCGCCAAGCGGCACCTACTTCGACACCCTCACCGCCGACGGGCGGCGCCACCGCGACGCGGGCGATGAGGAACTCGCGGCCTCGCTCTGGGACCTCAGCTCGCGGCTCGTGGGGCTGGAGCCCGTCCACTGAGCCGGGCACGGGACAGCGGTACGACGAGCGGCGTGCCCGTCTCCGGATCGTCAATCACCCGGCAGGGTAGGCCGAACACGCCCGCGACGAGCTCCGCGGTGAGTACCTCGCGCGGCGGCCCCTCCGCGACTATCCGCCCGTCGTGCATCACGACGAGGTTCGACGCGTACCTGGCGGCCTGAGTGAGGTCGTGCAGCACGACGACGAGAGTGCGACCGGCCTCGTGCAGCCTCGCGCACAGTTCGAGCACGTCGTACTGGTGTGCGATGTCGAGGAACGTAGTCGGCTCATCGAGCAGCAGCAACTCCGTCTGCTGGGCCAGGACCATCGCGATCCAGGCCCGCTGGCGCTGCCCACCCGACAGCTCGGCGACGAGCCGGTCGGCAAGGCCGTCGGTGGAGGTCGCGATTAGCGCCTCAGCGACGGCCGCCTCATCCGACCGGCTCCACTGGTTGAGCATGCCCTGGTGCGGGAACCTCCCGCGCCCAACGAGATCGCGCACGGTGACGGTGTCGGGGGTGATGGGACTCTGCGGCAGCATCGCGAGCCGCCTGGCGACCGCCTTGCTTCGGGAGGAGTGGATCGATACGCCGCCGAGCAGCACTTCGCCGGCGGCGGGCTTGATCGTGCGCGCGAGGGCCTTGAGAAGTGTGGACTTGCCGCACGCGTTGGGCCCGACGATCACGGTGAAGCCGCCGTCGGGGATCCGGATGGACAGGTCGTCGACAACGACCCTGTCGCCGTAGGCCAGACGCAGGCCGTGTGCCGCGAGGATCGAAGCCATCACATTGTGCCTTTCTTGAATTCGCTGATGAGGAGGTAGCCGAGGTACACGCCGCCGACCGCCGCGGTGATCACGCCGACCGGGAGCTGGACCCCGAACGGCGCCTGCTGTACGAGCAGGTCGGCGACGCAGAGCATGACGGCCCCGACGACGGCCGACAACACGATCGCCGCTCCCGGCGCGCGGGCGAGCCGCTTTGCGACCTGCGGTGCGGCGAGGGCGACGAACGCGACGGGGCCCGCGACGCTGACCGCGGCGGCCGACAGCCCGACCGCAATCACGATCGAGAGCACCCGGGTGGTGTTTGACCTCGCCCCGAGCGCGTCGGCGGTCTCGTCGCCCATCTCGATGAGGCGAAGGCGGGTCCCAAGCAGGAGCGCCAGCGGCAGCAGCAGCACGAGCGAGGACCAGATGATCGCCGCGTCTTGCCAGCTGCGGGAGGCGAGCGAGCCGCTCAGGTAGGCGGCGAGCACGGTGGCCTCCTCCCTCCCGGCCCGCGCGATCCCGTACTGTACGAACGCCGCGCCCATCGCCGAGACACCGATGCCGGTGAGGATCACCCGCGAGGGCGACGAGAACCCGCGGCCGGTGCCGATCCAGACGAGGCCGATCGCGACGCCGGCGCCGATCAGGGCACCGACCGGCAGCGGCACGATTCCGGGCCAGAGCAGCCCGAAGGCCGCCGCCCCGGCCCCGGCGCCGATTCCGATCCCGATCACGTCGGGGCTGCCGAGCGGATTGCGGGTGACGGTCTGGAACAGCGCGCCAGAGACCCCCAGCGCCGCCCCTGCGGCGATGCCGACGACGAGGCGGGGCGCACGCAGCCTGCTGAGCACGAACCCCTCTGCGCTGCCGGGGTCGGAGACGAGCGCCGGCAGCAGGCCCGCGAGGGGGAGGCCCAGCCGGCCCGCAGTGAGGGTGGCGACGCTCACGGCGAGAAGCACGAGCAGGGCGATGGCCGCTACGGCGACGCCGCGCGAGGAGACCGGCAGGCTCACGAAGCGACCGACGCGCAGCACCGGCCGCGACGCCGCTACGCGGGGAGGCCGCCGCGCGGCCGGCACTCGCGGACGCTCGGGCGATTGGACGCTCACGCGGCACCGCGCATCCGGCGCACGACGACGAGCAGCACCGGAGCGCCGATGAATGCCGTGACCACGCCGACCATCAGCTCCTGGGGGCTCACGATCGCCCGGCCGACCACGTCGGCGACGAGCAGCAGCACTGGGCCGAGCAGCGCGCTGTAGGCGACGAGCCAGCGGTGGTCTGGACCGGTGAAACCGCGCACGATGTGCGGCACGGCGAGCCCGACGAAGCCGATCGGACCGACGGCGGCGGTGGCGGCCGCGCAGAGCACCGTCGTGGCGACCGCTCCGATGAGCCTGACCGTCACCGTGTTCACGCCGAGCGCGGTCGCCGTCTCGTCGCCGAGGGCGACCGCGTTGAGGGCGGGGGCAATCCACACCGCGAGCAGCAGTCCGACGACGATGAACGGGGCGATCTGCAGGGCGAGGGCGGGGTCTCGGCCGGCCAGCGAGCCGACCACCCAGTACCGGTAGCTGTCGAAGACGTCGGGCAGGCTCAGCGTCACGGCCTGGATGTAGGCGGCGATCACCGCCGTGACGACCGCGCCGGCGAGCACGAGGCGCACCAAGTTGGAGCCGCGCCCGGCCGACCCGATCAGGAACACGACGACCACGGCGAGGAACGCGCCGGGCAGCGCGACCCACACACTTGTGGCCAGCGAACCGGCACCGAAGAAGGCGGCCGCGGTAACGATCGACGCCGCCGCGCCGACGTTGACACCGAGCAGTCCCGGGTCGCCGAGGGGGTTCCGGGTCAGCCCCTGCATGATCACTCCCGATACCGCGAGGGCCGCCCCGACGAGCACGCCGAGAATCGTGCGCGGGATGCGGCTCGCGACCACCACGTCGGAGTAGCCCGTGCCCGGGTTCACGAGCGACGACCACACCTCGGGAAGCGGAATGGCCTTGCTGCCGACGGACAGGCTCAGTAGGGCGACGACCACCAGTACCCCGGCCGCGACGAGCAGCCCCGCCCACAGCCGGGAGGTCCGCGCAGGACCACGGCCCGAACTCCCGCCCGGCCGCGCCGCCGCCACGACTTTCCCGCCGCTCGGTCCGGTCGGTGGAGCTGCTCCGGCGGCTACGACGCCGCCTTCGCGGCGGCGGCCAGTATCTGCGGCAGGTACTCGTCGAGCGCGTAGGGCACGCTGTACGGGGTGATCATGCTCATGGCCATCCCGAGCTGGCGGTCGAGGTTCACGACGTACGAGCCGCGCTCGACCGCGGGGATCTGCGCGTAGAGGGGCTGCGCCGCGATCTGTGCGGCGGCCGCCTCGTCATTGAACCAGGTGAAGAGCACGTCGACGTCGGCGAGCAGGTCGGCGCGTTCGAGTCCGATCGACGAGGTGAACATGCCCTCCCCGATGGGCAGCTCAGCGAGCGCGGGATCCAGCTTCATGCCGAGGCCCGAGATGATGTCGACCCGCGGGTCACCGTCCTGATACACCGACATCGTTCCCGGCTCCCCCGCATAGACGTAGGCGAACGACAGCTCAGCGAGTTCAGGGTGGTCGGCGGCGGCAGCGGAGATCTGCCCCGAGAGGTCGTCAATGAGGGTCGCCGCGGCGTCGGCCTCGCCGAGCGCCTGCCCGATGATCTCGATCTGTTCCTGCCAGCCCGTGCGCCACTGGGCAACCGGATAGGCGACGGTCGGGGCGAGGTCGCTGAGAATGTCGAAGTCGGCCTGGGAGAGGCCGGAGTTGGGGGCGAGGATCAAGTCGGGTTCGAGCTCCACGATCGCGTCGATGTCGACCTCCGGGTACACCGTGAAGGTCTCGGGTAGCTCGTCGCCCCGTTCCTCGATCGCCGCGCGAGTCCACACCTGGTAGCCGTCCCCGTCGCCGCTCCAGGCGTCCACCTCCACGCCGACGGGCGTGGTGCCGAGGGCGACTGCGGTGTCGGCCGATCCCCAGCCGATCGTCACTACCCGTTCGGGCTTGTTCTCGATGACAGCATCGCCGAGGACCGACTTGATGGTCACGGGGAAGGCGCCGTTAGCGGCGGTGCCGGCGGACGGGCCCGAGCCACCTGGCGCAGTAGAGCACCCCACGAGGGAGGCGATCGAGACCGCGGCGACCGCGAGGGCGATGGCGCCCCTCGTGCGGGACGTGCGACGGGTGGATGCTGCGAGGGTCACGATGGTGTTCCTTTCGAACGCTCTGGGGTCGGGCGAAAACGGCAAGGGTGTTTTTCAGGGGCGCGACAGGGCTCGGGTGCGAGCGCGGGCGGCGCGGTCAGTTCTCGCTGCGGCCGGCGCGCCAGTACCCCATGAACGCGACATCGGCGCGATCGAGGCCGGCATCGCGCACGAGGAAGCGGCGCAGCTCCGTGATGCAGCCGGCCTCCCCCGCGATCCAGGCATACAGGTCGCCGCACGAGTTGCCCGAGTCGGGCACCTCCCACAGCACCTCCGAGTCGCTGTCGACATCGACAGGCGGGTGGCCCTCGCTGGGGGAATCCGGCGCGACCATCTCGCTCACCCACGCGCGCACCGCACGCTGCAGCGGCTCCCCGTTGGCCAGGCTGGGGCGTTCGTCGCGGGGTAGCCACGTGATCGTGACCCCGGCGGGCGCGGCAAGGAGCACGGCATCGCGGGCGGTGGCCACCTCGATGAAGGCCTGCCCGCGCGCGTCCTCCGGCAGCGATTCGAGAATGCAGCAAATGGCGGGAGCGGCCGTCTCGTCGCCGGCGAGCAGGATCCGGCGTGCGCCTCCTGGGCGGAACTCAACGCCGCCGACCGGCGTGTCCCCCGCGACGAGGGTGCGCGCATCCGGTCCGATCACGATGAGCTCCTGCCCGATCTCTGCCTGCCCGGCCCAGCGTGTCCCTGGGCCGCTGTCGCCATGCACCGCGAAGTCGATGTCGATCTCGTTGTCGGCCGGTCGCGCCGCGCGCACGGTGTACGTGCGCAGCGGACACCGCGTGTTCTCTGGCAGCGCGCGCCACGCCGAATACCAGTCGACGGCGCCGCGCGGGAATGTGCTGTGTCCGCCCTCGTCGAGCGGGAAGACGAGCTTCACCCGCTGGTCGAGTCCGGCGGCGTGGAAGTCGGCGAGTTCGTCGCCCGCGAGCGTGACGCGCACAAAACTGCCACCGAGGCGTTCCACACGACTGACCGACGCGGCGAAGCTCGTGAACTCGACCCGGGCCGGGCTGGGGGATCGGCCTGTCGTCGACTCGACTCCTGCGGAACTCATGAAATAGAGTATGGCATGCCTAACCTCACTTTGGGTACCCTTACTTGTCCCCACGAGTTTGGGGAATCATTTGGGCCCCATGATTGTATGTTTCTGTATGGAATTCGGAATCTACAGCTTCGGTGATGTCAACCTCGACCCCCTGGTCGGCGACGGGGCGGGGCAGCAGCTGGCCAACACGATCGAACGCATCCGCCTCGCCGACGCCGCGGGCCTGGACTACTTCGGGCTCGGCGAGCACCACCGACCCGACTACGCGATCTCCGCCCCGGCGACCGTGCTCGCCGCCGCCTCCTCGGTAACCGACCGGATCAAGCTGGGCAGCGCGGTGACGGTGCTGAGCACCGAGGACCCCGTGCGCGTGTTCCAGCAGTTCGCGACGATCGACCTGCTCTCGCAGGGACGGGCCGAGATCGTCGCCGGGCGTGGTTCGTTCATCGAGTCGTTCCCTCTCTTCGGTGCGAATCTCGGCGACTACGACGCCCTCTACGCGGAGAAGCTCGAGCTGCTCCTCGCCCTCAATGAGAGCGAGCGCGTGACCTGGCAGGGCCGGTTCCGCCCCTCCCTCGACAACGCGCTCATCCTGCCCCGCCCGGTCGGCACCCCCGACAACCCGGGCAAGCTCGACATCTGGATCGCGACCGGCGGCAACCCGGAGTCGTCGGCGCGCGCGGGTATCCTCGGCCTGCCGGTCAGCTACGCCATCATCGGCGGCTACCCCGAGCGCTTCGCCCCGCTGTTCGACCTGTACCGGCGGGCCGCTGCCCAGTCCGGCCACGACAATGCGAAGCTCAGGACCGCGATCGCCGCACCCGGCTTCATCGGCAAGAACTCGGCCGCGGCGAAAGACACCTTCTTCCCCTACTGGGCGGCGTCGATGGCGCGCATCTCGAAGGAGCGCGGCTTCCCCGCGCCCACGAGGGAGGGCTTCGGCGACATGGCCGGACCGCGCGGCGCCATCTTCGGAGGCAGCCCGAACGAGGTCGCCGACAAGATCATCGCCACCCACGGGCATCTCGGCAACGACCGGGTCGGCCTGCAGATGGACTGGTCGGGCGTCCCGCAGCCGCTCATGATGAAGTCCATTGAGCTGTTCGCCACCGAGGTCGCCCCTCAGGTCACTCGGGATCTTGGCCCGAAAACGCAATCACTTCCGGCGACCTTGACGCCCCGCTAGAGTCGGCGCCGGAGGGACGGACCCACCTCCCTCGGAAGGGCCCTGAATGAGAGTCCCCGTGCTCGTCGCCGTCGTGTCGTGCCTGCTGGTCTCCGGATGCGCGGCGACCGCCCCCGCCGATCCTGGCCCGGGCGGTCGCGATCCGGCCGGTGCGTCACCCTCCACCGCCTCCCCCTCGCCGACCCCAGCCTCCCCCTCGCCGACCAGGGCCTCGCCCTCGTCCACCCCGTCCCCCACCGCGCAGCCGTTCATCGCACCAACCCAGGTCAGCGCGACCCGCTGGGCCTGCGAGGCGCTCCTCGACGCCGCGACGATCGACCGGTTCGCGGCGGCCGGCTACGACTTCAGCGAGGACTTCGGCGATCGCATGGTGGCGCAGGGCCAGAGAGTCGGCCTGTTCGTTGAGTACGGCGGAGTCGTGTGCCAGTGGGGCGTCCCCGACACCGGAGACTCCGTGGTCCACGGACAGTCGCCCATCAGCGAAGCGGCCGCCTCAGCGGTGGTCGCGGGCCTCGTCGACGAGGGATACACGAGGGAAACCGCCCTCGGGGGCGACCTGTACTGCCTGGTCGGCGACGAGGAGGGGGCGAGGGAATCCTGCTTCCTGTTCGAGGGCGGACACTGGTTCACTGCTCCCCGCGGCCTGATCGGGATTGTGCAGACCCGGGCGGGGCTCGAGAGCAAATAGGGCGGGGGACACGCCCGAAACGGCGCGCATCGGCGCCGCCGGGAGGTATTCTCGGCTCAGAGGGGGATGGGGAGTGTCCCCCCGGGGGAAAGGCTGCGCCAATGAGATTCCGCATCGTCACGACCATCGCCGTGTGTCTGGCGCTGGCCGGCTGTACCGGATCGCCCATGCTCGATCCGGATGCGAGCGGGTCGCCGTCCGCGTCCCCCCGCCCGTCCGCGAGCCCCAGCCCGACCGCCTCCCCCGCACCGTCCGCGTCCCCGTCGACCACACCGAGTCCCTCACCGACTCCGTCGGCGACTCCGGCGCCGAGACCCTCGCCGACCCCGGCGCCGACCGCGCCGCCGGCCGAGGCCGCCGACGCCTGCGCGGCGCTCCTCGACGCCGAGACCGCCGCCAGATTCGCCGACAGCGCGGCCTCCGGCTGGGGGCCGATCGACGATTTCGGCGACCGCATGGTCGCGGAGGGCAACGTGTCCGGGCTCTTCGTCGAGTACGGCGGCGTCGCGTGCCAATGGGGCTACCCCTCGTCGGGCGACGCGTTCAGCTACGGACAGTCTGCGATCTCGGCTGCGAACGCCGCGTCGGTCAAGTCCCGCCTGCTGTCGGAGGGGTACGTGCAGAGCGCCGGACTCGGCGGCGAGCTCTACTGCCTGCCCGTAGAGCTTTCACCGACCGGCGACGAGAGCTGCTTCCTCTTCGTGGGAGGCGAGTGGTTCTACACGAGCATCGCGAGCGAACTCGAGATGATCGTCAGCCAATCCAGGGGCGACTGAGCCTCACAACAGGCGCCTCACCGCTCCAGCCTTACCACTGCGGCGGGTGCCGCGTCTGCCACGCGAGACGACGCTCGAGCTGGGCCCCGATCGACAGCAGCACGTGCTCGCCGCCCGGGCGCCCAATCAGCTGCACACCCATCGGGAGCCCGTCGGCGGTCTCGTGCACGGGCAGCGTGATCGCCGGGAGCCCGGTGACATTCACGAAGCTCGTGAACGGCGTGTACTGCACCTGCTGCGCGAAGTTGCGCTCCGGATCGTCGTTGTCGTACCACCCGATCTGCCGCGGGGTCAGCGCCAGGGCGGGGGTGAGCACGGCGTCGACCCGGCAGAACTGGCGGATGATCGACCGCTCGAAGGCCGCGAGCTGGGCGAGGGACTCGGCGAGCTGCCGGGCGGAGAGCTCGCGCCCGCGCTCGACGAGCCACCGGGTCAGCGGTTCGAGCAGCTCGAGCTGCTCACCCTCGGCGGGAATCCCCGCCGCACCGGCCTGCCAGACCGTGCGGAACGCGGGCGAGTAGCTCGGATCGGATTCAAGCTCGAGCACCTCGAGGC
>Ga0335397_10002647_pt1 | contig 24367 bp, 18 predicted proteins | sample MAT04_FD_205740 | JGI IMG/M metagenome (GOLD analysis project Ga0335397, IMG submission 205740) | Freshwater microbial communities from Lake Fryxell liftoff mats and glacier meltwater in Antarctica - MAT-04 (spades assembly) (version 2) ... | reverse complement strand
AAGCTAACCCGCGTTACGCTAGGCGCAGGAAGCCCCGGGGTTTCGGGCTCTCGCCCTCCACCCCCAAAAAAAATTAGATTTACGCCTCAACATTGCGGAGAAACAGAAGTGGTCCGGATTGGAATTATCGGCATTGGGTTCATGGGATACACCCACTTCGAAGGCGCCCGCGAGCTGGTTGGCGCCAGGGTGACCGCGATCTCGACTCGCGATCCGAAGAAGCTCGCGGGCGACTGGACCTCAATTCAGGGAAACTTTGGTCCTCCAGGCGGCCATATTGACGTTTCTGAACTGAAGTGCTGTGCGGACTATCGTGAACTTCTGGCTGACCCGAACATTGATCTCATCGACGTTTGTCTCCCAACCGACAAGCATTTTGATGTCGTGATGGATTCCCTGAAAGCTGGTAAGCCAACACTGGTTGAAAAACCGATCTCCGTTGACCTGTCGCAAGCCCAACAAATGGTGAAGGCGGCTCAGACTGCGAACGTGCCACTACTGGTCGGTCACGTACTCCCGTTTTTCCCGGAATTCCGTTTTGCGGCTGAAGTCATTCAGGACGGCCGATTCGGGAACATCAAAGCCGCGCACTTTACGCGTGTGATCAGTCCGCCTGACTGGTCGAATGGGATGTCTGACTTTCGCAAGCTCGGCGGCTGGGGCATCGATCTGCACATCCATGACAATCATTTCATCGCCCATGCGTTTGGTCGACCGGACGGAATTTTCTCCCGTGGCCTTCTGCAGGATGGATTTGTGAATCATGTTCACTCGTCTTATCTGTATAAAGACGGCCCGGCAGTTTCATGCGTCAGCGGAGGAATCGCGGCAAAGGGCTTGCAGTTCGCTCACGGCTTTGAGTTGTACTTCGAAAACGCCACAGTCCTCTTTGATGCTGGCACACTCGCTGGGGAATGGACCGTCAGCCGTCCGCTGAGCGTGATCACAAACGACGGCAAGATGACTCACCCGGACCTTGGCGGCAGCGGCAAATGGTGCGGAGCATTCACGGATGAACTCCAGGTCGCCGTCGATACCGTAGCTGGCAAGCAGTCACCAGGACCACTTTCCAGCAGCACGGCGCTTGCGGCTCTGCAACTGTGCTGGGCCGAAGCCGCCAGCATCGAAGCCGGTGCGATCGTGCCACTGTAGCGCGATGGAACAAGCACGCGATGAGCATTGAGCGGTAATTCACAACCCCACCCGCCGAAGGCAGGGAGGGGTCGGGCCGAGCGAAGCGATGGACCGGGGGAGGGCACAGGCGAGATGTAAATTCTGGAATAGTGTTCAAGCACGATGCACGCCCCCTCCCGGACGTTGCTTCGCTCGTCCGACCTCCAGACGCTTTGCGTGGGGGAGGTTGATTGCGAACATCTGGCCGCGAATCGGACGTTTGTTTTGAAAGCGTTACTTACCCGCCTGGCTCAGCAAAGAAAAACCAGCAAACCGCATCCCCGACAACGCGTTGCCCCTGAGATGCGGTTTGCGGCTTTTCACGCGGGTCGTTAGTACGACCGGAGTTGACTTACAGTGAGCCCATCTGATCGCCGAATGTTCGCCATTCCATGGTGCTCGGGTCGGCGACTTTGCGATAACCAAGACTCATCATAACTTCAAGAACTTCGCTCCACGTCGGAAACGGTCGACCGCTTTTACGCTTGTAGTCGTCCATCGACTTCATGAATTCGATTTCGTTGTCTGAATAATCACGTTCGCAGGTCGTCGGATCAATCTGCCGACGGCGGTCCTGTCGACGACGATCAATAATTTCACGACGTTCCTCGATCGTCAATTCTGGCGGTGCCGGATCAACGTCGGGCAAGTCCTTACTGGGACGTTTGTTCTTGTTTTCCAGCGATTTGGCTTCAACACTCGCAGGTCTGCGGTTTGAAGTCATTCGCCTGCGACCTGACCTGCGCCGTTCTTCGACAAGCAGATCAGAAGAATAATCCGACATAACAAAGCACCCTTTTTCACGTTTTGCGGGGTCGAAACGAGATTTGTTTTCGCGCGTCTGGAATCAGTCCGCGCAATAACGGTTTAAGCCGGATGCGGTGGGACCGCATGTTAGGTTCTCGGATTCAATCCTCTGAATCACGACAACTTGCCAATTTCTCCGACAGGGAACTATTCCCCACAGATGGCAGGACGGGGGAAATAAGACGATTGCTGAGGCATGTTCATCAAAAGAAACATTAGCGATCGTGGAAGAAAACCGGTTGTAACGATCAGTCTATTTGTGATAACCCAGTGAGGCCACGACGTCGAACAGTTCTTCAAAAGTGATGAAGCGGCGGCGATGGGCCAACTTGTAGTCGTCAACAGCGTTCGCCAATTCGGCGACTTCTGGGCGTGCCGACCGGTCTCCATCACGAAACTGACGGCGTTCTGACTGACTTTGGGTCGCACCGGCGTCGTGCTGGCGACGTTCAACAAAAACAGATCCCGGTTGCTCGACTACTGATTGCTGGCTCATGGACAGGGTCACCTTTCGCTATATTACGCTCGCCGGAATGCAGGATTGCTGACGTCACGTGTGGTAACCATTCGTTGAGATTCCACACCCCGCAAATGACTTTTTCGCTTGTCAAAGAGTTTCGAACGCGACGGTGACTGATCTGGCACGATTTCACCAGATGTATTGAAGAGACTGATTACGACCTTTCCGGATTTTCCCGCATGCATCTGTTGCATGTTTGCCACATGCCGTTGAAATACACTTCTTTGGATCATCTCCGTTTCCAGAATTTCGGTGGAATCGTCATGACTGTTATCAGCGTCCTTGGTGCGGGAGCGATGGGGACCGCCTGCGCATGGGTCGCCGCTCAGAATCCAGACGTCGCCGTTCGCCTTTGGGCGCGGAACGAAACGTTTGCGCGGCATATTCACGAAACTCGCGAAAACAGTCGGCTGCTGCCTCGCGTCAGATTGCCTGCCAGCATCACGGTGACCGCCGATCCGGAATTCGCGCTGCGAGATTCTTCGGTAGTCCTGGTCTGCATTCCAACGCGAGGTCTGCGCGACGCAATGCAGCAACTGGCGTCGATGATCCCGGATCAGGCGATCCTGGTCAGTGCTGTAAAGGGAATCGAGAATGAGACCCTGATGCGGCCAAGTCAGATCATTCAGCAGATCGTCGGCCAGCGGCCGGTCGTGGTGCTCGGCGGACCTTGTCACGCAGAAGAAATCACTGCCGGGAAACCTGCAAGTATTGTGGCCGCGTGCGAATCCATTGCAGCAGCCGAACAAATTCAGTCGTTGATGTCGATGGAAACGCTCCGAGTCTATGCGAATCCGGACCAGCAGGGTGTTGAACTCGCTGGTGCCTGCAAGAATGTCATCGCCATCGCCGCCGGGATTGGTGACGGACTTGGTTTCGGTGACAACGCAAAGGCAGCCTTGCTGACGCGCGGGCTGGCGGAGATGGTACGATTCGGCACTGCACTGGGGGCAAACAGCGAAACGTTTTTTGGTCTGGCCGGCCTGGGAGATCTTGTGACAACATGCAACAGCCCGCACAGCCGCAATCGTTTTGTCGGCGAAGCTCTGGGACATGGCCGGACTCTTATCGAGATTCAGGAATCCATGACAGCCGTTGCCGAAGGCATCTTCACGGCACGCAGTGTTTACCATCTGGCTCGTCAGCGCGGCATCAACATGCCGATCGCCGAACAGGTTTACCGGGTACTCTTTGAAGGCAAATCTCCACGCGGCGCGACAGTCGAACTGATGCAACGCCCGTTGAGGCTGGAGTAACAGCGATGGAGACTGCGACGACGCAAAGATCCTCTGTGATACTTTGTTCCACGGATTTGATGCTGATCAGTTCTGTCAGTGGAGCTGCAGAATCCTGTGGTTTCCAGTTCACTTCCGTGAATTCTGTGCAGACTGCCGTCGAGAAATCATCGACGCCGCGCTGCATCGTTTGCCTGGATCTTTCCGCAACTTTCAGTGATCCTCGCGAATTTGCAGCAAATGCTTCTCCAGAGTTGCTGGCTCGTTCAATCGCATTCGGCCCGCATGTTCATACCGCCAAACTGGATGCCGCCCGCGCTGCCGGAATCGGACGAGTGATGAGTCGAGGGCAATTTGTCTCAGGGCTTGGGACGCACTTCGTCGTGTGAGCTCGGGGCGCTCAGCGAACAAACCTCCGATCCCTGATCGCAGTTTTCCGTAGATCTACTGAATATCTGGAGTTCAATACGATGAACCAAATCCGTGTTGGAATCGTTGGACTTGGTGCAAACGCTCGCCTTCATCATGTTCCGCGACTGCGCGCCTGCGAGAATGTGGAAATTGTGGGCGTGTGCAACCAGCGGCCGGAATCAACGCAGGCTGCAGCCTGTATCACCTCAGCGGCGTGATGCGGCACGGCCCCGGAACTCAGATTCAGTTGCACGGTAGCGAAGGAACATTGAAATACGAATTCTCACCAGCCGAACGATTGCTCGGTTCGAGGACGGGTGACAAGAAATTGAAAGTCATTGAGATCCCGTCCGATAAAGCCGGTGGTTGGCGCGTCGAGGAAGAATTCATCAACGCGATTCGCGGAATCGAAAAAGTGCAGTTTACCAAGTTCGCGGCCGGCGTCCGCTACATGGATTTCACCGAAGCAGTTGCCCGTAGCGCGGCGGCAGGTGCGCTGACAGATGTTCCGGGGGCTCCCGGCACATCTGCCTGAACTGGCACAACATGACAAACAGCGACAATGACTTCACGATTCCTTTACTCTGCAGAAAGCACCCACATGACCTATCCAAGAAGTTTTTCGCATATTGGCATTTCCGTGACGGACTTAGATCAAGCCGTCGACTTCTACACGAAAACGTTGGGGTGGTACGTCATCATGCCGCCCACCGAAGTTGTGTCGGATGACTCTGCTATTGGAGTGATGTGCAACGACGTATTTGAGATCTATTCACACAGCTATGAACTCACGTATTCAGCAGGCGCATACCAGGGCGATTCAAAATGAAAGGTGGTCTAGGCGCGTCGGGAAAACAAGATCCGGGACACATCGCTGGGGTGCGCGACAAATAGCAATCTGATAAAACGTTTTAAGATAACCTTTGGGAGTTATCGAATTTCGCGAGTTTGATTCCGCCCTGTGCCAGCTTGCCTGGCACGAGCGGATGTTTTGTGATTAGACAATGGGAACAAACGCGAGGCCACCCGGTTGGCTTGCCCAACTGGAACTGTAAGTTTTGCAAAATGAATCCTGGCCCAACGCAATGCGGCAAAGTTATTTTGCCATCGTCCTGAATCTGTGGGAATAAATATTTACTCCCGCAGATTCAGGGCGACCGCAGATAGCAACCTGAAAGCAGATTTCGTGTAACCATGCAACTTCTGAGGGTTCGACCGCCAACCCCAAAAAGATGCTTGCAAAATGTGTGATTGTTATGAAGAAAGAAGCTAAGGATCGCTCACTTCATATCAGACAGTTGTTTATCGAGCGATCCAGAATTTCCACGAGACAGGCTCCCGACCTGAGGACAGGTCGGGCTACAAGAGACTACCAGCACATAGTGTGGCGAGGTCTTCGAAGTAGCGGGGATACGTCTTGGCGGTGCAGCCGGGATCGAGAATTCTGATCCCGGGAACTTTCAATCCGAGCAACGAAAAACTCATCGCCATGCGATGGTCGTCGTACGTCTGAATTTCTGCAGGCTGCGGTGTTCCCGGATGAATTCGCAAACCGTCGGTCAGTTCTTCTGCATGAATCCCGGCACGCTGAAGTTCGGCAACAACGGCGGCGATGCGGTCCGTTTCTTTGTGACGCATGTGCCCGACATTGCGGATCGTCGTAGGTGAATCCGCGAAGACTGCAACGGTCGACAATGTCTGCGCGGTGTCGCTGATCGCATTCATATCAATCTCAATCCCATGCAGCGGACGACCGGTGACGGTAATAGAATCATTGTTCCAGGTCACTTCACAACCCATTTCTTCCAATGCAGCAGCAAATCCTACGTCACCTTGTAACGCATTCTTTGACAGTCCTGCGACAGTAACAGTTCCGCCAGTGACGGCTGCCGCTCCGAAGAAATAACTGGCGGCGGAAGCGTCCGGTTCGATGTCATATGTGCCCGCTCGATACGGTTGTGGCTTGATAAAGAACGACGACAAGTCGTCCGGATACAGCACGCTGGCTCCAAACGCCTGCATCATCTGCAGAGTCATCAGAATGTATGGTTTCGAGACAAGATCCTCTTCAACAGTCACATGCACCGGCTCGCTGCACGCGGGCGCGGCCATCAGCAGGCTGCTGAGAAACTGACTGCTGATGCCGCCATGAATCGACGTTGCACCACCCTGCAATGTGCTGTGAGTGCCATCAACAATAATCGGTGGACAATCACTCGTCGGTACTTCGAATCGAATACTGGTTCCCAGCGGTTCCAGGGCACGCACAAGATCACCGATCGGTCGTTGTCTCATGCGTTCGACACCGTCCAGACGATATGTTCCGGTTCCCAATGCACACAACGACGTAAGAAATCGAATGCTGGTGCCGCTGTTTTCGAGCCACAAATCTGCGGACTTCGCGGGAATCTTGCCGCCTCGGCCATGCACGGTGCAGCGACAGGCGGCAAGATCCTGATCAACGGTAAACCCCAGGCGGCGCAGACTTTCGATCATCACCTGCGTGTCCTGGCTGTCGAGCACACCGTTCATCGTCAGTGGCCCATCAGCTAATGCCGCCATCACCATCGCGCGATTCGTAATGCTCTTGGAACCCGGCGGTCGAATCACTCCGCAAACAGGCGAGGTCACGGGTTGAAGTTGGATGAATTTCATGCTGCGGCTTCGTCAATCCTTAAATCCAGGGTGGCCGGTGTTAGCCGGTGTTGGATCAATGGCATTCGATTTGCAGTTTGAGTAGTCGTCACTGAAGCTCTCATGCCCAAATTAAATGTCATCATCGCAGGAATCACAATCAAGGGACTGACGTCCCCCGCGCGCCGGGAACCCGGCGAGCGGGGGACGTCAGTCTCCGGATACTATTTTCAAAAATCGCTGCGAGCCACATAGACGCATCCGGCAACAATCAGCACTAAGATGAACGCGAGATTGCTGAGAATCGCATTTCTGACTTTGAAAGTCACACGTTCCGCTTCCAGATTCACTCGCGCGTTGTCCGCTTGATTCCCGTCTTTGTTGATTTCAACGGATTTCTCTCCGGTCACAATCCACCGCACGGCGTTGTCCAGATCGCTTGGCTTTGGCAAAACGTAGTGCAGCGGTGCAACGACATAGTCGTAAACCAGGCATGGAAAATCCACACTCCCAGGAAGTTGATCGACTGATGTCTGCTTCGCAACGTCGTAGACTTCAACACTGCGATGGCCATCGACAACCATCAGTTGAGAATGCTCGTTGTAAGCAATTGCCGAGGCGTAACCACTTTCGCGTGGAACCCACGACTGGAAACTGCGTTTTGCATTGTCATAGACCAGCACAGTGCCATTCTGCGACAGAATCACGGCGCTGCTGCCATCCGGAGCGCATTCGACAACTCTTGGCTTTTCGCCAATGGGAAATGTGGCCTCAGCGATCGTATCAAACGTCAGAGCATTGATGGCGAATGCTGCCCCGTCCCCGCGTGCGATGACCGCGATTTCATCAGCAACGGCAAGAATTGCAGAATCGTTCCATTGCAGGTTCTTCGATTCACCCGCTGAGTATTTTCCCTGGTCATTCCTGCTGATGCGACGAATCTCGCCCCTGTTCAGCACCAGAAATGAGTTGTCTTTTGAATTGAATGCCACCGACGATCCGCTTGGAATTTGTGGCGATCCTTTCTCTGACAGATTGTTGAACGCCTTGCCGGAGGACGACGGAAGCAAGCCCCCGAACAACCCCTTGATAAAGACCTGTGTTCTTCGTTCCTGCTCTGATTGACCGACAAACTGATAAATCCCGCGTGAGCCAGGAAGAAGAACGTCGCCATCGTTCGTCTGAAAAATTGCGTACATCGATTCCGGCGGCTGTGAGTCTGACTGCAATTCAAATTGTTCTTCGGCGTTCCCACTGTAAACGGCTGGTGGGCCTGTGCTGCCAATCCGACTCATGGTTGGTTGCAACGCCAGGATTCGTTTCCCATCGGAGCTGACCGAGATTTTGAGTCGATGTCCGTTGAACATGATTCGCTGCAGGAATGCGGGTATCTGGTCTCCACCGCCAGCCTGCGGCACCGGATTCCAGTCCTTCAACTCCGAATCCCAGCGAAAGACCGTTCGACCTCCGTCAACGGCAAATACTTCACCTCCATTTGCCGACAGTTCCATCACACGCCGAGCCTTGACGATAAACTCATTCATGGAATTCTGAGCGAAACCGATCAATGTCAAACCCAGCCAGAAAACCAGCACGATAATCAGTGACACAATTGCATTTCGCCAGATCACTCCTGCGAGGGCTGACACGGAGAAATAAATCGCAAACAGAAATACGTAGAGTGGGATGCACCAGAAGAGTTCAGGACGCCACATGTCAAGCCGAAACCCAAGTAACGCCCAGATACCGGTCACCAGCAGGACTGCACAGAAGAGTGTGAAAACGCACCCCCCAAGAAACTTTGTGATGAAGAGGATTGATCGATGAATCGGCTTGCTGAGCAACAATGAGATTTCCCCTGGCTCAAATGTTCGAGGAATCAGCGCCGCAGTGAACAACAACGATGCAAACACGCCCACGATTCCCAGAAAGAATCCCAGCACGATCGTGATAATGCCGTCCATCGCCTTCTTCATCTGTGATGGCAGCAACGGGAGTGGCCCGGTGATATCGAAGCCGGCATAAGTCAGTGCCAGCGATGTCCGTTCGTTGATGCTGATGAACGAGGAGAAAACTTTTTCCAACCGTTGCAGATTTCGATTCGACAGCTCGCTGACCGGAAGAGAATCGGCATCCGGCGTGCGCAGTTTTTCATCCAGCGCGACGTTTTCAAACGCGATGGGATCGTAGAATTGCCGCTTCTTCAAAAGTGCGTTGATGATACTGACAACTGTGGAACGCTTGCCGCGCCCCGGTTGATTGCGGCGTCCGTCTGACTCGTTGTCCGGTTTCGCGTACGCCGTCAGTTGCGTTTGTTGTTCCTGATTCAACAGTGACCAGATGTGTCCTTCGGGAGTTTTTTCGACGTCGCGTTTTTCATACAAAACTTTGATCAGTCCGTCTGTATCGACGAGTTCCTGATGTCGCAACTCCGTGTTTTCTGCTGTCATCAACCCGATAGGAAAGAGGGCCAGAAGCAGCAGCAGAATTCCCCCAAGTGCCAGCCACAGCACCATTGATGATGCCGCTTCCCGATAGGAATCTTTCAGAATGGCGAGATACGCTCTCATCGACGATCGGCTCCTACGATATTCATGAACACCTCCTCCAGTGTCTGTTCTCGACGTGAAATCTGGTAGATACTGACTTGTTCCGAACGCAGCGTATCGACCAGTTTGTCAAGTTCTGCCTGAGAATGAATCCGCACTTCGACCTCAAACGCATCCGTCGTCACGGGGCGTACGACTGTTCCGACAAGCGTACTGGTCGCGTTACGAACGGTCGCTTCAGAACCACGAAGCTGCAGAAACACGAGTGCGTCAGCGAGCGTGGCTTTTAATTCTTTGACAGTTCCTGTCAGCAGACACTGACCGTGATTGAGAATCGCGACACTGTCACAGACAAGTTCAATTTCCTGCAACAGGTGACTGTTCAAAAATACAGAATGGCCATCGGCAGCAAGTCGCCGCAGGACTTCTCGAATCTCCCGACGTCCGACCGGATCGACACCATCGGTGGGTTCATCAAGCACAATCAGTTGCGGCTTGTGAATCATGGACTGTGCCAGCCCGAGACGTTGCAACATGCCTTTGGAATAACCTGCCACTCTTTCATTTTCTCGCCCAGAAAGTCCAACGGCTTCCAGCATTGCCGGTCTCCGCTTGCGGATTTCGGACATCGAAAGTCCGCTCAGAGCACCGTAGTACTCCAACGCGGTGTTGGCGGTCAGGTGTCGTGGAATTCGATGATTTTCCGGCAGGTAACCGATTTCACGTCGCGCATCGCGCGAACCTGCGACGTGGCCAAGAACTGAAGCGCTGCCACCGGACTTTCGCACGATACCCAGCAGGATCTTGATAAGCGTCGTTTTGCCCGCTCCGTTTGGTCCGAGCAGACCGTAAATGGTTCCACGAGGGACATTCAGCGAAACTCCTTTGAGTGCCTGAAACGATTTGCGTCCGAATAAACCAGCACGATACGTTTTCGAAACGTCCTTCGTTGTAATCACGAATTCCGGATTTTGCATCATTTGTGGCCCGTAAACCTGATTTCTTCGTCGCAGTGTTTTTCCAATGAGCGGCAACGTAGGGCATTTTTACTCCACGTCAAAGGCTGCAACCTGAACATTGCGGCAGGTTTCCACAGGATAGATGGTGATTTCAGGTACACACGGGAACAATGGGATATTATACTCGGAATGGTTAAGACCGAAGTATGTTCCGGCGAGTTATTCCGGGATCGTTCCGTAGTGTCGTGACGCGATTTGCGACTATAGTAGCCTTCACAATCCGAGTGACGAATGCCAAAGACCTTGGTTTGCGGCCTGCATCACTCGGGGAGTAATGTCTATTTTGTGGAATCGAGTACCATTGAACGATAGCTCCCGGTTCATCTGGAACCGGGGGTTAGCAGGCTGTAGATATAGACGCCACAGAGTTTACCTCAGTGGTTTTCAGGATTCTGCACTACGGAATTCTCAGTGTTTCCGAGTAGTGCAGAATCCCGAGAACCACCGGAATAAATCCGGTGGCGGGTAAATCGACAGTTTGCCAGGGCCCTGCCGCTGATAAGATATTTAGAAACGCAACGCCATGCAGCATGGACAATTGCCATTCGATCATCCGCGTATCGCTCGACGAACTGCCGTTCGAGCGGGCAGTATCGGTCTGCTTGGGCTGGGAATCAATCATCTCGCAGGTCTGCGCGCCGCAGCGTCGGAATCCGCTGCGAACGATTCACCGATTCGTTCATGTATCTACATCTTCCTTTCTGGTGGCTTGTCGCAGCATGACAGCTTTGATCCAAAGCCACAGGCACCGGCGGAAATTCGCGGTGAGTTCGCACCCATCGCGACTCAAACTCCTGGAGTTCAGATTTGTGAACATCTGCCTGGACTGGCAGTTCGAAGTCACCTGTGGTCACTCTGCCGTTCGTTGACTCACACGTCCAACGATCATTCCGCCGCGCATCATGTCATGTTGACCGGCAGATCTGAATTGCCGCCAGGATTTAATCCCAATCAGCCTCGCCCGCAGGACTGGCCCAGTATTGCAGCCACTGCCGGAGTAGTCACCAAGGCCCGCAACAATCTGCCTCCCGCCGCCGTCATTCCCGAACAACTGGTACACTACTCTGGACGAATCCTGCCTGGACAGTTTGCGGGGATGATGGGCAGTCGGCGAGATCCGTGGTTTGTAGAGGCATCTCCATCCCATTCCACATCATACGGTGCTTATCCGACGCACGACTTCGACCATCAGGATCGTGGTCACAAAGATGCACGACTCTTTGAAGCACCAAGTCTGAGTCTCCCACACGGTCTGACATCGGCCGGACTTCATCGACGTGTCAATCTATTGAGCGAACTGGAACGTCAATGCCAGCGACTGGACAACGCGGCGTTGACAGAGAGTTTTGATCGATACCGTCAGGGAGCAATTTCGCTGCTTGTTGATCCTGCCGTTCGCAAAGCCCTGGATGTGACTCATGCGGAGGATTCCGTTCAGGACCGATATGGCAAAAACTCGTTTGGCTGGTCACTGCTGATGGCGCGACGGCTTGTCGAATCCGGAGTGAATCTGGTTCAGGTCAATCTGGGAAATGATGAAACCTGGGACACACACGGCAACGCATTTCCTCATTTGCGTGACAGCCTGCTGCCGCCGACGGATCGCGCCGTCAGTGCATTGCTCGATGACCTGCACGAATCCGGAATGCTCGACAGCACCCTGGTGATTATGGCTGGTGAGTTTGGTCGAACGCCGAAAATCTCCCTGCTTCGAAGCCACTATGAACTGCCTGGTCGCGACCATTGGGGACCACTTCAGTCTGTACTTCTCGCTGGTGGCGGCATTCCGGGAGGTCGGATTGTTGGCGGTTCTGATGAAATCGGGGCATATCCGGCCTTCGATCCACAGCGTCCAGAAAACTTCGCCGCGACGATTTATCAGGCATTGGGAATCCCTCAAACGGCTGCCTGGCAGGACGAATTCGGCCGGCCACATCATTTGTACTACGGCGACCCGATGCCCGGTTTGACTTAGCGTTGCTCGATCAATCGAGTAGTGCAGAATCCCGAGAACCACCGGAATGAATCCGGTGGCGAGCAATTTGACAGCCTGCTGCGCCTTGCCGCTCATTTCATACACAGCATGACCCGAAATTTTTATCCCAGCATTCACCCTCCGTGTCTTTTTGTCATGAATCGTTTTAGACATGCTATCCAAACATCGGAATTCGGTTAGAACAGCAAGGCAGCAAGCAGGAGCCAAATGCGCCGGATGGTGCGGCGCACTCCGGGTTCCGCATTTCTTTTCAAAAGCTCTGGGCATCGCTGCCATCATGTTAGCATTGAAAACAGCGAACGCTCAGATTTCGACAGCAGACGTTGAGGGTGAGCAATTCTTCCGGGACAGAATTGAACCCCTGCTAAAGGCTCACTGTCTCGACTGTCATTCGCACGCGGCGGATGTTATGGAGGGAGGCCTGACCCTGGATTCTCGCAGCGGCTGGGTAAAAGGCGGCAAGCGTGGTGCGGCGATTGTGCCCGGGAAGCCCGAGGAAAGTCTGCTCATTAAGGCCGTCCATCGCGACGACCCGAATCTCAAAATGCCGCCGGATGAAAAACTGACGGCGGCGAACATCGAACTGCTGGCCGAATGGATTCAACGTGGGGCTCCTGATCCGCGAACGGCGCAGCAGACCAACGAGTCGGATGGTGATCCGCTCGACTGGTGGTCTTTGCGGTCTCTGCAGCGACCCGACGTGCCGGGCCCGGCTGGTTCGCATCCGATTGATGCGTTCGTGCGGCAGCAGCTTGAGCAGCATCAGTTGACTCCGGCTCCTCAGGCGGATCGCTGGACGTTGATTCGTCGAGTCACTTTTGATCTTCACGGACTTCCGCCGACACAGGAAGCCGTGAAACAATTTGTGGCAGATCCCGATCCGCTGGCGTTCGAGAAGCTGATAGATCGATTATTGGATTCGGAACGGTACGGAGAACGCTGGGCTCGGCACTGGCTGGACACGGTACATTTTGCGGATTCGCATGGCTGTGAACATGATGCGTTTCGTCCGAACGCATGGCGCTACCGAGACTACGTGATCGCCAGCCTTAACCATGACATACCGTGGGATCGGTTTATTCGTGAACAACTGGCGGCCGATCGTTTCTATCCGAAGGACTTTCGTCTGACGACGGCTTTAGGGTTCATCGCGGCCGGGCCACTGGAACTCAGTCGAGCCAGCACGGCACCGGTCACTTTCGATTATCTGGACCGCGACGACATGATCGGGCAGACCATGACAGCGTTTGCCAGCACGACTGCTAATTGTGCTCGTTGTCACGATCACAAATTCGATCCGATCACTCAGGAAGACTATTACGCCCTGCAGGCCGTATTTGCCGGCACAGGAAAAGGAGATGTTGAGTTCGAAGAAGATCGCGTCTTGGCGGACGAACGGCGTCGCTGGAAGGCGTTGCTGGCGGCGGCGGATGCGGGCGATCGGGCGATATTGCTGGCACCTGAGTACTCGGCGGCTATGGCAAAGTGGGAACAGGAGTTTGCCTCTGAGCCGGCTCAATGGGAATTGCTGTCGCCTGCGACGTTTGTGTCGTCTGATGGTGCGAAGCTGACACGTCTGGACGATAACTCGCTGCTGGCGTCTGGTAATCTGCCTGACATCGACACCTACACAATCACCGCTACGACAGGACTGCGAAAACTGACGGCTTTGCGGCTGGAGGTGCTGACCGACGACAGCCTGCCGATGCACGGGCCGGGTCGATACGAAAACGGTAACCTGCATCTGTCGGAATTTGAAGTCTCAGTGACTGATGCTGTGGATGCCGAGGCCGTAGCTGAAGCACGTCGCATCAAAATCCACAAAGCGACGGCCGATTTTAATCAGGCGGGCTGGACGATCGCGCACGCGATTGACGGCGATCCGGCGACAGCCTGGGGAATTCATCCGCAGGTTGGTCAGTCGCATTACGCGATCTTCGAGCTGGAGCAGCCGGTTGAGCTAAAGCCTGGTAGTCAGATTGTGATGGTATTGAAGCAACTTCATGGCCGCAGTCATGTGATCGGGCGGTTGAGACTTTCCGCGACGGAAGCCGCCGAGGCGACGATCGATGTCCTGCCGGAATTGGTGCGTTCGGCGGTGAGTGTTCCACGCGATCAACGATCAGAAGAGCAGCAGGCTGCCATCGCGGCTTGCGCTTTGCGATTGTATGCCGAAAAACAACTGGCCGCCCTGCCCACCGTACCGGCGGTTTATGCTGTTTCGACGAGTTATTCGCATGGCAAGAAACTGGATCAGCCGCAGACTCCCAAGGTTGTGCATGTCCTGCATCGGGGAGACATCGAGCAACCTGGTGAAGTCGCCGTTCCCGGAGCTTTGTCGGCGATCACGGCTGTGCCCGGTCGATTCTCGCTGCCGGATGCAAACGATGAAGGGTCTCGTCGTGCGGCTCTGGCCGACTGGCTGGCAGCACGTGACAATCCGCTGACGTGGCGGAGTGTCGTGAATCGAGTCTGGTCGTATCATTTCGGTCGAGGTCTCTGCGACACTCCCAACGACTTCGGTCGCATGGGCGGTGTGCCGTCGCATCCGGAATTGCTCGACTGGCTTGCGATCTGGTTTCGGGATGATGCCAAAGGATCATTGAAACAACTGCACCGCCTCATCGTGCTGTCGGCGACGTATCAGCAGCAGTCCAACCCCGTGTCTTTACTGGAGGGCGAGAACGACGCGATTCTCTTGCCTCAGACTGTGGATGCCGAAAATCGTTTGCTTTGGAGAATGAATCGGCAGCGGCTGGATGCGGAATCGTTTCGTGACGCAGTGCTGCAAATTTCCGGCCGGATCGATCTGACCATGGGCGGTCCGGGCATTCAGCAGTTCGCAATGACGACGGGTTCGCAACTGACGCCGAAGTTGCATTACGATGCGTTCGACTGGAATTCTGCGGCGGCTGGCCGACGCAGTATTTATCGAGTTGTCTGGCGCGGAATTACGGACCCGTTTATGGAGTCGCTCGATTTTCCGGACCTTGGTCAACTGGCTCCGCAACGCGGTGATTCTGTTTCAGCTCTGCAGGCCCTGACGTTTTTCAATAACAATTTCGTCCTGCATCATGCTCAGGTTCTTGCCGATCAACTGGAAGCCAGTCAGACCACACGGGATGATCAGGCGGCGGAGGCCTGTCGCCGGATTTGGCTCCGCGAACCCGAGGCTGAAGAACTCGCGATATTGGTTTCGTACGCCACAGATCACGGTCTCCCCGCCCTGTGCCGCGTCCTGTTCAACAGCAACGAGTTTCTGTTTGTGGATTAGAGAACAAATCGCAGTTTCTACCACGAAAGACACGAATTGCACGAAAGAATCCCACGTTGGTTCGGCTGCGACTTTTCGTGACTTTCGTGTATTTCGTGGTTACCTGCGTTCTGACAACTGGCTGAGTTTTTGAGTTCCGTAGTTCACAGTTGAGCCGTTGCATTGTGTGCCACTGGCTTTGCCAGTGCCTTGGATTTGGCAGGACCATGGGAGGGCAGGACGATGAATCGCAATTCCATTATCCGCTCTTTAATCGTCCTGACCCTAATCGTCCTGACAACATCGCTGCAACTTTTCGTCACTTTCGTTCCTTTCGCGGTCTAGTCCGCTCGCCTTATGCCAACGTTTTCCGCTTCACGCGAGGATTTCATTCACGACGTGGCCGTGGACGTCGGTGAGGCGGCGGTCGATTCCGTTCTGGCGATAGGTTAGACGTTTGTGGTCGATCCCCAGCAGATGCAGTACGGTTGCGTGGAAGTCGTAGCACCAGGTTCGGCCTTCGACGGCTTTGTAGCCCCAGTCATCGCTGCTTCCGTAACTGACACCCGCCTTGATGCCGGCTCCAGCCAGCCAGGTCACGAACGAGCCGCCGTTGTGGTCGCGGCCATCACCGCCCTGCGCGAACGGCGTGCGACCGAACTCCGTCGTCCAGATCAACAGCGTGTCTTCGAACATGCCACGAGATTTCAGATCGCGCAACAGAGCGGCGATCGGCTGATCGACCGAGAGCGCCATGGGAGGTAATTCTTTTGGGATGCTGCCGTGATTGTCCCAGTTCTCCGTTGCTCCCTGCTGACCGCTCCAGACCTGGACAAATCGCGTGCCGCGTTCGAGCAGCCGGCGAGCCAGCAGACAGCGGCGGCCGAATTCTTCGGTCGCCACGTTGTCCAGTCCATATGCCTTGTGAGTCGACTCACTTTCCTGTGACACATCAAAAGCTTCCGGCGCGGACAACTGCATTTTCGCAGCCAGTTCGTAGGACTGGATCCGTGATTCGAGTCGTGAATCCTGCGCGTGCTCGGCCGCGTGGCGGGTGTTCAGTTTTTGCAATAACGCGAAGCCATCTGTATCAGCTTCACGTGTTGCAAATTTGTATCGATCGTTGGCAAACAAATCAGGAACCGGATTCTTCCCACTGGCGTTGATGATCGTGCCTTGATGCACGGCCGGGAGAAAGCCCGACGAAAACGCTCCCTTCTGATTGTACGGCAGACCTTTTGCGTCGGGCAGAACGACAAAGGATGGCAGTTCGTCGGTCAGGTTTCCCAGGCCATAAGAAATCCACGCTCCCATACAGGGAAAACCGGGCAACTGAAATCCGGAGTTCATCATGTAGGTGGCTGGCCCATGCACATTGGTCTTGGAGGCCATTGCCATCAGAAACGCCATCTCATCCACAAGTTCTGCCTGATGCGGAAACACGCTGCTCACCCAACGACCGCATTCGCCATGCTGCCTGAAGGCAAACGGGCTTTTCATGATCGCCCCAGGCATCGCCACGAAGCCTTCCGGTTTTTCCTTCGGGCCGAGTTTCTGTCCGTGCAGGCGTTCGAGTTCCGGTTTATAGTCGAAGGTGTCCATCGGGCTGGCTCCGCCCGTCATGAACAGTTGAATCACGCGGCGAACTTTGGCCGGATGATGCAGGCCGCCGTTAAATTCCGGTCGAGGCGAATTATTGTCTGCCGCCCTGGCTTCCCGCGCAAGCATCTGTGAAACGGCCAGACCGCCGAAACCGCCTCCGATGTTCCACAAAAAGTCTCGCCGTGAATCTGTCATAGGAGGCTCGGTGTTGAATGACCAATGTTTAATTCGCAATGGCCAAGGCAGGTGACCACGAAAGGAACGAAAGAGACCAAATATCGCAGTCGCATTATCATCTGCTTCCTTTCGTGGTAGGTACTGCGATTTTGTTTTCTTACCGCAAGGACTACAAACAGTTAGAACACTAATCAGCACTGATTATCACTAATCGGGTGCTCAGATTTTCTGTTTTTCATTAGTGTTGATAAGTGGAGATTAGTGTTTGAAAACGAAAAGTCGCAGTCGGGTTGTCATGTGATTCTTTCGTGTATTTCGTGACTTTCGTGGTAGGAATTGCGATTTGGTTTCTTACCAGCGATTTAGCGCTTTGCGATTGGCACAAATTTCTGAGCGCGTTCGCCGTAGATGTCGCCGATGTAGACGTTGCCTTTAGAATCCTGCGCGATGCAGTGGGCACCGACTGTTTCGCCCGGTTTGAGTTTCGACGTGTCGGGCATATCTTTGTTGGTGCCGATGTCACCCAGCGGCATCGTCCATGTCTGCTGAACACGACCCTTGGTCGTGAATCGCATAAAGAGCTGGTCCTTGTATTCAGGGTATTGTCCATGGCGATACCACCAGTGAGGTGATGATCCGCAGACCCACAGTTCGTCATTGTCGGTCACCGACAGGCCCCAAGGCATCAGGACGTTAGCCCATTGATCAAGGAATTCTCCTTGCTGGTTGAAGAGCTGAATTCTTCCACTGTTCCGATCGGCGATATACAGCGTTCCCTGGGAATCAACAACAATCGCGTGCGCGATCTGAAGCTGGCCTGGCTTAGGGCCTGGCTTGCCGAAGGCTTTAATAAATTTGCCGTCTTTGTCGAGATGCACAACTCGCTGCGTGCCGCCGCGTCCGTAACCGTCAGTCACGAAGATCTCACCGGTTTTCGTAATCGCCATATCGGTTGGCATGTTGAAGTGCGTCTCGTCGGATCCTTTTTCGCCGCGCACGCCGAGTGTCTGTTGTAGTTGGCCTTCCGGAGTGAATTTCTGCACAACATGCAGACCGAAATCGGCGACCCAGATATTTCCTTCATGGTCAATTCGCAGATGATGCGGATTGATGAACTGATCCTGTCCCCAGGTGCGGACGAAATCGCCGTCGGCCGTATACACCTGAACGGGGTCCGGACCTTTGCGAAAGAACCAGATCTGATCCTGTTTATCGACCGCCAGTCCGGAAACCCAGCCTTTGCCGCTGACATGATCCGGACGTTTCGGCCAGGACGGATCGACGTCGAATTCGGTCACCACCGGGTCGTCGTCCTGAGACTGCGCCGGCAGCGCGGCGGTCACCATGCACAGGACCACCAGCGACATCAGGCTGCCTCGTTGAAACAGACCGTGCAGGAAAGATTGAATCGGCATGGAAGATATCTCCAGGGAAGGGATGTTTGAACAAGTATGAGTTTTGGATTCTCTGTTGCCTATAGTTTAATAAGAAAACTAATTGCAGTTTCTACTACGAAAAGTACGAAAAACACGAAAGAATCACATGCCATTGCGACTACGACTTTTTGTTGCTTTCGTAACTTTCGTGGTCACCTGCATTCTGAATACTCTCTGCGTTTCTGATTTCAGTAGTGCAAAGTTGAGCGTTTTCATTCCGAGTTGGGCCATTTGATTGTGTGCCACTGGCTTTGCCAGTGCCTTATCGTTCAGTGAATTCCAGGACAGCACTGGCGGAGCCAGTGGCACACCACGGATCGCTACCGGATTTCGCTGCAGTCTTTGCGTTCATTGTGGCTACAAACCAAATCGCAGTTTCTACCACGAAAGACACGAAATGTACGAAAGAATCGCCAATCATTGGGACTGTGATTTTTCGTCACTTTCGTTCCTTTTGTGGTCACCTGAACGCATGTAGAAAAAGGGGGCACAGCACCCTTCGGGCCATTTGCCTATTGGTTATCGCGGTAGGGACGGCTGTCGCCAGCCGCCCCCCGCACAGATCCGTACTTGAAGGACTACCTCATACGGCTCCTGCCTTGAGTCGGGCGCGAAAGCGCTGGTTGGGATAAGGATGGGTGATGCGAGGACGAGGCAGGTGCAGGCGGGCAAGCCGCTGCATTCTGTCCCATGTCCACGTGCTGCGACCACGCTGACTACGCCGACGGATCACCGCCAGCCAGAGCCGAGTGACTTCATCGACGAAACGGCACAAGCAGTGACTGTTGCTCGGAACGGCGTGATAGTTCAGCCAGCCCTGCACAACACTCCGCAGCCAGCGACCCGTTTCGCCGAGCGGGCGATGCATACGTTTTCGCAGTTGCTCGTTGATCTTCTGAAAGGTCGCACGCACCCGTTTGGCAATCGAGTGACGATGGATCGTGAACCGGCCGTGCTCCTTCGTCTGAGCACACTTGTGAGTGAAACCCAGAAAATTGAAAGTCTCGGGTCGGCTCTCGCTATGCCGCTCTCGCCGTTCGATGGCATACTTCCCAAACTCGATCAGTCGAGTCTTGTCCTTGTGCAGCTTCAGTCCAAACTGGGCAAAACGTATGTGGAGTGCTTCCAGACACGCGGTCGCCTCGTTGTGGTTTTCGAAGCCAATCACAAAGTCATCTGCGTAACGCACTATCACGACATCGCCGCGACAGCTCTTACGCCACCACTGAATCCACAAGTCGAAGACGTAGTGCAGATACACATTCGCAAGGAGTGGTGAAGCCACCGCGCCTTGAGGTGTACCGACAGTGGTCGGCGACCATTCGCCATCTTCACTCACTCCGGCTCGAAGCCATTTGCGGATCAGACGGAGAATGCGTGGATCGCCAATCCGTCGCTCCAGAAAACTAATCAACCACTCGTGGTCGATCGCGTCAAAGAAGCCTTCGATATCGGCATCCAGTATCCAGTTCACCTTCTTGCTGGTAATCGCCACCGACAACGCATCAAGTGCGTTATGTTGGCTGCGGCCAGGCCGGAACCCATAACTGAACCCGACGAAGTCCTGCTCGTAGATACTTTGCAACACCCAGACCACCGCTTGCTGGACGATTTTGTCTTCCAGCGAGGCGATACCCAGCGGGCGAGTACGCCCGTCGGGTTTGGGGATGTGTATCCGCAGAGAAGGCTTCGCACGGTAGGCTCCCCGGTGAATTCGCTCGTGAAGGTCTGCGATGTTAGCCTCCACGTCTTGCTCGTATTCATGCCATGTCACTTCATCAACTCCGACGGCTGCGGTCTTCTTCAGGTTGAAGAAGGCGGCATAGAGACAGTCGAAATTGATGTGATGCAGCAGAGCGGTGAATCGTAGCGTGCTGTCCTTTCGGGCAGCTTCACGCACGCCATGCAGCCCGCTTGACTTGCGCTGGGTCCGGCTCGGTGTCCGGGGCAAGTCGGCCTGCACGTCGTTCCTCTTGGCTGAGTCCCTTTCCTCGATCGACTCCGCAGATGCTTCAGCAGCACCGTTGTTCGCCGACGTCGCAGGTACTATGGACTCATCTGAATTCCGGTTGGCGTTCATGTCAGCCTTTCCGTCTGAAACGTTTGCTGCCCGTTCCGCTGGCGAGATTCATCGTTTCTCGTTTCCAGTGGAAACCAACCGGACCTCCCGGTTCTCGCGTTTGGAATGTCCACGCATGCACAGGGTCTCAGACTCCGCCGTGTCCGTCGTTGCCTTGCCATAAACGGCAGCGACGATGTAGCCTTCTCCCTGTCAGGACAGGATCGGCACACAGAAGTGGTGATGTCGGAGCTCAATGGCTGGCCTGCGTTTCCCTTCGCACGGACGCTTAAGACAGACCGAGGTCCGCCCCTCCGCTGAAGGCCGAAGTAATTGGCTAAATTTTCTTCGTAAGACACTTTCATTCTCTATTCCAAACCGGTTTATCCCGGCACACCCTGACCGCCTTCGTCTTCGTGGTGGCATTCTTTCCGGCTGCCTTTATCGCTCCAAGACGCTCCACAGCGGCCTGAAGCTGCTCGGCGACCCAGCCGTTCAAGCTCTTGCCAGACACGACCGCAGCCAAATTCACCTGACATATTCCGTCATGGCGTAACTCCTGTGCAAATTGATTGATGCGGCGTCCAGGGATCGCGGAGCGTCTACGGCTGGAACCGGACGGTCACTTTTAGCGCTCTCCCATCAGGCCACTTGGCGCCCGGAGGCAAAACCAGGTTGCGCTCCAACGCTTTGCCTTCAACGATGGACGGGAGATCGATCAGTTCTGTGTTGATTTCATTGAACGATTCGCGAATGCTCTCGGGGATTAAGACACGAACTCTTGATGGTTCGCTGCTGGCGACACGTTCACGATCAGTTCCTGAAATCGCAGTGAAGGCAGGTCGCACGGGCAAGTCAACGCTCACCAGCCGCTCCGTTTTTACCAGGACTGCGGATGGATTAACATGTTCCAGCGAAAGCCCGGTCGGCACTTTGAAGTGTTCTTCCGTGAGGAGAATATCCGCATTGCCTCGCACGCTGCTAAGGTCGATTGATGCTTTTAAGTCCGATGGGTCAAGCCTCGTAAAAGCGTGCTTGGAGCCGCTCAAGGTCACTTGAGCCACGGAGGGGAATGTATCCTGCACAACCCAGCCATCGGCCACATTGCGGAGTTCGATCGGAACATCCCGAAACGTACGCCGAAGCGTCTCGACATCGTAGGCGAAAAGAAACCACATTCCGCAGGACATCGCCGCCGCAAGCAACTTCAATCCTACGTTGGCGGTGAGCCAGTTCCCTTTGGCGACTTCCTTTGGAGTTTGTACTCGCCGCCCGTAGAATCCATCCAATTTATGTTTCAGTTCGCCGATGGATTCAATCGTATCCAGTCGAGACTCTTCTGCGACTGAAAGTGTCCCTCGTTCTTCCGAAACCACGATTACTAACGCATCGCAACACTCCGCCAAACCGAGTGCCGCAGTATGCCTGGTTCCAAAACGCCCCACCTCCGGCAGGTGTATTGACAATGGCAAATGAACGCCTAGTTTTTCGATCACATCACCGTCAATCAAAACAGCTCCGTCGTGGCCTTGCGTCGCCGTGTGAAAAATGCTGTGCAACAGCGGAATGCTGATTCGGCCATCCACGGACACGCCTCCGCTCACGTGTGGTTCGATCGGCTGACGTCCCTGGATCGCAATTAATGCGCCGATCTTTTCTTGCGCCAACAGGGTGACTGCTTCCAGCAACGTATCGACGCTTCCACTCGCTGCTTTCGATCGGTCAGAGAACTGCCATGTTGAAAGTTTTTCGAAACCTCGCCGGATGTCCTGCTGAAAAACAATGATCAGGGCCAGCAGGATCACCGTCAGGCCAATCCGAAATGCCGAAAGCGTCAAGTACATGTCCAATAGATGGGCGCTGGCGTAAAGAGTGGCAATTAGCAGCAGGCAGATTGCGACCGCCCGAGACGCCCTTCGGCGCAGCCATAGCAGCCCCGAGTAGACGAGTGCGGTGACGACACACACATCCAGAATGTCAGCGATTCGTATGTGTTCGAGGAGATCGTTAATTTGAATATTCCCCAATGATGAGCAGAAACGCAGCATGCACATAAACGCCGATGCCGCGAAATTCACCGATTTTCCAAGACCATTTCATGCGACAATTCTCTATTGCTGTCCGCCTTGAAAACAAACAAGTAAGTTGATTCACCCTGTTTGTCCCAATTTGTCACCCGAATGAGATCAGCGGTTTAATCATTCCATCCTCTTTGGTCTGCATCATGCGGAATGCTTTCTCGATGTCCTCGAACGAAAATCGGTGTGTTGTCAGAGCCCGGGGATCGACTCGTCCCGTCTCGATCAGGCGCAACAGACGGCTCATCCGTTCCGAACCGCCGGGGCACAAGGCCGTGCGGATCGTCTTGTCGCTCATGCCTACGCCCCACGCCTCGCGTGGAATCGGCACGCTGTCGCCATCGCCGTGATAGCCAATGTTCGAGATCGTCCCGCCAGGACGCGTTACTTGCACACACGCGGCGAAGGTTTGCGCTGAGCCTAGTGCCTCGATCGCCGAATCAACGCCCTTGCCGCCCGTGAGTTTCAGGATTGCTTCGACGGAGTCTTCCTTGGTGAAATCCACGATCACGTCGCAGCCATACTTCTTTGCGAGCGCGATACGGTTTGGCATGGACTCAACTCCGATGACGAGCCCGGCACCGCAGAGCCGAGCGCCGACGGTTGCCATCATCCCGACAGGCCCTTGCGAGAACACGGCGACGCTGCCACCGATGGGAATGTTCGCGAACTCGGCGGCGACGAATCCAGTGCTGAGCATGTCGCAACAATAGGCGGCCTGCTCGTCCGAAAGTCCGTCTGGTATTGGCGCGAGATTGGCGATTGCGTTGTTGACGTGGAAGTACTCGGCGAAGCTGCCGTCCTTGAGATTGGCAAACTTCCATCCGCCAAGCATCCCGCCGCACTGGCTCGGATAGCCGCGCTGGCAGTTGTCGCACGCGTAGCATGGCGTGATCGCGCTGACCGCTACGCGTTGACCAACGTGGAACAGGCCGCTCGCCACTGCGACTTCACCCAGTTCATGGATGACGCCCACGGCTTCGTGCCCGAGTGTCAGGCCCTGACGATCGCCGATCGCGCCCGCCACGGTGTGAGTGTCCGAGGTGCAGATCAGCGCGGCGGTCGTACGAATGATGGCGTCGTTCGGCCCCGGACGTGGGATTGGCTTCTCCATCAAGCCGACTTTGCCGATACCGTGCATCACAAAACACTTCATCATTTTAGACATGCGCGGCTCTTGAATGAATCGTCATTGTTTGTAACTTACTTCTCAAACTGATTTGCCTTCGCTCTCACAATCGCGGCGCTGTGTCACGCGATGATCAGCTCTTCGTTGGTCGCGATGACTTCCACGGCGCATTGACTCCCGGCTCGCCAGGAAACTGCATGTCATCACGTCATTGTTTCGGACACGTTGGCCAGGATTTCCTGCAACTCGGCCAAACGAGCGGGCTTGACCAGGTGATGATTGAAGCCCG
>Ga0335397_10002646_pt1 | contig 24377 bp, 20 predicted proteins | sample MAT04_FD_205740 | JGI IMG/M metagenome (GOLD analysis project Ga0335397, IMG submission 205740) | Freshwater microbial communities from Lake Fryxell liftoff mats and glacier meltwater in Antarctica - MAT-04 (spades assembly) (version 2) ... | reverse complement strand
GTTCCAGTGTCCGAAAGGACGTGGGGGTTCAACTCCCCCCTCGCGCACCAGTTGAGTGTTACTAGCCCTTATGTGGGGGTGTCGGGTGCTACAGCACCCGACACCCCCACATTCGTGCTGTCACCCCGGGTATTCGACGGGGATCGCGTTGATGAGGGTCTGCAGCTCGTCGGCTTTGGCAGCGTTCCACTCCGGCGGGGGCACCACGTTGCCCCACGCGTAGACGATCGTGTTGCTGTAGTTGCGACCGTGTCCGACCGGCACGCTGACGCCGAAGAACTGATCAACGGTCACCTGCAGGAACGTGATGAGTGGGAACCAGCGGGTCTCGGGGGAAGCGTCTGACCCTCGAGGTTCCTCCAACCAGTCGGATTCGGTGGGCGTTGGCATGACGACCATTCTGCTTCGATCCGTCGGAGGAGCATTCCTGACGCGCCCCCGTGCGCCGGTTGCCTATTCGCTCTGGTGGCGCCGGAGCTTCTTCAGCCCATCGGAGGAGAGCCGGGCTAGGACGGCTGCTCGAGTCACGGGGCTCAAGCCGGCCAGCTGCGCTTCGAAGCCATCGACCACCAGGTCGGCCTCGTTCTGGCTCTCGCGTACGCGAGACACAGCGAAGCCCACGACGACGGCCGCAGCGGCGGTGACCACCACAAGTCCGAGGATGCGACCTGAGCGGCTCATGCGTGACCCCATCGTTCGTGGTGTCCCGGAGCCGATCCAGCCGCAGGTACACGCGTTTCAACGTGCTGGTCAGGCTAGTCCAGGCGCACCGACCTGCCAGGTGGGAGTGGGTTGTCGTTGCGTCACGCATGCGATGCGCCAAGGTGGCCCCATGAAGAATCAGGCGAGCGATCCGCTCGACGACGGCGTCCTCGCGGTGACCGATCTCGAACCGATGGCGCGCGAGCGATTGCCACGCGAAGTGTGGGACTACCTCGCAAGCGGTGCAGGCGACCAACGCACTCTTGATCAGAACATTGAGGCGTGGCAGTCGCCGCCCTTCGCGCCCAAGGTGATGATGGGTCTGGTCGCGATCGACACGTCTATCGCGCTGCTCGGTCGATCCCTGCCGCACCCGATTCTCTTCGCGCCGACCGCTCTGCAGACGAACTACCACCCCGACGGTGAAGCGGCGACGATGCGCGCGGCCGCTCGAACCGGAACGACGTATATACAGAGCACTCTCAGTGGTGTTCCGCTCGATCAGATCGGCGCCATCGCCCGTTCCGCGCCCACCGAGGACGGCGATGCTGCCCACTGGTGGTTCCAGACCTACTTGCACCACGATCGAGGGTTCACTCGATCGCTCGTCGAATCGGCCATCGGCGCGGGTGCGGAATCGATTGTGCTCACCGTCGACTCACCTTTGCTTGGTGCGCGCGACGATGATCGACGTAACGGATGGGGAGGGATGCCCGACGACGGCATCCGCATTCATGAGCGAATCCTGAACCCCTATTTGGCATCCGACATTTCATGGACCGATCTCGACTGGCTCGTGGATCTGGTCGGCGACGTGCCGGTGCTCGTCAAGGGTGTGCTGCGTGCTGACGATGCCGTCGAAGCGATCGAGCATGGAGCGCGAGGCGTGATCGTTTCGAACCACGGGGCCCGCAACCTCGACACCATTGTTCCGACCGCCGTGGCGTTGCCGGCCATTGCCGGCGCGATCGGTGGACGCGTACCGGTGCTCGTTGATGGCGGTGTCCGCCGGGGCACCGACGTGGCGCGCGCGTTGTGCCGTGGTGCCGACGCGGTGCTCGTGGGTCGTCCGTACGTGTGGGGCCTGGCCACCCATGGCGAGGCCGGAGTCGCTCACGTGGCGCAGATCCTGCGCGCCGAGCTGGCCATGGCGATGGGCCTCGTTGGTGCAGCGACCACAGGGGAACTGACGCCAAGCTTGCTATGGCCGCCACGCTGATCGTGCTGTGAGCCCGGTCAGAGCCGCGCCCCACCAGAGATGGGTCAGCGCTATGAGTCCGACGGCCGTATCCACCAAAGTTGAGACGTCCTCGGCCGTATGCCCGACTAGGGGTCGCATCGTGACCGCCGCCGAGACGAGCGCACCGAGACGAGCGCACCGAGACGAGCGCACCGAGACGAGCCAGACGGCCGGGCGACACCAGGTGGTGGTGCTAATGGGGCACGATGACCCGGTGCCCACGACGACCCGGTGCCCCAGGTGATCAGTCCTACGCTCGACGACCCATCGATCGCTGCTGCGAGCGAGGGCGTCGGTGGTCGGCTCGGCTCTCGTGCACTCCGGGGCACGAACTGGTGGACGCCCTTCCAGGTGTGCATCCTCTTGTCCTTTCTGGTCTTCGGCGCCGGTGTGCTGATGCGCTCACCGTGCGCCGACGCTGCTTTCCAGGACGGCGGCACCTACGTCAAGCTTTGCTACTCGGATATAGGCAAGCTCTACGTCGATCGCGGCCTCGACAACGGCACGTTCCCCTACGCCTCGCGCACCGATGGCAGCGAAGTCGTGGAATACCCCGTGCTGCAAGGTCTGCTGATGTGGTTGCCGACCAAGTTCATCGGTGGTGACGGCGACGTGGAGGCTCGGACGCTTCGTTACTACGGGATCTCCTCTGTCCTGCTGTACGGGCTGCTGCTCATCGCCATCTGGGCGACGATGCGGACGGCCGCCCGGCGGCCCTGGGACGCCGCGATCCTGGCGGCAGCGCCATCGGTGGCATTGGTGGGCACGCTCAACTGGGATCTGCTCCCCGTGGCCCTACTCGCACTGGCGATTCTGGCGTGGTCGCGCGAGCGACCATGGTTGGCCGGCGTCCTGCTCGGCCTCGGCGGTGCTGCAAAACTCTACCCGCTCTTCATGCTCTTTCCGTTGCTGCTGCTCGCCATGCGAACGGGTCGATACCGCGGCTTCTTGCGCGCGTTTCTCGCAGCGGCCGGCACGTGGTCGTTGATCAACCTTCCCGTTGTCTTCCTCTATCCCGATGGCTGGTGGCGCTTCTACGACCTGTCGCGCGAGCGCGGGATCGACTTCGGCTCTCTATGGCTAGGGCTGCGCTATCTCGGCGTCCCCATTGACTCGGTGAGTCCGAACGTGTTGGCCAGCACCGGATTCGTGGTGCTGCTGGCGGCCATTGGCGCATTGGTTCTGATGGCGCCTCGTCGTGCACGCTTCGTGCAGATCGCTCTGCTGGTCGTGATCGCCTTCCTGGTCACGAACAAGGTGTATTCGCCGCAGTTCGTCTTGTGGTTGCTGCCCCTGGTGGCCCTTGCTCGCCCACGTTGGCGCGACGTCATGATCTGGCAGACCGCGCAGGCGCTGTACTACGGCGGCGTATGGCTGTGGCTCAATCAATTCGCCGACGCCGCCCGCGCATTGAGCGACAAGGGTTACGCCGCCCTCATCGTGATCCAGGTGGCCTCGCAGGTATACATCGCGGCGCTCGTGGTGCGCGACATCTGGTGGCCGGACAAGGATCCGGTGCGCAGCGGCGCTGATGGGTTGCCGAGTGGCTCCGACGATTCAACGGGCGGCGTCGATGATCCCAGTGGTGGGGAGTTTGACCAGGCGCCGGACGCGCGCGGGTTTCCGCTGACAGGTGGCCGGTGGGCTGTGGCCACGAGTGCCGCACCGCTTAGCGGCCCCGAGCCTGACGTGGAGGACGAAGTGAAGGACGAAGTGAAGGTGGACGTGGTCGACGCGGATCATGCAGATCATGCAGATCATGCAGATCACGACGATGTGGCGACTCCCGCGCTGACGCAGCCGCGAACCACCTCACCCATGACGACGATGGTGGTGCCGGCAGCATCGGTCGAGGTTCGTTCGGGCCTGCCCGGCGTCTTGAATCGGCTGACCTTGGGCGACCTCTCGGCTCTGCGGTGGTGGGCGCTGACGCGCATCGCCACCCTGGTCGGCGTCGGGGCGGCGGCCTGGCTCTTGGCCTCTGGCAGGGACCCGGCTACGGGCTTCTTCTCGCGCTGGGTGCGATGGGATGCCGTTCACTTCGAGACCATCGCGAGCTTCGGCTACGACGGCGATCCCACGCGGGCCGTCGTTCCGTTTGAAGCGTTCTTCCCTGGGCTTCCGCTCACGCTCAAGCCGCTGCTGGCCCTGGGGCTACCAGGGGGCCTGGCCGGGCTGCTCGTCTCAGCCACCGCCCTGGCGGTAGCGGTGGTGGCGCTGCGCCGGCTCGGCGACCTCGAGTTCGGTCCCGGCATCGGCGAGCGCGCCGTGATCCTGCTCCTGCTGTCGCCGTGGGCGGTCTTTCTCATGGCCGGCTACAGCGAGGCGCTGTTTCTCGGGTTTGCGCTTCCCGCCTGGCTCGCGGCCAAGCGCAATCACTGGTGGCTGGCGGGCATCCTCGCGATGGGGGCCTCGTCCACCCGCGTCACCGGCCTGTTCCTGGCCCTTGCCTTGGTCGTGCAGTTTTTCTTGTACGCCAAGGAGAAGGCGACGAATTGGCCAGCCATTCTGTTGCCCTTCTTCCCGCCGTTCGTGTACACGGTTTTCCAGTGGCAGCGCACGGGTGATCCGATGCGTTGGCTCACGGCGCAGGAGGAGGGATGGGACCGACGCTTCACATTGCCGTGGAATGCCTGGGAGACCACATGGAACGGCGCGTTCGGTGGCGGACAGCCGACGAACTTCGTGTGGATGTGGCGAGCCGAACTGGTTGCGGCGATCCTGGCTGTGGCCGTCACGGCGTGGTTGCTCTGGATCCGTCGCTGGCCCGAGGCCGTCTACGTCGGTGGTCAGACGCTGGCCCTGATCACCTCGTCGTACTTCTTCTCGGTGCCGCGCGCGTTCCTGCTCTGGTGGCCTGTATGGATCGGCCTTGCCGTGCTCGTGCATAAGAAACCCGCGTGGTGGCCATGGATCCTGGCGGTGTTCGTGCCGCTCAACATCGCGCTGGCCATCGCCTACACCCAAAGTCAGTGGGCTGGCTAGGCGCATACTCCAGCTGACATGAGGAAGGGCACCGGCTATGGCCGGTGCCCTTCCTCATGTCGTGTGCGAGATCAGCGCGAGAGCGTGTCGATCCCCGCGATCGCTTCGGCCGCGCGGATCTGCTCGGTGCCGACGCGCACGTGCAGCAGTTCCTGCACGCGCTCCTTGCCGAGCATGTTCTCCGAGATCTTGTTCATCGGATCAAGCTCGTAGCCGTAGCGACGCAGCAGGTGATCGCGCTCCATCAGGCTGGCGCGCTCCGACTCGGGCAACGGGTTCTTCATACCGTCCTTCCACCAGCCGAGCCAGGTCTCGAAGCGGGTGAGGGCGGCCTCGCGCAGGATCGGGATCGCCTCGGCCTCCTTACCCAGCGGTGCGGTGTAGGAGTGGGCGTTCGGCGAGTTGAGTGCGCGCATGTAGGTGCCGTGCGACACCGACCAGGTGAACAGCTCGTGGCCGCGCAGCTTGAGGAACTCCTCGTTCTCGGCGCCGTAGTACTTCTCGAGGTAGTCCACGTCGACGCGGACATCGCGGCGTGCCACCAGCTCGGAGTAGTAGAAGACCTGGGGGATCGTTCCGAAGACCATGACCAGGTGCGGCACGTCGGTCTCCTGCGACAGGAAGACCTGCATGTTCATGTCGAGGATCGAGGCCTTGCGGTTGCCGATCCACGAGTGCGCCACGTGCTCGGCGTGCTTGCCGGTCCACGTGTGCATCGAGCCCTCGAAGTTTCCGCTGTCGGTGATCCAGTAGTCCAGTCCCTCCGAGGCCGGCTGCTGGACGAGGTCGGGCATCTCGACCATGACCCGGTCCTTCATTTCACCGAGAATCCCGTACAACTGGCGATGGGTGTCCGTGACGTCGACGTCAGGGTTCTCGGCCAGGAACTCGTGAATGGTCTTGGTCTGACTGGCGGTCTCCGACATGCGGCATCTCCTGGAGTTCTAGCGTCGTGAGTGCTGATCGTTGCCGTGAAGCCTGACCTGATCGAACACGACCCGGGGGCACCCTGCTACCCGGTTGGGGAAATGTAGGTGCCTGATTCAGGCGAGTTGCTGGATGGCGCCGGCTCAACCGTTCGGCTGGCCGGTCGGCCGGTCTCCGCGGTGCTAGATGCCTTCGACGTGGTCGCGGTGCTAGATGCCTTCGACGTGGTCGAAGGTGGCAGTGGTCATGCGTACCTGGCAGGTCAGATCGCTTCCGATGGCCGGCGGCACGGTGTCGCCGGGTAGCCACAGCATGGAGACCTGCATGTGGGGCGGCTCGGCGAACCAGAGGCGTTTGCCCGCCAGGCGGAATGGTGAGTGAGCCCGGCCGAGCGCCTCCAGGCCGCCGCGGGCGACCGCCTTGCCGCGCCCGCTCACTCCCTTGGCCGCCGCCGGTGCCTCGAGGCCCACCCCGTTCGCGGTTCCGCCCGACACCACGACGACGTGGCCCTCACGTTGAGCCTTGCGTTGGCGGTAGCCGACGCGATCCCCGCGGGCGACACGGTGAACATCGAGCACAGTCGCTTGCACGGTGAAGGCCGAACGATCGCCCAACCAGAGCGCGGTGCCGATGCGGGGGCGCACGTCGGCACCGGGAAGGAAAGCGCGGACGCGGGCCATCTCAGTGGAGCTGAGGTGGCTGACCCAGAGCGTCTTGGGGCTCAAAGCGGCATCGGCCAGAGCGCCGGCCCAGCGATCCACCTCGGCAGCGGCGTCATACCCGGCCCCGCGATCGATGGGCAGGTGGAGGGCGTAGCCGCGGACGTCCAATGATTCAAGCGGCCGCAACAGCAGCGCCAGCTCACCTGCGTCGATGCCATGGCGACGCATCGAGGTGAGCACTTCGATGATCACCGGTGTGCCCTCATCGCGAGTGGCCAGCTCAAGGACGGCCTCGGCATGCGAAAGGGTCCGAATCGTTCCGGGCACCGAAGCGTGATCGCCAGCCGCGTAGGCGGGGTGCCACGGGGTGAGCACGAGCACCTCTCGATCAAAGGCCTCCTGCACCACTCGCGCCTCGGCGTTCGTCCCCACCGCGATGGTGTCGACCGGCAAGTCGGCGGCTTCAACGGCAAGTCGGTGCACGCCGAACCCGTAGCCGTTGCCCTTGATTACCGGCACGGTGCGTGGTTCGTCCTCGATCGTCGTCTGCAGCCCTCGGCGCCACTGGGCCGAGTCGACGCGGAGTGTGAAGCTCACGCGTTCATCCTCTCCTACCGGGGGAGGTTTGGTCAGCGACGGGCGAGATAGGCCTTCACGCCGCGGTGCAGCAGTGTGTTGATGGGCAGGTCGAACTCGCCGATGTATTCCACCGCTTGGCCGTTGGTGCCGAGCTTGAAGCGGATCAGTCCGAACAGCGGATCGGCGGCGGTCAAGGTGTCGCTGATCCCGCGGAGGTCGTAGACGGCGGCTCCGGCTTCGTGTGCGGCCTGGATCATCGCCCACTGGACGGCGTTGCTCGGACGATGCTCGCGGCTGCTTGTGGTCGAGGCGCCGTAGGAGTACCAGGCGTGGGTTCCGACGGTGACCATCGTGGTGGCGGCCAGCACCTCGCCCTCGCGCTTGGCTAAGAACAGGCGGATTCGCGCTTCGTCCTCGGCGCGCATGACGGTCCACATTCGCTGGAAGTAGGTCAGGGGTCGCGGGGTGAAGCGGTCGCGTTGCGCCGTTTCGAGGTAGGCGGCGTGGAAATCGGGAAGATCGTCGTAGCCGCCTTCGATCACCTCGACACCGTTCTTCTGCGCCTTGCGAATGTTGCGACGCCACTCCTGACTGAAGCCGGCGAACAACTCATCCAGGGTGCGGCCCGCCAGCGGCACCTGAAAGACGTACCTGGGCTGCACATCGCCGAAGCCGGCGCCATCGCCTGTCTCCTGCTGCCAGCCCGCGGCTCGTAGGTCATCGGCCAGCTCAGTGGCCCGCTCGTCGTGATGGTCGGGGGCAAGATCGCGCAGCCGCTTGGCCGCGCCCCCGGCGATCGCCTCCTTGAGGGTGGCCGATTCCCATCGGCGGGCGATCACCGGCGGACCCATCTTGATGGTGAAGGCGCGCTGACTCTTTAAATAGGCGGTCAGGGGTGCGGTCCAGGCCTGCACCGGCTCCGAGTGTTGCCCAGTGGCGTCGAGCCAGGGCAGCGAGGGGCCTTCCGGCAGATAGGCCAGCGACCACGGCAGTCGGGGAATCGGCCGGTAGAGCACCAGGCCCGCTCCGACCAAGTGCTCGCCGTCGAACCACCCGAGGGATCCGGAGCGCCAGTCGGCCTTGACCGCGCCCCACGCGGGCGTCTGGAGGAAGGACACCGAGGCTCTCTGGCTCCTGATCCATTCCAGGTGGTCGGCCGCGGGCAGCGCACGCACCGCGAACGAGGGTCCGGTCGGGCCTGACCGCGGTGACGACGACACGGCCCGACCCTAGCCACCGGCCCCACCGATGATCGTCGGGGCCGAATTCGTCGCATCGATCTTGAGACTCTCGATCGGGAGCGGCTGAGCAGCGACGACAACTCATCGGATCGTCGCTGCCTGTTCACCTGGACGTTGCATTCCCTTCCCTCTTGTCGGACAGGTTTGCACTCGTGCGAAACGTCCGACCCCGGACCGGCATGGCCGCCAGTTGTCGACCGCTGGTGGCCGGACTCAGTCGTTCACAGAACGCTCGCCCACCAATGGACACCCGCAGACCCGTGAAGGAGGCTCCGTTGCCCGGCCCCCGCGTCCTCTTCATGGGCGGTGACGGCGATGCTCCCCGGATCGAGGGTTCTGCGCCGGTGATCCCGGAGCAGGTCGCATCCGGCGAGAACGGATTCGTCCGTCCTCGTCGTTGGGTGCTCTGGCGGCTGCTCTCGGCCAACAACCGTGAACTCGGACGCAGCCAGGCTCTGCACGTCGACCACGACCTCTGCGTGCAAGATCTGCTCCGGCTGCTCGGCGCGATCAACCGGCTCGAACCGGTGATCACCCACGTCGACGGTCGAGCCGAGTGGACCTGGTCGCTTCTTCTTGACGGTGCTCCGGTGGCGCGCAGCTCGCGGGCCTATGGCCGGATCCGCGAGTGCCATTACAGCCTCGAGCAATTCCTCAGCACGCTTCCCGACGCACTCGTCATTGACGATCCAGAACGCATGGTGAAGCAACGCCGAGTCCACGCCGTCCCTGGCACCATCACCCCACTCCCTTTGGCGGAAGCCCTGTGAGCGCCACGTTCGTGCCCGTCGCCACGGAGGAGGCCGCCGATGCTCCTCGTGAGGTCGTCGAAGTCGTCGGCTTCTCCGACCGCATCTTTCGAGGCATCGCGCGGGGCAGCGGGATCACGGTGCTCGCGATCATGTCGCTCGTCGGCGTCTTCCTGGCTGTGCGAGCAGCCGAGGCGCTGCAATCATCGGGCGTCTCGTTCCTGACGACTCAGGCCTGGGAGCCCGACGGCGGCAAGTTCGGAATCGCCGCCATCATCGTCGGCACGGTCTTGATCGCCCTAGTGGCGATCTCCCTTGCGGTCCCGATGGCGGCAGCCGTGGCGCTCTACATCAGCGAGTACGCGCCGCGTCGGTTGAAGGCCACGTTCATCAGCCTCGTTGACCTCATGGCAGCCGTGCCCTCCATCGTCTACGGCTTGTGGGGGTTGTTCTTCCTCCAGCAGCACGTCACGGGGTTGGCGCGATGGATCTCCACCTACTTCGGGTGGATCCCTTTCTTGTCGGTCGAGGGTGCCGATCCGACCGACCCCCTCTCGCCCAGCACCGTCTACACCTCGTCATCGTTCATCGCCGGCATCGTCGTGTCCTTGATGGTCGCGCCGATCATCTGCAGCGTCATGCGCGAGGTCTTCTCGCAGACGCCGGCCGGAGAGCGCGAAGGTGCCTTCGCGCTGGGTGCCACGCGCTGGGGGATGATTCGCGCGGTCGTCTTGCCTTACGGCAAGGGCGGCATGATCGGTGGATCGATGCTGGGCCTTGGCCGCGCGCTCGGCGAGACCATCGCGGTGTTCCTCATCATCTCGCCGGTCTTCGAGATCCAGCCACGCATCCTGGAGAACGGCACCAGCTCGGTGGCCTCGCTGATCGCCTTGCGGTACGGCGCATCGTCAGACTTCGCCTTGTCCGCACTCTTCGCTGCCGGATTAGCGCTGTTCATCATGACGCTGATCGTCAACTTCATCGCCTCGACCATCGTGGCCCGGAGCCGTTCCGGTGCAGAGAGCGACGCCTGACATGAGCCTGACCATCGACCAGTCGGTGACGCAATCGGTTCCAGGGCCTCGTCCTGCCACGCATGTCGTTCTTCAGGAGCCAGACGCACCACAGGAACGCCGGCGCAGCACGGCGACGTTGCGCGCTACCGATGGCTATGCCATTGGTGGAGCGCTGGTGGCGGCGTTGTGCATGGCGGCCCTGCTGTTCACCAGCATCCTGCCGTTCAACGCTCCGTTCGGTTTCGTGGTCGTCACCTACCTGCTATTCGTCCCCACCTATGCGTTGCTGGTGTCGATGGACGAGAGCGGCCCGGCCGTGCGCGACCGGGTGGCCGCTGTCGTGATCCACAGCCTGGCCTTCGTGATGCTGCTTGCACTGGTGTTCGTGATCGCGTACTCATTGATCCGAGGCGCCCAGGCGCTGCGATTCATCAACTTCTTGACGAAGGACCTTGCCAGCACGGGGCCGCTGGATCCGCTGTCGTCCGGTGGAGTGCTGCACGCCATCGTCGGCACACTCATCATGATCGGAATCGCACTCGCGATCACGATCCCGCTGGGGGTCATGTGCGCCGTGTTCCTCAACGAGATTCCGGGCGGATTCACACGCTTCGTCCGCACCCTGGTCGAGGCCATGACCGCGCTGCCTTCGATCGTGGCCGGCCTGTTCATCTATGCGACGTTCATTCTGATCCTGGGCTTCCCGAAGTCAGGACTGGCCGCTGCGCTCGCCATGAGCGTCATGATGCTGCCGATCATCATCCGTTCCGCCGACGTGGTCCTGCGGCTGGTCCCGGGAACTCTGCGTGAGGCCTCATACGCCATGGGGTCTGGCCAATGGCGCACCGTGTGGCACGTCATCTTGCCCACAGCTCGATCCGGCCTCACGACCGCTGTCATTCTGGGAACGGCGCGCGGAATCGGTGAGACCTCACCGGTCCTTCTGACGGCCGGCGTGACGGCCTCGCTCAACACCAATCCCTTCAACGGCCCCATGGTCTCCCTTCCGCTCCAGGTGTTCGAGTTCGTCAAGTCGCCGGAGAACACGTTCATCATTCGCGGCTTCGGTACGGCCGGAGTCCTGATGATCCTCGTGCTGATCCTGTTCGTGGCTGCGCGGCTTATCGGCGGCCGGGCTCCCGGCAACCTCACCAAGCGTCAAGCACGCCGCCGCGTGGCGCAGTCGATCCGCGATGTCGAGCGGATGAGCGGAACCACAGACTCGACCGCGAACGTCACAGAGACCACGACCCCTTCCCCATGAGCAACAAGGAGCCCTCCGCCATGTTTTCGTCAGCGATGCTTCGTCGCGCTGCTGCAGTGACCGTGTCCATCCTGGTGGCGGCTTCCTTCTGGAGCCTCTCGACCCCGGCGCAAGCGGCCGGCTTCGTCTCGATCAGTGGCGCAGGATCGACGTGGTCGCAGAACGCGCTCGACCAGTGGCGCCGCAATGTCAAACAGTTCGGGATCACGGTCAACTATTCGGGCACGGGTTCCTCGGATGGTCGCAACCAGTTCCGCAACGGCACCGTCGACTACGCCGTGACCGAGATCCCCTACGGCATCAAGGACAACAACGTCATTGATCAGCCGCCGGCGCGCAGGTACTCCTACATGCCCATCGTGGCCGGTGGAACGAGCCTGATGTACAACCTGACGATCGGTGGCAAGCGCGTCACGAACCTTCGCCTGTCGGGTGCCGTGACGGCCAAGATCTTCACCGGTGCGATCACGTCGTGGGATGACGCGGCGATCAAGAAGGACAACCCCGGCCTCAACCTGCCAGCGCGTCGCATCGTTCCCGTCGTGCGCTCGGACGGATCAGGATCCACCGCGCAGTTCACCGCATGGATGGCAGGCACGCAACGGCCGACCTGGGATGCCTACTGCGCCAAGGCCGGGCGCCCCACACCGTGCGGAACCACCTCCTTCTTCCCTGTCGTCCCCGGCAGGGGATTCGTCGCCCAGTCCGGCTCCTTGGGGGTCAGCGGGTATGTGTCCCAGTCTCAGAACGTCGGCACGATCACCTACGTCGAGTACTCGTACGCGTTGAACCGAGGGTTCCCGGTGGCCAAGGTGCTGAACAAGGCTGGTTACTACGTCGAGCCGACTCCCAACAACACAGCTGTGGGGCTGTTGGCTGCGAAGATCAACACGAACGCGAGCTCGCCTGCCTTCCTCACCTCGGACCTATCGGGCGTCTACGCCAACCCCGACAGGCGCACCTACCCCCTGTCGAGTTACAGCTACATCGTGGTCCCGACCAAGGTCGAAGGCACGTTCAGCGCGAGCAAGGGCCGATCTCTTGGAGCCTTCGCCTACTACTTCCTATGCGAAGGGCAGAAGCAGGCGCCGGTTCTCGGGTACTCACCTCTCCCCATCAACCTGGTGAAGGCCGGACTGGAACAGGTGCGCAAGATCCCCGGTGTCGAGGCTCAGAGCATCGACATCAAGAAGTGCAACAACCCGACGTTCTCGGCTGATGGAACCAACCTGCTGGCCAAGAACGCTCCGCAGCCGCAGGCGTGCGACAAGATCGGCGCGACGCAGTGCGCCACGGGTACGGGTGGGGCCAAGCAGGCGACAGCCGTCTCGTCCGGCGGTTCGGGGGGTCAGGGTTCGACCGGCGGTAACGGTACGACTGGTGGCACTGCGGCCGATCCAGCGGCCGGTGGCGGAGCGGTCGGCGCGGACGGTGCTGCGGGTGGGGCCATCGATCCCGATACCGGTCTGGCTGCCGGGGCTGAGGGCGGCGAGGCTGGCAGCGGCACAGTTGCCGCGACAGCGATTTCGCTCAGCAGCGGCACCGGATGGGGTCTGCAGCAGACGGCGATGGTCCTGGCTGCCGGAATGCTCATTGCGGTCATGTTCGCTCCGCCGCTCGTTGCACGGTCGGTCCGCCGACGGAGGATGTCGTGATCAGGCGTCGCGCTGCATCCTTGTCTGCGGCCTTCGCCCTTGTCGCTGCTTCGACGTTGGGCGTTACGTTCACGTCGTCCGCCCAGGCGGTGTCGGCCGGTGCTGCCACGCCATCGGCCATCACCAAGACGGGCAGTGGTGCCTTTGGCGGGCTGAGAGTGTCGGTCAGCCAGACGGAGAACCTGATCGATCAGGTGGTACAGGTGGCGTGGTCCGGCGGTACACAGTCCCAGCCAGGGGGCGGACAGTTCTCCATCAACTTTCTCCAGATCATGCAGTGCTGGGGCGATGATGCTGCTGGTCCCAGCCGCGAGCAATGCCAGTACGGCGGCCTTCTGGGAGATCCGCGTGGCGGCGGTCAGGTGCCCACGCGACAGGTGAACTACGGATCTACGCTGGTCGATCCGCTCGAGACGATCAAGCAGGCTCCTGGATCGTTCAGGAACGTCTACGTTCCGTTCCGCTCGGTCACGGGCAAGGTCGAAGAGGGAACGGTCAGTGAGTTCTTCGACGTGAACACCACCAACGAGGTGCCGTTCGCCCAGACGCGATCGAGGGGCGAAGGCCAGGACTTTTTCAACGTGCAGACGATCCGCGAAGCTTCCGGGCTCGGCTGTGGCGAGCCGCGGACTAAGGCGGGGAAGACCACCGGGCGTTCGTGCTGGCTGGTCGTCGTCCCTCGTAACGACCGCGAGGTCGATGGCAGCCAGCGAACGATCTCGAGCAACGACCAGTTGATCTCCTCCCCCTTGAGCGCGAGCAACTGGAAGAACCGCATCGTCTTCCCCTTGAAGTTTGAGCCGATCGGTCGCCCCTGCCCCTTGGGGCAGGAGGAGCGCAAGACCGCCGGCCAGGAGAACGTCGCTGAGGCCATCACGCGCTGGCAGCCAGCGCTGTGCTTGGGCGGCGGACCGGTCTTCAGCTATTCACAGGTGTCCGACGACATCGCGCGACGTGAGCTGAAGACCGAGAATCCTGGCCTGACGTTCCTGAGCGACCCGTTGCCAAAGTCCGAAGTGCCCGATGGAGTGTCGGTGCTCTACGCCCCGGTCGCGCTGTCGGGACTCACGATCGGCTTCAACGTCGAAAGCCAGTCACCGTTCCGGGCCCCTGCCGAGATCAAGCAGAAGGATGGTGAACGCATCACCAAGATGCGGCTGACCCCTCGCTTGGTCGCCAAGCTTCTGACCCAGTCGTACACACGAGCCGCGGACGTGACGGCCCCCTCAGTGGCGGGCAACCCGACCGATATGACGCAGGATCCAGAGTTCAAGGCGTTGAATCCGAACTTCGAGGGCCTGCGAATGTCGCTTCCTGAATTGCTGCTTCCGTTCGGCCGTTCAGATGCTGCCGCGCAGGTGTGGACGTGGATCAAGGCTGATCCCGATGCCAGCAAGTTCCTCGCAGGCACCAGCGATCAGTGGGGAATGGAGATCAACACCAACTACAAGGATCTCGAGCTCCCGCGCGATGACTACCCGAAGTCGGAGAGTTACTGCCGGGCCTTCACCGATGACCGGCCCTCGCTCTGTACGCTCGACGCCCACCCCTATTCCGCTGACAATCTCGACGCAGCCAAAGCGGCGGCTCGCGGCGATACGCTGGCCCGCACTAATTGGGACCCGCTGGCCGAGCCTCCGGCATGGAAGAAGTCGCCGCCGCTTCCGAGCGGCACACGGGCCATCATGGCGCTGGTCGACACGGCATCGGCGGCCCGCTACGGGCTGGAGACCGCCGAGATCCGCAACGCGGGGGGTGCCTACGTCGCTCCGACGATCGGCTCGCTCCAGGCGGCCGCTGGAGAGATGAAGGCGGGTGAGAACTCTCAGGTTCTTGAGTCCAACCCCACGACGACGAATCCGAAGGCCTACCCGTTGGCGGCGCTCACCTACGCCGCGACGGTGCCGGAGGTGCTTTCCTCGGCGGCTAAGAAGGATTACTCCGCATTCCTGAAGTACGCCGCTGGCAGAGGCCAGATCCCGGGTGTCGAACCGGGGCAACTGCCTTTCGGCTATGCACCGCTGACGGCCGATTTGAAGTCCCAAACCACCAAGGCGGCCCAGAGCCTCGCCAGCGCCTCGCCGGCGACTTCCGGGGGAGCAGGCGCAGGCGGTGGAACGCCCGATGGTTCAACCGGAGGCCTGCCCGCGGGAGCCGACGGTGCTGCGGCCGGCGATCCGGGGGCGGCCGGTGGCGCTGATGGCGGCGTCCTCGGACGGGATCAGGCGATCAACGTGGCTCTCACGACGCCGATCGACGGGGCCGGTGCTGCCCGTCTCGTTCCGCTGCTGGCTTTGGTGCTCGGCCTGCTGGCTGCCGTGGGTGGCCCGGTGCTCCTGAGGTATTCGCGCACGGCCTGAAACCGCTTGGCTCCACCCAGTAGTCCCGAAGCCCGCGCCCTTCGACGGTCGCGGGCTTCGGGCTGTTCCGACCTTGAGCCGAAAGTGCAACTGGTTGCCAAAAGTTCACCTGGAGACCACCTGCGACGTGGGAATCGGTCATGCGGCAGCGATGGAGTACGTGAGTACCACCGGCAGGTCGACCACCTGCTCCCGAGTCCCTGACGAAAAGGACACTCCAGCCATGAAGTTCCGCGTAAACAAGACCGTCGGCGCCGTTGCCATCGCCGGTCTCGCGATGGTGGCCATCGGCGCCACCATGTCGCCCGCCTCAGCCGACCCCGTCGGTGCTCCCACCCAGCGCGCCCTTGCCGGCGTCGGCTCCGACACCACCTTCAACGTCCTGAACGGCCTCGCCGAGATTGTGCAGATCGGCGGCGTCAAGCAGCTCGCTTCCTACGACCCGCTGCCCGCGTCGTCGTTGATCAGCCCCAAGGCTGCTGCTAACTGCCAGAACCTGGTTCGCCCGAACGGCTCCAGCGCTGGTCGCACGGCCCTGTTGAACTCGCTCACGCCCGCCAACGCCATCAACGGTTGCTATGACTGGGGCCGCTCCTCGAGCCTCAACCTGGCTGCCGTGCCTACCGCCACCGGCGGTCTGACCTACGTGCCCTTCGGCGTCGACGCGTTCACCTACGCCGTGGCCAAGGACTCCTCGATTCCGCGTGACCTGAGCCTGGCCGACGTGAAGTCGATCTACCGCTGCGAGGTTCCCGGACTCGTCCCGTTCATCCCGCAGAGCGGATCCGGCACGCGCCAGTACTGGCTCGCCCAGATGGGCATCACTGAGGCTCAGGTCCTCAGCACCTACACCTGCATCAAGGACGTCAAGGCCGGCAACCCCGTGCAGGAGCACGATGGTCGCGTCCTCACCGCCAACAACGAGATCGTGCCCTTCTCAATCGCCAACTACGTCGCTCAGGGCTCGGGCGCTTCGGCCGACCTCCGCGGCATCGCCGACCTCGGCAACATGGACGCCAAGGCAGCTCTCGTGGCCAGCGACGCCGTGACCCTCAAGCGTGACGTCTACAACATGGTGCCGACCAGCAAGCTCGCGGTCGCGCCGTGGAGCACCGTGTTCGTCGGTTCGAACTCGCTGATCTGCCAGAACCCGAACACCATCAAGGCCTTCGGCTTCGGAGTTACGGCAACCTGTGGTTCGACGACGAACCAGACGCCTCTCTCCTAGTTCGTTCGAGCGTCACCGGGGGCTGGGCCCAGTGCTGGAACATCAGCCCGGCCCCCGGTGACGTGTGAGGCCCCTGCAAGAGACGGCGCTCAGACCAGAGCGTCGAGGGCGCGGTGCGAACCACGCCCATGTGCACCACCACTCACGCCACACACACCTCTCACAAGGAGCTTTGATCCTAATGTCTCGTAAGGTTCTTCTTCGCTCGACGGCGATGGCGGCTTCGGTCGCACTCATCGCTGGTGCGAGCTTCATGGCCCTCCAGCCTGCTCAGGCAGCTGTCGTGGGCGGCACGACCCTCATCCCCGCCACTGGCGGCATCGACACCCTGATCCAGGCGAACTCGTCGGCTCCGTGTGCCGCTCCCGCAACCAGGGTCCGGGCCATCGCCACGGGCTTCGGCTTCCCGGGCGGTGTGAACGGTCAGATCGTCGTTTCCCCCACCGCGGTCGGCTTCTCGACCTCGGCGCCGATGTCTCTGCCGCTGTCGAACTCGTTCCGCATCTACGCACAGAACAACGGCAACACCCCGCTCGTGGGCGCCTACGACGTTCGCATCCAGTGCGTCAACACGCTGGGCACGGTCATCTACGACGAGTTCCAGAACACGATGACGTGGACCACGCCGGGCAACTCGTTCGCCAACATCAGCGCGGCCACCTACACCTCGACGCCGTTCGTCGCCTCAGTTGCCACGACCACGGCACTGACCGTCGCTCCTGTCGGTTCGGCCGATGAAGGCACCAGCGTTGCCCTCACCGCCACTGTTGATGGCGGCGTGACCGACCCCAACGCCGGCACCGTGGAGTTCTTCGACGGCGCCACCTCGCTCGGCACCTCGCCGGTCGTGGCCGGCGTTGCCACCAAGTCAGTCACCACCCTGCCGGTCGGTGGCCGCACGCTCAGCGCGGTCTTCTCCGGCGTTTCCGGCTTCAACGCGTCGACCTCGCCGAACGTGTCGTACACGATCAACGACGTCATCGTCGCGACGACCACCACCCTGGCCGTGACCGGTAGCCCCACGCAGTACCAGCCGATCACGCTCGACGCCACCGTGGCCCCGAACAACGCTGTCGGCACCGTTGAGTTCCGCGACGGCGTCACCGTTCTGGCCACTCGCCCGCTCGTGTCCGGTACGGCGCAGTTCGTCACGTCGTCGCTGGCCGTCGGTCCTCACTCGCTCACCGCGGTCTTCGTTCCGACCAACGTGAACGACTTCTCCGGCTCCACCTCGGCTGCCCAGTCGATCACCATCGGCGCCCCCGCCGGTGTTCAGGAGTTCATCACCACCGAGATCCCTGCCGGTGCGCTGACGATCTCCCTGAAGACGGGCCAGGACGGCACTGTCGTCTTCCCGGCCGTGCTCGACGCTGACGGTGCCAAGTTCCGCGGCACCAGCCAGATCGACCCCGTTCGCGTCATCGACACCCGCTCGGGTTCGATCGGCTGGGTCGCTTCCGGTCAGCTCACCCCGTTCGCCCAGGGTGCTGGTCCCTCGATCGCGGCTGTGAACCTCGGCTGGACGCCGAAGTTCAACACGGCTGACTTCGCGACCGGTGTCAGCAACGCGCTCATGACCGTGGTTCCCGCGGCCCTGGTTGCTCCCGCCGATGGTGTTGCGCCTTCGGCTGGCACCTGGACCCGCACGCTGGCCACCTCGCCGGCAGGCTCCTCGGTCGGCACCGCCGACCTGGGTGCCGACATCAGCCTGGTGGCTCCCACCACCACGCTGCCGGGTTCGCACACCGCAGTGCTCACCCTCACCGCCATCTGATCGATTCTGATCAGGTGAGGTGATCACCGCACAGCAGCAAGGAGGCGGGGCGGGCCCACTGGGCCCGCCCCGCCTTCGTCACTTCTGGCCCCGACGAGGCAGACCCGACGAGGCAGACCCGATCCCTGGCCCCCCAGCGCCTGGCCCAGGCGGGCAGCCGATCTTTCCCGTGATCGTCCGATTCATGACACCTCCTGGACACCTTTCCGATGCCGATTCGTCACCACGACCGCTTAGACATCACCTCATGAAGTTCGAACGCACCGCGCTCGGGCGCCCGACGGGCGCCTCAGCCACCCAACGGCTCGTCATGAGCCTGCTGGTGGGCGTGCTGCTGGCGCTCTCAGCCGTGCTCCCGGGAGCCGCTGCGGCCTCGGCCACTTCCCCGATCGCGGGGGCCTCACCGGTCGTCGCTGATAAGCCTGACCCCTCGAAGTTGCAGACGTTCGGCATCGGTCCGGCCAACGCCAAGGGCCTGGACCGACGGTCGGCCTTCATCTACGTCGCCCGGCCAGGCGAGGTCATCAAGGACCGTTTCGCCCTGGTGAACTACACGACCAAGCCCGTGAAGGTCAGGGTCTACGCAAGCGATGCGTTCACGACCAAGGAAGGCGCTTACGACGTCCTCGCCGCCGCCAAGAAGTCGCGCGATGTGGGTGTCTGGGCTGGGGTGAAGGCACGCACGGTGACCATCCCGGCGCGGAAGTCGTTGAAGGGACCTCCCGGCCAGCTTGTCGTGCCGTTCACCCTCAGGGTGCCGGTGAAAGCCTCTCCCGGCGATCACGCCGGCGGTGTCATCGCATCCGTGAGCACCTTGCCGGTAGGCGGCCAGGCCAACGCCGTTGTCGTCGACAATCGGGTAGGCACGCGCCTCTACGTCCGTGTTCGTGGTCCTTTGGATCCGCGCCTTGAGATCCAGGACCTCACAGCCACTTACCAGGGCACCCTCAACCCCATCGGCCGCGGCACGGTGCGCCTCTCTTACCGCGTGAAGAACACCGGCAACGTCGCGCTGTCAGCGGTTCAGCGGGTCAAGGTGACGGGCTTCCTCGGAACCTCGGCCCAGGCCGAGCCGTTGGCCGACCTGAGCCAGGTGCTTCCTGGCGGTGACGTGTTGGTCACGGCCGAGGTCAAGAACGTGATTCCGACCATTCGCGTGAAAGCCGTCGTTGAACTGGATCCCTATTCCGGTCCGGTGGATGCCAAGCAGTTCATCCCCACGGTCAGCGCTTCCAGCGGCCTCTGGGCTATTCCGTGGACCCTGATCGCACTGCTGATCGCGATGATCGCGATCAGCTACTACCTCAACCGGCGACGCCGCGCTGCGCCGACCCACGAGGCCATTGAAACATCCGAGATCGACGACGTGGTGATGGTGCCGTGAAGCTCCGAGTGCTGATTTCTGCCCTGCTCGTGATGATGGCGTCGGTGGTGATCCCTTCGTCGCCCGTTCAGGCCGCCTCCCTTGGGGGTATCGACGTCGTGCCCTCCAAGGGAAGCGCGCTGACCCTGATCTCGGTTGTCACCGAGCGTGGCTGCAACGAGCCCGCGAAGCGTGTGTCGGCCGTCTTGTACGGCAAGGGCTTGCCCGATGACGGGCAGGTCGTGGTCGCACCGAGCACGTTGCTGCTCTCAACTTCCCGTCCCATGGAATTGCCGCTGAGCAACGCTTTCGTGGTCTATGCGCAACGTAATTCCACTGCGTTGCAGGGCACCTACAAGCTCAAGGTGCTCTGCACGGATCGCATCGGGGTTACGGTGCTGGACGAGTTCGGCACCACCATGTCGTGGCGCACTCCCGGGGGCGCGCTCAAGAACGTTGAGAAGGCCGCCTTCACCGCCAAGAGCACAGCGGGTGTGGTGGGAGCCGATTCCGGAGCCACCGCTTCCCCTGCTCCGAAGGCGACTCCCGGTGGATCCGCTCCATCCGCCCCGAATCCAGGCGCGTCGGCGCCTGTTGTCACGCCAGCGCCCGGCGGCGCGATTCCCGAGTACGAGAATCCAGACGGTTCGAACCCAGGGATTGCGGAACTGGTTGACCCGGCCACAGCCGCTGGAGCCAGCGATCGCACACCGGACCGCAGCGTGTGGTTCGTCGTGGGGTTCAGCGTGATCGCGCTGTTGATCGCATCGGCGCTGTGGTTCCGCGGCCGGAGGTCAACCCCATGAGTTCACGTCCCTTGCACGCCCTGCATGCGATGAAGGAGCAGCACCCGTGGTGAAGCGTTCGATCAGGACGGTCGCGATCGCGGCTGGAATCACGTTGGTGGGTGTCGGCACCGCCGTTGCTTTGTCGACGAGTGCCAGTGCCACGATCGTGGGTGGGGCGACGTTGAGTCCTGCCTCTGGTGGGATTGATTCGTTGATCTCGGCGGGTTCCTCGGGTCCGTGTGCGGCGCCGGCGGTGAAGGTGCGGGCGATTGCTGTGGGATTTGGCTTCCCGGCGAATGCGACGGGTCAGATCATCTACGCGCCCACGACGGTCGGTTTCTCGACGGCGAACCCGATGCTGCTGCCGTTGTCGAACTCGTTCCGGGTGTATGCGCAGAACAATGGGAACACCCCGTTGGTGGGTGCCTATGACGTGCGGATCCAGTGCGTGAACAGCCTGGGCAATGTGATCTTCGACGAGTTCCAGAGCACGATGACGTGGACGACTCCGGGCAACTCCTTCGCCAATATTGATGCGGCGACGTTCACCTCGAGTCCCACTGTTGTGGTGCCGCCGACAACGACGGCGCCTCCGACAACGACGGCTCCGCCGACAACGACGGCTCCGCCGACAACGACGGCTCCGCCGACAACGACGGCGCCTCCGACAACGACGGCTCCGCCGACAACGACGGCTCCGCCCACCACGACGGCTCCGCCGATCGCGTCGCCGGTCAACGTCACCTCTCCGTATCTGGTCGGCTCGGCTCGGGTCGGCGGCACTCTTGCCTGCCGCGCCGGGTCGTGGACCGGCGCAACGGCCCTCTCGATCCGCTGGCTGCGCAACGGTGCGGCCATTACCGGAGGAATCAACTCCACCTATCGACCCACGAGCGTCGACTACCTGAAGTTCGTTTCCTGTCGCGTGACGGCATCGAATGCGGGTGGGGCCGTAGCCGCGTTTACCAGCGCGCCTCGCATCGGTGCCGGCGTCTTCGTCAACACCAAGGCGCCCTTCCTGACCGGGACGCCGCGCGTGGGCCGAACCCTCTTTGCAGCGCGCGGTTCCTGGTCGCCAGCCCCGAGCTCGTACAGCTACCAGTGGCTGCGCAACGGATCAGCCATCAGCAAGGCAACTCGAAGCTTCTACGTGGCCTCGTCGGCCGACCGCGGCAAGAACATCAGCGTGCGGGTCACAGTGAAGGCGGCCGGGTACTCGACCACCTTCCGCACCAGCAAAGCCGCACGCGTTTCGTAGTACCGCAGGTCGGAGCACCAAGGCCTCGACCTGAACGACCAGCAGACGATCGATGGAGGGCACACCGGTGACCATGACCGCACCCGCGGAGCAGCGTCCCGTTATCGACGTGCGCGACGACGCCGCGGATGCCGAGGTGGACGCGATGGTCGAGGCGGTCCTTGCCGAAGAAGTCACCGAGCCAGAGGAAACGCCACGGCAGGTTGTCTTCGTCGTCGCTGGCGCCGCACTGTGCATCCTGGCGGCGCTGCTCTTGAGCCTGGTGGCCGAACTCACCGTGGTCGGTTCCCTTCAGCATTCCAGGGACCAACAGGTCGGGTACGCCGAACTGCGTTCGCAGTTGGCCGAAGGTACGGCGCCCACCGGGCAACTGGATGTCAACGGCCAGCTCCTAGCCCCCGGATCCCCCGTCGCGCTGCTGCGGATCCCGGCCCTTGGACTTGATGAGGTCGTCGCGGAAGGCACGACCTCATCAATCCTGGTGTCTGGCCCAGGGCACCGGCGCGACAGCGTGATGCCGGGTCAGCCGGGAACGAGTGTCATCTTCGGCCGCCAGGCCGCCTTTGGCGGTCCCTTCGGTCAGCTCGATGGCGTGCCGGTCGGCACGCCCATTGAGATCGTCACCGGGCAGGGAACCTTCACCTACATCGTCAGCGGATCCCGTGGAGCGGGTGCGCCGCAGCCAGCCGCGCTTGAGGCCGGCAAGGGCCGATTGACGCTGGTCACGGCCACCGGAACCCCCTACGCGGCGGCCGGAACGCTTCGGGTCGACGCCGAACTCCAGGGAGTGGCCGCAGCGCTGCCCGCTCGGGTCCTGGGGCCAGGGGCTTTGGCCGCGGCGGAGCGCCCGATGTCCGGAGACCCGGCCGCGTGGATTCCCCTCGTCTTCTGGGCCCAGGGCCTCGTCCTCGCAGCGATCGGCTTCGTGCTGATGCTGTCGCGGTGGGGGCGTTGGCAGGCCTGGGTGGTCGGAGTGCCCGTTCTGTCGTACGTCGGCCTCGGTGTTGCCGGTCAGGTCGCCCTTCTCCTTCCCAATCTCTTATGAACGCCTGTCGTGCGGACCACCGAGCGGTGCGCGCACCCATGAACGGAAGTGAGACCCGATGAGCACTCCCACCGGCGCCGATGCCGGAACGATGATGCTCGACGAGCGACCGCGCATCGTCGGCCTCGAAGCGCGCAACATCTCGGCATGGTTCGGCGATCGCAAGGTGCTCGATCGGGTGTCCCTCGAGATGCCGGCGGGCCAGGTCACAGCACTCATCGGTCCCTCGGGATGTGGCAAGTCCACGTTCTTGCGAATCCTGAACCGGATGCATGAACTCATCCCGTCGGCCTCGCTGGCCGGACAGGTCCTCCTGGACGGTGAAGACCTGTACGACGCTTCGCGCCGGCTCACCGATGCCCGTCGTCAAGTGGGCATGGTGTTCCAGAAGCCGAACCCGTTCCCTGCCATGACGATCTACGACAATGTCATCGCGGGGATCCGATTGACCGGGACCAAGCTCGACACCGATGAGAAGGACGCCCTCGTCGAGGAATGCCTCACCAAGGCGGGTTTGTGGAACGAGGCGAAGGATCGTCTCCGCTCGCCTGGCGGTGCACTCTCAGGCGGCCAGCAGCAGCGCCTCTGCATTGCACGTTCACTGGCCGTGCGTCCACGCATCCTGTTGATGGACGAGCCGTGCTCGGCGCTTGACCCCACCTCGACCCGGCGCATCGAAGAGACGATCCGCGAGCTCGCCGACGAGGTGACGATCGTCATCGTCACGCACAACATGCAGCAGGCGCAGCGGGTGTCGGGCCAATGCGCGTTCTTCCTAGCTGAACAAGGAACCCCTGGCGTGATCGTCGAGTTCGGCTCGACCGTCGCCATGTTCGATTCACCGATCGATTCACGAACGTCTGACTACGTTCACGGCCGCTTCGGCTGATCCGCTCACACAAAGAGGAAAGAGATCATGGGTAGTTTCTCCCGTAAGGGCAAGACCGGAGCCTTGGCAGCACTCGGTGCCGTCGGGCTCGTCGCCGGAACGTTGATCGCACTTCCGAGTGCCAGTGCCACGATCGTGGGTGGGGCGACGTTGAGTCCTGCCTCTGGTGGGATTGACACGTTGATCTCGGCGGGTTCCTCGGGTCCGTGTGCGGCGCCGGCGGTGAAGGTGCGGGCGATTGCTGTGGGATTTGGCTTCCCGGCGAATGCGACGGGTCAGATCATCTACGCGCCCACGACGGTCGGTTTCTCGACGGCGAACCCGATGCTGCTGCCGTTGTCGAACTCGTTCCGGGTGTATGCGCAGAACAATGGGAACACCCCGTTGGTGGGTGCATATGACGTGCGGATCCAGTGCGTGAACAGCCTGGGAAATGTGATCTTCGACGAGTTCCAGAGCACGATGACGTGGACGACTCCGGGCAACTCCTTCGCCAATATTGATGCGGCGACGTTCACCTCGAGTCCCACTGTTGTGGTGCCGCCGACCACGACGGCGCCTCCGACCACGACGGCTCCGCCGACCACGACGGCGCCTCCGACCACGACGGCGCCTCCGACCACGACGGCGCCTCCGACCACGACGGGGCCTC
>Ga0335397_10002643_pt1 | contig 24380 bp, 35 predicted proteins | sample MAT04_FD_205740 | JGI IMG/M metagenome (GOLD analysis project Ga0335397, IMG submission 205740) | Freshwater microbial communities from Lake Fryxell liftoff mats and glacier meltwater in Antarctica - MAT-04 (spades assembly) (version 2) ... | reverse complement strand
ACGATCGGCGCGCTCGTGGCCCTCGCGGCGCACGAATGGGTGCCGCAGCGGTCGGCCTGGTCGCGGGCCGCGCCGCGCTTCGCTCCCGCCGTCGCGGCCATCGGGCTCACCGGAATCGGGGCGGCCATGGTGTTTCTGTCGGAGGATGCAGCGCTCGGCTACCGTGGCGGTCTCGCGCTGGTCTCCGTGCTCGCGGCTCTCACGATCGGCGCGGCGATCGTGCCGCACTCCCCGGTCGGTCGGATGCTCGATGCGACCCCACTGCGCTGGGTGGGTGAGCGCTCCTACGGCCTGTACCTCTGGCACTGGCCCGTGTTCATCCTCGTGCTCAGCGCGCTGCCGACGTGGCCGCGGTCGGGCGGGAGCGGCTGGGCCCTCGGCGGCATCGCCCTCGCGATCACGGTCGCCGCCGCCTGGTTCTCCTACCGGTTCGTGGAGCAGCCGGTGCGGCGCGACGGGTTCCGGGCGAGCCTCGCGGCCCTGATCGACCCTCTGCGCGGCTTGACCCGCGCACCCAACGGCGCATCCCGCCGGCACATCGTCGCCGCGACGACCGCACTCGCCATGGTTGCGGCGGGACTGGTCGGCACCATCGCCGCCACCGCCGCCAACCCGATCACGAGCGACGCGCAGACCAGAATCGAGCAGGGACTGGATGCGATCGAGCGATCGGGTGCTCCCGGGCGGCCGGATGCCGACACACCACGGGAGCAAGCGGCTCCCGCGCCGCTGCCGGGCGGGGACCACATCACCGCGATCGGCGACTCGGTGATGCTCGCCTCCGCTCCCGAGCTGCAGGCCGCGTTCCCCGGCATCCAGATCGACGCGGTCGTCTCCCGCCAGCTCGCCCAGGCGCCGACCCTGCTGACGGCGCTCATGGACGCGGGCGCGCTACGGCCGATCGTGCTCGTCGGGCTCGGCACCAACGGCCCGATCGACGGCGCGACGCTCGACGAGCTGCGCGCGCTGGTCGGGCCGGCCCACCAGATTGTGGTCGTCAACGTACACGCCCCGCGCGGCTGGACCGACGGTGTCAACACGGCGCTCACCAGCTTCGCGCGCCAGCACCGCGACGTGGAGCTCGCAAATTGGCGTGATGCGATCGCCGGGCAGCTGCCGCTGCTGGCGCGGGATCAGATCCATCCGGGTGCCGAGGGCGGCAAGGTCTACGCCTCCGTCGTGCGGGATGCGCTGCAGCGGCTCGCCGAGATCCCACCGCTGCTGCGGCCGAACGACTACGGGCTGGCGCCACGGCCCGAGTAGCAGCGGCGCCGCCGCGGCCGCGATCCACCGCGGCCGCGATCGGGTCACGCGATCGCTGTTCACCCGCGCGTAAGTAATCGCACCAGCGCGACTGAACAACACCCGCGAGATCCGCGCGCGGATCAGACGCGCCCGCTTCTGCCGCTTGAGCAGCGCTCCATCGCACGAGTCGGAACCTGGTCTTCTTCTGGGGATTCGACACGGTCGCGGCGCGACCCGCCCAACCTGCAGCAGCTCCGTCGCACGCCTCTCTTCCAGGTCACGTGATCGCTGTTCACCCGCGCGTAAGTAATCGCACCAGCGCGACTGAACAACACCCGCGAGATCCGCGCACGGATCAGACGCGCCCGTTTCTGCAGGTTGAGCAGCGCTCTCTGGCGCGCGTGTCGAAATTCGGTCCGGACGTGGCTTCGCCACGGTCCCCGCGCGATCTGCTCCCTCGGCAACGCGAAAGCCCCACGCCTCCCGGAGGAGGTGCGGGGCTTTCGCGTGAAGCGGATGCTACTTGGCGTCGGTGTCCGCAGCGGTCTCGGCCGGAGCCTCGTCCGTCGCGGTCTCCTCGACGGGAGCGTCGGCAGGAGCCTCGTCGGTTGCGGTCTCGTCAGACGCAGCGGCCTCCTCGGAGACCTCCTCCTCGACGGGCTCCTCGACGACGACGGCCTTGGCGGGCTTGTCGGCCTTCGCCTTCGGCTTGGCGTTGACGGGTTCGAGAACGAGCTCGATCTGCACCATCGAGGCATTGTCGCCCTTGCGGAAGCCGAGCTTCGTGATGCGGGTGTAGCCGCCCTCACGGTGCTCGACGAGCGGCGCGATCTCGGTGAAGAGCTCGTGGATGACGCTCTTGTCGCCGATGATGCCGAGGGCACGACGACGGTTGTGCAGGTCGCCCTTCTTGGCGAAGGTGATCAGGCGCTCGGCGACGGGGCGAAGGCGCTTGGCCTTCGTCTCGGTCGTCTTGATGCTCTTGTGGGTAAACAGGGCGGCGGCGAGGTTCGCGAGCATGAGGCGCTCGTGAGCCGGCCCTCCACCGAGGCGCGGACCCTTAGTAGGTGTAGGCATTGTGTTCTATCTCCGTCAGTCTTGAAAGTGAGTCGTCGCGAGCGACGAGACTAGTTGGTCTCTTCGACGGCGTCGTCATAGCCGCTGTAGAAGTGGGCTCCATCGAAGCCGGGAACGGTGTCCTTGAGGGAGAGTCCCATCTCGACCAGCTTGTCCCTGACCTCATCCACCGACTTCTGTCCGAAGTTGCGGATGTTCATGAGCTGCGTCTCCGACAGTGCGACGAGTTCGCTCACGGTGTTGATGCCCTCGCGCTTGAGGCAGTTGTAACTGCGCACGGAGAGGTCGAGGTCTTCGATCGGCATGCTCAACTCGGTCGAGAGAACGGCGTCGACCGGCGCGGGGCCGATCTCGATGCCCTCTGCGGCCGTGTTGAGCTCGCGCGCCAGACCGAACAGCTCGGTCAGGGTGCGGCCGGCGGATGCGATGGCGTCGCGCGGGGTGATTGCGGACTTGGTCTCGACGTCGACCACGAGGCGGTCGAAGTCGGTACGCTCACCGGCACGAGTCGCCTCGACACGGTAGGTCACCTTGAGCACGGGCGAGTAGAGCGAGTCGACCGGAACCTGGCCGGCCTCGCTGAATTCGCTGCGGTTCTGGGTCGCCGACACGTAGCCGCGGCCACGCTCGATCGTCAGCTCGAGTTCGAACTTCGCCTTGTCGTTGAGCGTTGCGATCACGAGTTCCGGGTTGTGGATTTCCACACCGGCCGGAGCCGAGATGTCGGCAGCGGTGACCTCACCGGCGCCCTGCTTGCGCAGGTAGGCGGTGATCGGCTCATCGTGCTCGCTCGAAACGACCAGGCCCTTGATGTTCAGGATGACCTCGGTGACGTCTTCCTTCACCCCGGGAACCGTGCTGAATTCGTGGAGAACTCCGTCGAGGCGGATGCTGGTGACAGCGGCGCCGGGGATCGAGGAGAGCAGCGTGCGGCGAAGCGAGTTGCCGAGCGTGTAACCGAAACCGGGTTCGAGCGGCTCGATGATGAACCGCGAGCGGAACTCGGTGATGTTCTCTTCGGTAAGAGTTGGACGCTGTGCAATCAGCACTGTTGATTCCTTTCGGCGAAGTGTCCGCTATTTGACACTTGGGGCTCCCGACTGGATGGCGGCCCAGTCGTGTATTGAGTTGTGGAGAAGTAGGGGGCATGGCGGGCGGCGGGGCGCTTGCGCGCTCCCGCCATCCGGCAGCCAAGGAAGAGCAGTGTTAGACGCGGCGACGCTTTGGCGGACGGCAACCGTTGTGCGCCTGCGGCGTCACATCGTTGATCGATCCGACCTCGAGGCCAGCGGCCTGAAGCGAACGGATGGCGGTCTCGCGACCCGATCCCGGTCCCTTCACGAACACGTCGACCTTCTTGACACCGTGCTCCTGCGCCTGGCGGGCGGCGGACTCCGCCGACAGCTGCGCGGCGAACGGGGTCGACTTACGCGAACCCTTGAAGCCGACCGTGCCGGATGATGCCCAGCTCAGAACGGCCCCGGTGGGGTCGGTGATGGTGACGATGGTGTTGTTGAACGTCGACTTGATGTGAGCCTGGCCCACTGCAACGTTCTTCTTTTCTTTACGACGCGGCTTACGAGCGGCCGATTTTGGTGCTGCCATTGTTTTCTCCTAAAACCTATATGGCGATACGAGCGATGCTCGCTATCGGGCCTTCTTCTTGCCGGCGACGGTGCGCTTCGGGCCCTTGCGGGTACGAGCGTTGGTCTTGGTGCGCTGTCCGTGGACCGGAAGTCCACGACGGTGACGGATGCCCTGGTAGCTCCCGATCTCGACCTTGCGGCGGATGTCGGCTGCGACCTCACGACGAAGGTCACCTTCTACCTTGAAGTTGACTTCGATGTAGTCACGAAGTGCGATGAGCTGGTCATCGGTCAGATCCTTGACGCGGATCTCCCCGCTGATTCCAGTGTCGGCGAGCGTTTTGAGGGCGCTCGTACGGCCAACGCCGTAAATATAGGTCAGTGCAACTTCCACGCGCTTATCGCGCGGAATGTCTACGCCTGCTAGACGTGCCATGGTGGCTTCTCCTGCTGTGTGAATGGAGGTCTGTAGCGGTTCCTGTGCAGTGGCCTCCAACCACTGGTGTCCCCCTCGTGAAAGGGATCCGGACCGCTATTTTCTGTGTTCAGTTGCGTACTGCGAGCCGTGAGGCCGAGGCTATTAGCCCTGGCGCTGCTTGTGGCGGGGGTTCTCGCAGATGACCATGACGTTGCCGTTGCGACGGATGACCTTGCACTTCTCGCAAATCGGCTTGACGCTGGGGTTGACCTTCATAGTGATTCCTTGTGTTCGCTGTCTTCGTACCTGCCGGAACCCGGCTGGCCGTTACTTTCCAGCATCCGCGCCCGAGGGCCGGCTACTTGTAGCGGTAGACGATCCGGCCGCGGGTCAGGTCATACGGGCTCAGCTCTACGATCACGCGGTCCTCAGGAAGGATCCGGATGTAGTGCTGGCGCATCTTTCCCGAGATATGGGCAAGAACACGGTGGCCGTTGGACAGCTCAACGCGAAACATCGCGTTGGGCAGAGCTTCGACTACTGCGCCTTCGATCTCGATGACACCGTCTTTTTTCGCCATATCCTCTTCGTCGCTAAAATATTGTGTTTGCTGGTCGTGCGTTGGATTGTGGTGCCCGCCACTGCGGTAGAACCCGAGCGTGGAGCGCGCGTGAACGCGCCCAAGACACCAAAGAGCAATCTTAGGCGATAGTTAACCGTTTCGGCAACTCGCCTCTATACTCACGCCCCGACAATGCGGCCCGGGGCGCGCCGTGCCTGCGGAATCAGCGCGCCCCAGCCTGTTCTGCGGCGACGGCCTCGACGACCGAGCCGTACGGCTCGGTCCCAGGCTCCAGTCCCGTGACCGTGGTTGTGAAGTCCTCGGCGCTGAGGTCGCGGAGCATCTCCCGCATCCGCACGCTCTCGGGGTCGTCAGGCAGGTTAAACCGCAGAGCAGCTCCCATCGCTCGCACGAGCGCGGCGGGGGTGCCGCCCGCCGCGGCGAGCTGGGTGGCGGGCGAGACGAACCGCTCGTTGCGCCCGAGCTTGCGCAGCGGCTGGCGCCCCACCCGTGCCGGGGTGTCGGGAAGCTGGGGATTGGCGAAGCGCACGAGCGTGCGCGCGACGTACTCGGCGTGCTCTGCGCGGTCGAAGCCGTATTTGCCAACGAGCAACTCGGAGCTCTCGTCGAGCACCGCCCGCACCTCGGCAAGCACCTCGGGCATAGCAACGGCCTGCGCGAGCGACCCCGCCCCGTGCACGAACCCGTGGTACGCGACGCTCGCGTGGCCGGTATTGACGGTGAAGAGCTTGCGCTCGATATAGGGCGCGAGGTCGTCGACGAAATGCGCGCCAGGAATGGTGGGCACATGGCCACCGAAAGGCGGGCTCTCGATTGCCCACTCAAAGAAGTCCTCGACCGTGACGTCGAGGCCGGAGGCGCCCGCTACCTGCGGCACGATGCGGTCGACGGCGGTGTTGGCGAAGATCGCCCGAGCGGCCAGCCAGCCGCCAGGACGATCGCCCAGCACCTGGCTGACTTCCCGCTCGAGCAGGTCGGTGGCGTACAGGGCGTTCTCGCACGCCATGACCGTGAGCGGAGGCATCCCGGCGGGCCGCGTCTGGATCGCTGCGGCAATCACGGGGGCGACGAAGCGCAGGATGTTCGCGCCGACCGCAGTGGTGACGACCTCGGCCGTCGCGATCTCGTCGATGACCGCCTGCTCGTTGGAACTGCTGTTGAGGGCGCGGTAGTTATTGACGATGCGCGTAGCCGCATTCGCGCCAACCTCGTGCACCTGGTAGCTGGGTGCCGCCGCGAGGGCGCCGATCACGCCAGCATCCACATCGGCGAAGACGACCTCGTAGCCCGCATTGTGCAGGATCAGGCCGACGAAGCCGCGCCCGATGTTGCCGGCGCCGAAGTGCACGGCCTTCATACGTTGACGTCGCCGAGCAGTTCGAGCATGGAATCGGCCGAGTCGGCGTCGAGCAGCTTCTGCACTTCGTCTTCGTCGCTGAAGATGATGGCGATCTTGGAGAGGATATCCATGTGTCCCCCCTCTTTGCCGGCGATGCCGACGACGAAGCGAACCTCGTTGCCGTCCCAGTCAATCGGGGCGGCATAGCGCACGAACGAGAGTGCGGAGCGGAGAATCGTGTCCTTGCCCTCGTTCGTGCCATGTGGGATAGCCAGGAAGTTGCCCATGTAGGTCGAGGTCATCGCCTCTCTCGCGAGCATGAACGCGAGGTACTCGTCCGTCACAGCCCCGGCCTCCACGAGGATGGCGCCGGCCTCCCGGATCGCCTCCTCCTTGGTGGAGGCCGATCCGGCCGAGACGATCTGTGACTGGTCGAGCACGTTCGCGTTCATTTTGTTCCTTCCTTGCTTTCTTGCTTACCTGGCTATCCCCGACGGCCTGCTAGAGCTGCTGCTCTGTGATTAGGCTAACCACCTCGTCGTACTTCGGGCTGGACATGAAGTTGTCCACCGAGATGTGCGCGGCCCTCGCGTTCTTCTGCCTCGCCCGGTCGGTGAGGTCGGCGTGAGTGATGATCAGGTCCTCGCTGCCGTCGAGATTGGCGATCGACATATTAGTGACCGTCACGCCCTCCACCCCGGCCTTCGTGAGCTTGTTGCGCAGCACGCTGGCGCCCATTGCGCTCGAACCCATCCCTGCGTCGCAGGCGAAGACGATGTTGCTGATCCTCGTCTGGGTCGTTCCGGCTCCGGCGAAGAGGGTGCTCGTGACCGTGCTCTCCTTGCCCTTGAGGTCGTTCATCTTGGCGGCTCCGGCGGCGAGGCCGTCGTTGCCCGACTCGAGCATTTCGAGGTCGCGCTTGCGGCTGGCCCGGAGGATGATCGCGGCGATGAGGAAGGAGGCTGACGCTGCGCCGATGACCGAGAGGATCACACCGACGTAGCTGTCGGTCGGCGTGTTGATCAGCACCGCAAAGATGCTTCCCGGTGAGGCCGGAGCACGCAGGCCCGAGCCGAACGCGACGTTGATCGCGATCCCGGTCATGCCGCCACCGATCATGGCGGCGATGAGGATCGGCTTCATGAGCACGTACGGGAAGTAGATCTCGTGAATACCACCCAGGAACTGGATGATGATCGCGCCCGGTGCGCTCGCCTTGGCGATTCCGGTTCCGAAGAACATGAACGCCGCGAGGAGGCCCAGGCCGGGGCCGGGGTTCGCCTCGAGGAGGAAGAGGATCGACTTGCCGGTCTCCGTGGACTCCTGCACACCGAGCGGCGTGAGGATTCCCTGGTTGATGGCGTTGTTGAGGAAGAGCACCTTGCCGGGCTCGATCAGCAAGCTCGCGAGAGGTAGCAGTCCGGCGGTGACGAGCAAGTCCACCGCCCCACCGATCGCGTTGCTGAGCGCCGTGACCGCCGGTGCAATTCCGAAGAACGCGCCGAGGGCGACGAGCATGCCGAGGATGCCTGCAGCGAAGTTGTCGACGAGCATCTCGAAGCCGGGCTTGATCTTGCCCGCCCAGATCTTGTCGACCTGCTTGATGAGGTAGGCCGCGAGCGGTCCCACGATCATCGCGCCGATGAACATCGGGATGTCGGTGCCGACGATGACGCCCATGGTGCCGATCGAGGCCACAACACCACCGCGGGTGCCGTAGACCATGCGGCCGGCGGTGTTCGCGATGAGCAGCGGAAGCAGGAAGATGATCATCGGGCCGACGAGCTCGGCGAGCGACTCGTTCGGGGTCCATCCTGTGGGGATGAAGAAGGCGGTGATGAGGCCCCAGGCGATGAAGGCCGAGATGTTCGGCATGATCATCCCGCTGAGGAAGGCTCCGAAGCGCTGGACTCCCACTCTCCAGCCCGGCTGCGCTTTCACCTCGCCGGTCTGTGTTGTCGACGTCGTCGTCATGGTGTTTGCTCCTCTTTCTCTGGTGTGCTGTGGATTGCTGGGCGGGTTTATGCTGCGTCGTGGTCGGTCGCGAGCAATGCGGCGAGTTCAGCGATGGCCGCCTCGGCCCCGTCACCCTCCGCGGACAGGGTGACCTCGTCGTTGTGCTCGATGCCGAGCGAGATGACGCTCAGGATGCTCGCGGCGTTGACCGACCTGCCGGCTTTCGCGATCTGCACCGCGATACCCGACTGTGAGGCTGCCTGGGTGAAGAGGGAGGCCGGTCGAGCGTGCAGGCCGTGGGCGGATGCGATGATGACGGATTGTTCAGCCATGGTTGCTTTCTGTTGAGCCGCCCTGCTCGAGGACGAGATCGACCGCGACGGCAGCGCCAGTCGCGTTGAAGGCCAGTGATGGCAGAAGACGGGCGGGGACGCCGGCGCGCGCGCTCGCGGCGCGGATCGACGGGAACGCCGACTCGAGGTGATGCCCAACGAGCACGAAGTCGGTGTCGGCGAAGGCGGAGGGGAGGTCTTCCGTGCTTCCGGCCCGGATGGTCAGGGCGAGATCACGGGAGGCTGCGTCTTTGCGCATCCAATAGACAAGGAACGAGCTCGAGGCTCCAGCCCCGCAGAGGACAAGTACTCGTCTCATTGCACGCCTCCTCGCGTCCGGTCGATCCCGTGGGCCAATACTGCCCCGCGCCCGCATCCGGAGCCAGCAGGTTTTCTTCCGCTCCCCCGGAAGGTGCCGTGAGGCGGCACGACCGCCCCGGGAGTGGTTCACTTGGTCTACAGGGCTTTCGACCACGTCGGCGCGACGATCAAAGGAGATCTCCGGATGCAGTCCCCGGGGGACAGCACATGAGCGACAGGCACGACCGGCTACTGGGCTACCTGTCCCATAGCGACGGCTGGGTGACCGCCGCCGAGCTCTCCGACTATCTCGGCGTGAGCACGAGAAGCGTGCGCAGCTACGTGACGGCGGTCAAGGCATCGGCTGCCCCGCTCGAGGTCATCGCGTCGTCGACGAGCGGCTACCGGCTCAATCGCGATCTGTACTCCTCTTTCCTTGCCCAGCGCACGCGTGCCCCGGAGAGCGAGTCGCCGCGCGATCGCCTTTATCATCTCCTGCGCCGGCTCGGCGACGCTCCCGCGGGACTCGACATCTACTCCCTCGCCGACAGCATGTACGTGAGCGAGTCGACCATAGAGTCGGACCTGCGCAAGCTCAAGGCCGAACTCGACGGTTCCGAACTGGTCCTCTCCCGCCAGGAGACAATCGTGCGGATCTCGGGCTCCGAGCTGGACCTGCGCCGGCTGCTGAGCCGGATGTTCCGAGATGAGGGCGCGCAGGGCTTTCTTGAGCTCGAGAGTATCGAGCGGGAGTTCGAGTCGTCGAACCTGCGCGGCTTCAAGACCGACCTGATCGAGATGCTCGACTCGCACGGCTATTTCGTCAACGAGTACGGCATCAACAACTCTCTGCTTCATGTGGCGATCGCCGTGGACCGCAGGAAGAAGAACCAGCTGCCCAGCGCCGTGCCTGGCTCGGGAACGGATGCTGCGCCGCAGGACATCGCCACGGAGCTCACCCGCCTGATCGAGCGGCACTTCGACGTCGCGCTCGGTCAGGACGACGTGGACTACCTGGTGCTGCTGCTCACCACGAGGGTTGTCACGCGCAGCGACCGCGGCAACCTGTCCTCGTCCGCCGCGGATACCGTGCCCGACCCTCACGTGCAGATCGTGACCCGCATCGTGGAGCGCGTCGGCGAAGAGTACCTCGTCGACCTCGACGACAACGACTTCATCGCGAGACTGGCGCTGCATGTGGGCAGTCTTATTGCGCGGGCTCAGGACAAGTCGTACTCACGCAACCCGATGACTCGCTCGATCAAGACGGCGTATCCGATGATCTACGAGCTTGCGGTGTTCATCGCGAGCGAGGTGCAGCGTGAGGCGACGATCGTCATCAACGACGATGAAATTTCCTATATCGCACTGCACGTCGGCTCGTACCTCGAGCGGGAGTCGCGGCGGGAGGAGCGCGTGACCTGCGCCATCGTCTGCCCGAACTATTACGACATGCACCTGCTGCTGCGCGAGCGACTCGAGGCGGTGCTCGGAACCGAGATCCAGATCGACACCGTGATCACCCGCACTGACGTCGACTGGTCGACGCTCGCGACCGACCTCGTGCTCACCACCATCTCTCCCGGCACCTTCGCCGACAACGTCGTGCCGATCCAGCCCTTCCTCACCGACAACGACATCGACTCGGTACGCCGCGCAATCAGCCGGGTGCGTCGCCAGCGCCGCCGCGTGCGACTCAAGGAAGACCTGCTGCTCTTCTTCGACGAGGCCCTCTTCGTGCGCAATGTGGCCGGCACCGACGAGGAGTCGGTGATCCGCGAGCTCGGCGGCCGGATGGTCGCATCCGGCATTATCGACGAGGCCTACCTCGACGCCGCGATCGAGCGGGAGCGGATGTCGTCGACCGCGTTCACCGACAATCTCGCGGTGCCGCACGCGATGACAATGACCGCCAAACGCACCGCGATCTGCATCGCCGTGAACGAGACTCCGATCAACTGGGGCGAGAACCGCGTCAACGTGGTCGCCCTCGCCGCGTTCAGCGCGAGAGACCGCACCACCTTCCAGACGATCTTCGATCAGTTCGTCTCGGTCTTCGCCGACCGTGACGACGTTCGGCGGCTCGTGCGCCGCGCCGTCGACTTCCCCTCGTTCATCGAGGAGATCGTGCGCGGGATCGACAAATAGGCTCGGCCGGTTGAGCAGGTCGCACAGGTCGCGCAGCGACCGTGTCGAAACCCCACACGAAGACGGTTTCGACACGCTAGCCAGAGCGCGCTGCACTGCGAGCAGTGCGACGGTCAGACGATCGGGCTGGGCGTCACCCCGAAGGGCGCGAGGCCGGCCTTGCCGCCATCGCCTGCCGTGAGCACCCAGATGCCGTTCTTGTGCACCGCAACCGAGTGCTCCCAGTGGGCGGCCATCGCGCCGTCGGCGGTCGCCACGGTCCAGTCGTCTTCTCGGGTGTGGGTATCGATGCCGCCGAGGGTCACCATCGGCTCGATCGCGACCACGAGCCCTGGCTTCACCGCGGGCCCCTTGCCGCGCACCCGGTAGTTGAACACGGGCGGGTCCTCGTGCATCGAGCGCCCGATGCCGTGGCCGGTGTAGTCCTCGAGAATGCCGAAGGTGCCGTGGCTGTCGACGTAGTCTTCGATTGCGGCACCGACCTCGTTCAGGTGGCGTGCGCGCGCCAGAGCGGCGATGCCGGCCCACAGCGACTGCTCCGTCACCGCCGAGAGATTTTCGCGTTCACGCACGACGCCGGGGCGGGAGGCATCCGGAACCACCGCGGTGAACGCGGCATCGCCGTTCCAGCCGCCAAGCTCGGCCCCGCAGTCGATCGACACGATATCGCCAGGCGCAAGCACGCGGGACCCGGGGACACCGTGCACCACGTCATCGTTCACCGAAGCGCAGATGGTGTGCCGGTAGCCCGGCTCCAACATGAAGTTCGGGGCGGCGCCCGCCGAACGAATGCTGGCCTCGGCGATCGCGTCGAGCTCGAGCGTCGTGATCCCGGGGCGGATCGCATCGCGCACCGCGTGCAGCGCCGCGGCCGTGATGAGCCCGGGCTGCAGCATAAGCCGCAATTGCGCAGGCGTCTTGTAGATCGAGCGCAGTGCCACGCCTAGACGGCGGTAACCGCGCCGGGACGCTGGATGCCGTGCGCCGCGAGTGCCCTGGTAATACGGCCCTCGACCTCGTCGATCTCGCCGATGCCGTCGACCTCGACGAGGAGGCCCTTGTCGCGGTAGGCGGCGACGAGCGGCGCGGTCTCGCGGGCGAAGACATCCTGGCGGTGGCGGATGGCCTCTTCCGAGTCATCCATCCGACCCTGTTCGACGGCGCGCTTACGCAGCCGGGTGACGACCTCGTCGGTGTCCGCAACGAGCTGGATGACGCCGTCGAGGCTCTGCCCACGTGCGGCGAGCAGGTCGGTGAGGTACGCCACCTGATTGAGCGTGCGTGGGTAACCGTCGAGCAGGAAGCCCTCGAGGGCGTCCTGCTCGGCGAGACGCCTCGCAACGAGCTCGTTGGTGAGCGAGTCGGGAACGTAGTCGCCGGCGTCGACAATCGCCTTGACCTGGGTTCCGAGTTCGGTGCCCGTGCGAATGTTGTGGCGGAAGATGTCGCCGGTCGCGATCGCGGGGATGTCGAAGTCGGAGGCCAGCTTGGCCGCCTGGGTTCCCTTGCCTGCCCCGGGGGGACCGACGATGAGCAGGCGCGGCCGCGCGCCCTGGCTGAACGCGATCAACGGAGCAGCCCTTCGTAGTGGCGCTGTTGAAGCTGCGAGTCGATCTGCTTGACCGTCTCAAGCCCGACACCGACGATAATCAGGATGCTCGCGCCGCCGAACGGGAAGTTCGCGTTGGCCCCGACCGTCGCAAGTGCGATGAGCGGGATGAGGGCGATGAAACCGAGGTAGAGCGAACCGGGCAGCGTCACGCGGGTCAGCACGTAGTCGAGGTACTCGGCGGTGGGGCGACCTGCACGAATTCCCGGGATGAACCCGCCGTACTTCTTCATGTTGTCGGCGACCTCCTCCGGGTTGAAGGTGATGGCCACGTAGAAGTAGGTGAACCCGACAATCAGCAGGAAGTAGAGCGCCATGTACAGCGGGTTGTCGCCCGAGGTCAGGTTGTCCGAAATCCACTGCACCCACGGCGATGGCGCTCCGCCGCCGGCCGGCTGGTTGAATTGGCCGACGAGGGCGGGCAGGTACAACAGCGACGAGGCGAAGATGACGGGCACAACACCGGCCATGTTGACCTTGATCGGGATGTAGGTGTTGTTGCCGCCATAGGTGCGACGACCGACCATCCGCTTGGCGTACTGCACCGGGATGCGGCGCTGGGACTGCTCGACGAACACGACAGCGGTCATGATGACGAGTCCGACGGCGAGCACGAGGAGGAATACCTCGAAGCCCTGCGCGACCTGGATGCCCCAGAGAGCGGCGGGGAACGTCGCGGCGATTGAGGTGAAGATCAGCAGCGACATGCCGTTGCCGACGCCGCGCTCGGTGATGAGCTCACCCATCCACATGATGAGCCCCGTGCCGGCGGTCATCGTGATGACCATCAGAAGAGTCGCGTACCAGGACGGGTCGGTGATGAGGTTCGCGCACTCGGGAGCACCGCTCGTCGAGGGGAACAGCGCGCCGCTGCGGGCGACCGTGATGAGGGTGGTCGACTGCAGGATGGCGAGGGCGATGGTGAGGTAGCGGGTGTACTGCGTGAGCTTCGCCTGGCCGGACTGGCCCTCCTTGTGGAGGGTGTCGAAGTGCGGGATGACGACGCGCAGCAGCTGCACGATGATCGACGACGTGATGTACGGCATGATGCCGAGCGCGAATACCGAGAGTTGAAGGAGGGCACCACCGCTGAAGAGGTTGACGAGCTCGTAGAGGCCCGTTGTTCCGTCATTCGAGGCGATACACGCCTGCACATTGCCGTAGTCGACAAATGGTGCAGGGATGAAGGAGCCGAGTCGGAACAACGCGACGATACCGAGCGTGAACCCGATCTTCCTTCGAAGGTCGGGCGTGCGGAAGATCCGCGCTACGGCTCTGAACACGAGTCCTCCAGGTTAGTTCTGATGAAGCAGGAGGGGTGACCCTTGCGGGCCACCCCTGAAACTTGCGTCTCTTGCGACTACTTGACGGAACCGCCGGCAGCCACAATCTTCTGTTCGGCGGAGCCGGACACCTTGTCGACTGCAACATCCAGCTTAACCGCAATGTCGCCCGAGCCAAGAATCTTGACCTTCTCGTTCTTGCGCACGGCACCCTTGGCAACGAGGTCGAGGATCGTGACCTCACCACCGGAGGGGTAGAGCTCGGCAAGCTTCTCGAGGTTCACGACCTGGTACTCGACGCGGAACGGGTTCTTGAACCCGCGCAGCTTCGGAGCACGCATGATGAAGTTGATGTTTCCACCCTCGAAGCCGGGACGCATCGTGTAGCGCGCCTTCGTGCCCTTGGTACCGCGACCCGCAGTCTTACCCTTGGATCCCTCACCACGGCCGACACGCATGCGGTCTTTCTTCGCGCCGGGAGCCGGGCGAAGGTGGTGCATCTTGAGAACCTGCGGGCGTGCCGCGACCTCGGCGGCCGGGGCCGTCTTCTTCGCGGCCGGAGCCTTCTTGGCCGGAGCCGTCGTCGACGCCGTGGCGTCGCTTGCCGCATCCGACTTCGCGGTGGCGGGCTTCTTCGCTGCGGGCTTCTTCGCGGCGGTCGCCGCGGTGTCTGCCTTGGCCGTTGCCGGCTTCTTGGCAGCTGCCTTGGGGGCGGCGGCCTTGTCAGCGGTCGCCTTGGCCGGAGCCTTGGCGGGTGCCTTCTTCGCGGCTGGCGTGGTTTCTTCAGCCATTAGTCAATCTCCTCGACGCGAACCAAGTGAGCGACGGTACGGACGTAGCCGCGGTTCTGCGAATTGTCTTCGCGAACCACGACATCGCCGATGCGCTTGAGCCCGAGGCTCCGCAACGTGTCGCGCTGGTTCTGCTTTTCACTAATTTTGGACTTGATCTGGGTCACCTTCAGGCGCGCGGCCATCAGACACCTGCCTTCGTGTCAGCCTGGGCGCGCAGGAGGCGCGCGGGCACGACATGCTCAACCGGAAGGCCACGACGTGCGGCGACCGCAGCGGGCTCCTCGAGCTGCTTGAGGGCAGCAACGGTGGCATGAACGATGTTGATCGTGTTCGACGAACCGAGCGACTTGCTCAGGACGTCGTGGATGCCGGCACACTCGAGTACCGCGCGGACCGGACCACCGGCGATAACACCGGTACCGGCGGATGCGGGACGCAGCAGCACGACGCCGGCTGCGGCCTCACCCTGCACGGGGTGCGGGATCGTCGCGGCGACGCGAGGAACGCGGAAGAAGTTCTTCTTCGCCTCCTCGACACCCTTGGAGATCGCGGTAGGCACTTCACGCGCCTTGCCGTAGCCGACTCCAACCAGACCGTTACCATCGCCGACGACGACGAGAGCGGTGAAGCTGAAGCGACGACCACCCTTGACGACCTTCGACACGCGGTTGATCGTGACGACACGCTCGAGGAACTGGCTCTTCTCGCTGTCGCGCGATCCGCGCTGCTGGTTCGGGTTGCGCTCGCGACCGCCACGGCGGGCCTCGCGAGGCTCGGCGGCGTTGTTGTTCTCAGTTCCGGCTGCCGTCTCGACAACCGCGGTCTGAACGACTGCGGTCTCTGTCGATTCGGGCGCCACGACTGCTTTGGGCTCCACGGCCTGCTCCTTGTTTGTCGTTGCGTCGCTCACAGGTCCAACCCGCCTTCCCTGGCGCCGTCCGCAAGGGCCGCAATGCGACCCGCGTACTTGCTGCCACCACGGTCGAACACGACGGCGTCGATTCCGGCGGCCTTGGCGCGCTCGGCGACAAGCTCGCCGACCTTGCGTGCCTTGGCGGTCTTGTCACCGTCGAAAGTGCGCATGTCGGCCTCGAGGGTCGACGCGGATGCGAGGGTGAAACCCTTGCTGTCGTCGATGACCTGCACGAAGATGTGACGAGCCGACCGGGTGACGGAGAGACGCGGACGCGCCTCGGTGCCAACGACCTTCTTGCGAAGACGTGCGTGTCGGCGACCCTTGGCGGCCGACTTGCTCTTGCCTCTAGTTCCGAGAGCCATTTCTACTTACCACTCTTTCCGGCCTTGCGGCGGACTACCTCGCCTGCGTAGCGCACACCCTTGCCCTTGTAGGGCTCTGGCTTGCGCAACTTACGAATGTTTGCGGCGACCTCTCCGACGGCCTGCTTGTCGATGCCGTGCACCGTCAGCTTCGTGTTGCCTTCGACAACAAAGGAGATGCCGGCGGGGGGAACGACGACGACCGGGTGCGAGAAGCCCAGCGCGAACTCGAGGTTCGCGCCCTTGGCGGCAACGCGGTAACCGGTACCGACGATCTCAAGACCCTTTGAGTAACCAGTGGTCACACCGATGATCTGGTTGGCGATCAGCGTGCGGGTCAGGCCGTGCAGCGAGCGCGATTCGCGCTCGTCGTTCGGACGCGTGACGAGCAGCTGGCCGCCGTCGAGGCTGACCTCGATGGGCTTGGCAACGGTGAGTCCAAGCTGGCCCTTCGGACCCTTGACGGTGACGGCAGAGCCGTCGACCGTGACGTCGACCCCAGCAGGGATCTCAATGGGGAGTCTTCCGATTCGTGACATATTCGGCTACCACACGTAGGCGAGGACTTCCCCACCTACGCCTTTCGAAGTTGCCTGGCGGTCCGTGAGGAGGCCAGAGGAAGTCGACAGGATCGCGACGCCGAGGCCACCGAGAACGTGAGGGATCTCCGTGGACCTGGCGTAAACGCGCAGTCCGGGCTTCGATACGCGCTTGATGCCCGCGATCGAACGCTCGCGGTTCGGGCCGTACTTCAGGTCGATGGTCAGGGTCTTGCCGACGCGGGCATCCTCGATCTTCCAACCGGAGATATAGCCCTCTTTCTTGAGGATCTCCGCGATGTGGGACTTGAGGTTGCTGCTCGGAAGCGACACGGAATCGTGGTACGCCGAGTTCGCGTTGCGCAGTCGGGTCAGCAGATCTGCGACCGGATCTGTCATTGTCATTGCGTTTGTTTCCTAATCTCGTCTGGTTTCGACGCCCGTTACGCGGGCGCCGACCTGGTCGATCGGTGGTGCAGGGGTGTTACGGGGTGTTCTCTGCAGTGCGGAACGGGAAGCCGAGCGCCTTGAGCAGCGCGCGACCCTCGTCGTCGTTCTTCGCCGTGGTGACGACAGTGATGTCGAAACCGCGAACGCGGTCGATCTTGTCCTGATCGATCTCATGGAACATTGCCTGCTCCGTGAGGCCGAAGGTGTAGTTGCCATGGCCGTCGAACTGCTTGTCCGACAGGCCACGGAAGTCGCGGATACGCGGAAGCGCGAGCGACAGGAGCCGGTCGAGGAACTCCCAGGCCCGGTCGCCACGAAGCGTGACGTGGGCGCCGATCGGCTGGCCCTCGCGCAGCTTGAACTGTGCGATCGACTTGCGAGCGGCGGTGATCTGCGGCTTCTGGCCCGTGATCGCGGTGAGGTCCTTGACGGCCCCATCGATGACCTTGCCATCGCGCGCGGCCTCGCCGACGCCCGTGTTGACGACGATCTTCACGAGCCCGGGCACCTGGTGCACGTTCGTGAAGCCGAAGTCCTTGAGCAGCTGGGCCGAGATCTCGGTCTTGTACTTCTGCTTGAGGCGGGGCTGGATCTTGCCAGCGGCCTCCGCAGTTGCTGTGTCAGTCATTACAGGTCCTCACCTGACTTCTTGGCGTAGCGAACGCGCACGGTCTTGCCGTCGTCGTTCTTCTCCACGCGAAAGCCGACACGAGTCGGCTTCTTGGTCTTGGGGTCGACGAGGGCGACGTTCGACACGTGGATCGGTGCCTCCATCTGCTCGATGCCACCGGTCTTGCTGCCGCGCTGCGTCTGTCCGACGCGAACGTGCTTGGTGACGAAGTTGATTCCCTCGACGATGACGCGGTTGCGCTCGACGAGAACCTCGAGGACGCGCCCCTGCTTGCCACGGTCGCCGCCGCGGTCCTGCCGGCGGCCGTTGAGGACCTGAACCAGGTCCCCCTTCTTGATGTTCGCCATGATTAAATAACCTCCGGTGCGAGCGAGATGATCTTCATGAACTTCTTGTCACGAAGCTCGCGGCCGACCGGCCCGAAGATGCGGGTACCACGGGGGTCCCCATCAGCCTTCAGGATGACGGCGGCGTTCTCGTCAAACTTGATGTACGAGCCGTCTGAACGGCGCGTCTCCTTCTTGGTGCGAATGATGACGGCCTTGACGACGTCACCCTTCTTGACGTTGCCGCCCGGGATGGCGTCCTTGACGGTGGCGACGATGACGTCGCCGAGGCCGGCATAGCGGCGGCCGGAGCCACCGAGAACGCGAATCGTGAGCAGCATCTTGGCGCCGCTGTTATCGGCGACCTTGACTCTGGATTCCTGCTGAAGCATCTTGTGTCCCTATTTTCTCAGCAAGCCGAGGCTTACTTAGCCTTCTCGAGGATCTCGACCAGGCGCCAGCGCTTCGTGGCGCTGAGCGGACGGGTCTCACTGATGAGAACGAGGTCTCCGATGCCGGCCGAGTTGGCCTCGTCGTGGACCTTGACCTTGGATGTGCGGCGGATGACCTTGCCGTACAGCGGGTGCTTGACGCGGTCCTCAACCTCGACCGTGATGGTCTTATCCATCTTGTCGCTGGTCACGTATCCGCGGCGCTCCTTGCGCTGTCCGCGCGCGTTCGCATCCTTGACGTCGTGAGCGGCGTGCTCGCCCGCGGTAGTTTCCGTGGTCTTAGCCATTACTTCGCCTCCTCGTTCTTGTCAGTGGACGCTGCCTCGTCGGCGGGCGCCTCTACGGCGGCATCCGCCTTGGACTTCTTCTTCGCCTTGGTCGCCTTGGGGGCGACCTCGAGCGGAGCAGGGGTGGCACGGATGCCGAGCTCGCGCTCGTGGATCACCGTGTAGATACGGGCGATGTCGCGCTTGACGGCGCGCAGGCGACCGTGGCTCTCCAACTGTCCCGTGGCCGACTGGAAGCGCAGGTTGAACAGCTCTTCCTTGGCCTTCTTGAGTTCGTCGACGAGCCTGCCGTCTTCAAAAGTATCGAGCTCGACTGTGGCGAGCTCCTTGGAACCGATCGCCATTATGCGTCGCCCTCCTCGCGCTTGATGATGCGTGCCTTGAGAGGCAGCTTGTGAATGGCCCGGGTGAGTGCTTCGCGCGCGACATTCTCGGGAACACCGCTGAGCTCGAAGAGCACGCGTCCCGGCTTGACGTTGGCGATCCACCACTCGGGGGAACCCTTACCGGAACCCATGCGGGTCTCGGCGGGCTTCTTGGTGAGCGGGCGGTCGGGGTAGATGTTGATCCACACCTTCCCGCCACGCTTGACGTGACGCGTCATCGCAATACGAGCGGCTTCGATCTGGCGGTTCGTGACATAGGCGGGGGTGAGTGCCTGGATGCCGTACTCGCCGAACGAAACCGTCGTGCCACCAGTGGCCTGGCCACTACGGCCGGGGTGGTGCTGCTTGCGGTGCTTGACCTTGCGGGGAATCAACATTACTTTTCTGCTCCCACTGCTGCCGGGGCAGCTTCGGTTCTCGGAGCTGCGGCACCGCGACGCGGTCCACCGTCACGGCCGCCATCACGGCGGTCGTCGCGGCGGTCCGGACGCGAGGACTTGGCGTTGGCCTGCTCGCGAGCAAGCTCCTTGTTGGTGATGTCGCCCTTGTAGATCCAGACCTTCACGCCGATGCGGCCGAACGTCGTCTTGGCCTCATAGAAGCCGTAGTCGATGTTGGCGCGCAGGGTGTGCAGCGGAACGCGACCCTCGCGGTAGAACTCCGAGCGGCTCATCTCCGCGCCGCCGAGGCGACCCGAAACCTGGATGCGGACACCCTTGGCTCCAGCGCGCTGCGCGCCCTGAAGGCCCTTGCGCATTGCGCGGCGGAACGCCACGCGAGCGGTGAGCTGCTCGGCGATTCCCTGGGCGACGAGCTGAGCTTCGGCCTCGGGGTTCTTCACCTCAAGGATGTTCAGCTGGATCTGCTTGCCCGAGAGCTTCTCAAGGTCGGTGCGAATACGCTCCGCCTCGGCGCCACGGCGACCGATCACAATGCCCGGACGGGCGGTGTGAATGTCGACGCGAACGCGGTCACGGGTGCGCTCGATCTCGATTCGCGCCACTCCGGCGCGGTCGAGGCTCGTCTTGAGCAGGTTGCGGATCTTGATGTCTTCGGCGACGTAGTCGCTGTAGCGCTGTCCGACCTTCGTGCTGTCAGAGAACCAACGCGACACGTGGTCGGTGGTGATACCCAGACGGAAGCCGTAGGGATTTACTTTCTGGCCCATTACTTCTTTCCTGCCTTCTTCGGCTGCGCTGCACCGGTCACGTCGGCCGTCTCATCTGGCGTGGCCAGGACGATCGTGATGTGACTGGTGCGCTTCAGGATCTGGAACGCGCGTCCCTGTGCTCGGGGCTGGAAACGCTTGAGCGTTGTGCCCTCGTCGACGTAGGCCGACGAGACGAACAGGTCCTGCTCGTCCAGGTAGCTGTTGCTTGCGTCGGCTTTCACCTTGGCGTTCGCCATCGCCGAAGCGACGAGCTTGTACACCGGCTCGCTCGCACCCTGGGGCGCGAACTTCAGGATGGCCAAGGCCTCCATAGCCTGCTTGCCGCGGATCATGTTGACGACACGACGAGCCTTGGTGGGGGTGACGCGAATGTGCTTCACGCGAGCGATGGATTCAACCATTTCTCTGCTCCTCCTTACGCCACCGCGTTAGCGGCGGCGACCCTTCTTGTCGTCCTTCACGTGACCACGGAAGGTGCGGGTGGGGGCAAACTCTCCGAGCTTGTGCCCAACCATGGTCTCGGTGACGAACACCGGGATGTGCTTGCGACCGTCGTGCACCGCGATGGTGTGACCCAGCATTGCCGGGATGATCATCGAGCGGCGCGACCAGGTCTTGATCACGTTCTTGCTGCTGGCGGCGTTCGCGCCGACTACCTTGCGAAGCAGGTGGTCGTCAACGAAGGGGCCCTTCTTGAGACTGCGTGGCATCCTCTACAACTCCTACTTGCGCTTCTTGCCGGCATTGCGGCGACGAACGATGAGCTTGTCGGACTCTTTGTTGATGTGGCGAGTGCGACCTTCTTTCTGGCCCCACGGGCTGACCGGGTGGCGTCCACCGGAGGTCTTGCCCTCTCCACCACCGTGTGGGTGGTCGACCGGGTTCATGGCCACACCACGCACGGTCGGGCGTACGCCCTTCCAGCGCATACGGCCGGCCTTTCCCCAGTTGATGTTCGACTGTTCGGCATTGCCGACCTCGCCGATGGTGGCGCGGCAGCGGGCATCCACGTTGCGGATTTCACCCGACGGAAGACGAAGCTGCGCGTAGGGGCCATCCTTGGCGACGAGTCGCACGGATGCTCCAGCGGAGCGGGCCATCTTGGCGCCGCCGCCCGGCTTCAACTCGATCGCATGAATAACGGTTCCCGTGGGGATGTTCTTCAGCGGCAGGTTGTTGCCCGGCTTGATGTCGGCGGATGCGCCCGACTCGACGATGTCGCCCTGGTTCAGCTTGTTCGGCGCGATGATGTAACGCTTCGAGCCGTCGAAGTAGTGCAGGAGCGCGATGCGCGCAGTGCGGTTGGGGTCGTATTCGATCTCCGCGACCCGTGCGTTCACGCCATCTTTGTCATTGCGCTTGAAGTCAATGATGCGGTACTGGCGCTTGTGGCCACCACCGATGTGACGGGTCGTGATGCGGCCGGCGTTGTTACGTCCACCGGTCTTGGGCAGCGGGCGAAGGAGCGACTTCTCCGGCGTCGAACGGGTGATCTCGGCGAAATCTGCTACCGAGGATCCGCGACGACCGGGGGTCGTGGGCTTGTACTTACGAATTGCCATGGATTATCCCTTTTCCCTAGCCGACAGCCGTGAAGATGTCGATGGATCCGGACTTCAGCGAGACAATGGCGCGCTTGGTGTCCTTGCGCTTGCCCTGGCCGAACTTGGTACGCCTCGTCTTGCCCTTTTTGTTCAGGGTGTTGATCGATGCGACCTCGACGCCGAAGATCTTTTCGATCGCCAGCTTGATCTCGGTCTTGTTCGAACGGGGGTCCACGACGAACGTGTACTTGCCCATGTCGATCAGACCGTAGCTCTTCTCGGAGACGACGGGCGACAGAATGATGTCGCGCGGGTCCTTGTACGTTCCGGTCATGCGCTGACCTTCTCCTTCTCGGCGGTGGCCTTTTCGGGGCTGACGCGCTTCTTGCCGCTGCTCATCGCGTCTTCCTTGACCTTCTTCAAGGCAACGGGGCCGGCGACGAAGCCATCGAAAGCAGCCTTCGTGAAGACGATGTCGTCGGAGACGAGAACGTCGTACGCGTTGAGCTGGTCGTACGGAAGCACGTGGACGGACGGGATGTTGCGAACGCTCTTGGCGCTCAGCTCGTCGTCACGGGTCAGCACGATCAGAACGTGCTTGCTCGTGGCGATGCTGGCGAGCAGCTCGACGATGGTCTTGGTCGACGGAACATCTCCGACGGCGAGCACATCAACGACGTGCAGGCGTCCACCGCGGGCGCGGTCGGACAGTGCACCCTTGAGTGCCGCGGCGATCATCTTCTTCGGGGTGCGCTGCGCGTAGTCACGCGGCGTCGGCCCGTGGACGATGCCACCACCGGTCATCTGGGGTGCGCGGATCGAGCCCTGACGGGCGCGACCGGTTCCCTTCTGCTTGAACGGCTTGCGGCCGGCGCCGGACACCTCGCCGCGACCCTTGGTCTTGTGCGTTCCCTGGCGCGCGGCTGCACGCTGGGCGACGACGACCTGGTGGATCAGCGGGATGTTGGTCTGGACATCGAAGGTTTCGGCGGGAAGCTCGACGGTGTCGACCTTCTTGCCCTTCGAGTCGATGACGTCGAGCGTGGCGTTTGAGTCAGCCATGCGTTACGCCCCCTTCACTGCGTTGCGAACGAAAACGATGCGGCCGCGGGCTCCGGGAACAGCACCCTTGACCAGGATGAGGCCCTTGTCGAGGTCAACGGCGTGAACCTTGAGGTTCATCGCGGTGACGCGCTCGCCACCCATACGACCGGCCATGCGCATGCCCTTGAAGACACGGCTGGGGGTCGAGGAGGCGCCGATGGAGCCGGGCTTGCGGTGGTTACGGTGCGAACCGTGCGACGAGCTGACGCCCTTGAAGTTGTGACGCTTCATGACACCGGCGAAGCCCTTGCCCTTGGAGGTACCGACGACGTCGACCTTCTGGCCGGCCTCGAAGATGTCGACCGCGATTTCCTGTCCGAGCGTGTACTCGGCGGCATCCGCGGTACGGACCTCGGTCACGTGACGGCGAGGCGTGACGCCAGCCTTGTCGAAGTGACCGGTCTTGGGCTTGTTGACCTTGCGCGGGTCGATCTGTCCGTACGCGATCTGAACGGCCGAGTAGCCGTCGATCTCGGGCGTACGCAGCTGCGTCACGACGTTGGGGCTGATCTCGATGACGGTGACCGGGATGAGCGTGTTGCTCTCGTCCCAGACCTGGGTCATGCCGAGCTTCTTGCCCAGCAGGCCCTTGCTTGTCTTGGTGATAGACATCCGGAGCCTCCTAGAGCTTGATCTCGATGTTGACGTCGGCGGGCAGGTCGAGTCGCATGAGCGAGTCGACGGCCTTCGGCGTCGGGTCAATGATGTCGATGAGGCGCTTGTGGGTGCGCTTCTCGAAGTGCTCGCGGCTGTCCTTGTACTTGTGGGGTGAACGGATCACGACGATCACGTTCTTCTCAGTAGGAAGGGGCACCGGGCCAACGACAGTCGCGCCGGCACGTGTGACCGTGTCAACGATCTTGCGGGCCGAGCTGTCAATGACCTCGTGGTCATACGACTTAAGTCGAATGCGGATCTTCTGTCCCGCCATGTGTGACTCACTCTCTTTAATGCATCGTGGCTCTGGGCTATTGGATGCTTGGTTTGCTCAGCTGACGCTGTCGCACCACTGTTTTGGTGTCAATTACTGCTTGAGTCTCACCGACCCCCGCGCTCGGGCGTGTCGCCCTCACGGACACACGCGTCACCGCGCAAGTCTTGAGTTTCGGATGTGTTGTGTTCTGCTACCCGCGGCCTAGAACCGGGCCCGTGGCCTCAGTTCTATGCACTGCCTGACAGTGATCCGGATTCGTAAACCCGAAAGTGTTGAACTAGGAGAGTTTGCCACAGTCTCGGGTGTCCTGCAACCCGGGCGTGTCGCGTTGGGCGTGTCGTGGGGTGGCGCGGTTTCTCGGGCCTCGGATCGGCGGCGCTGGGGGCCGACCGCTTCGCCGGTGCGCCGTTCGTCGAGGGTACCTCCCGCGTGAGCGCGTACCGCCCGCGTCAGCGCGTACCGCCCGCGTGAGCGCGTACCGCCCGCGTGAGCGCGTAGCTCCCGCGTGAGACCAGCGTCAGGCATCCGCCACTCCCGCGCGAGCGCAGACCGCCCGCGTCAGCGCGTAGCTCCCGCGCAGCACCCACCCCGTCAGGCATCCGCCACTC
>Ga0335397_10002641_pt1 | contig 24390 bp, 19 predicted proteins | sample MAT04_FD_205740 | JGI IMG/M metagenome (GOLD analysis project Ga0335397, IMG submission 205740) | Freshwater microbial communities from Lake Fryxell liftoff mats and glacier meltwater in Antarctica - MAT-04 (spades assembly) (version 2) ... | reverse complement strand
ACGGCCTGCTGCTCATTGGCGAAGGCCAGGCCCTCAGCCCGGGCACGATCACGAAAATCCACAGCCACAACCAAGTCACGCCCATCAGCCAGCGACTGCTGGTCTACAGTTAAGGTGGGCGGGCACGTCCCCGTGCCCGCATGGGCGAAGCAAGTTTGCGCGGACCGCAGAAGCGCACGTAATCCAGCGCAGACGAATGCGGGCACCGGGACGTGCCCGCCCACCTATGCACCGGCGCGGAGCGTGAGTTTCAGGATTGAACACACCTTGGCCACGAGCGCCGGCTCCTTGAACCGTTTCACGAGCGAACCACTCACCGCGATGCCGGCAAAAGAATGACACGGGCGAAGCAAGTTTGCGCGGACCGCAGAAGCGCACGTAATCCAGCGCAGACGAATGCGGGCACCGGGACGTGCCCGCCCACCTATGCACCGGCGCGGAGGGTGAGTTTCAGGATTGAACACACCTTGGCCACGAGCGCCGGCTCCTTGAACCGTTTCACGAGCGAACCACTCACCGCGATGCCGGCAAAAGGATGACACGGGCGAAGCAAGTTGGTGCGGACCGCAGAAGCGCACGTAATCCAGCGCAGACGAATGCGGGCACCGGGACGTGCCCGCCCACCTATGCACCGGCGCGGAGCGTGAGTTCCAGGATTGAAAGCACCTTCGCCACGAGCGCCCCTTCCTTAAACGGTTTCACGAGCGAACCGCTCACCGCGATGCCGGCAAACGGATGATCGTGCGCGGCCGCGCCGACGGACGTGAGCATCAGGACCGGAATGCCCTGCAGCGCGGGATCGGCCTTCAACCGGCTCAACATCGTGATCCCGTCCATCACTGGCATCGTGACGTCGAGCAGGATCAGGTCGGGCCGGCCCCGCCCAGCCACGACGAGGCCTTCGGCGCCATTGCCGGCGTCCAGCACGACACAATCATAGCCCCGCAACGCCCGGTGCACGATCGTGCGGACGGTGGGAGAGTCATCGACGGTGAGGAGCGTGGGCCGCATGGGAAGTCTATCGGCTCATTTCGCACGTTCCTGAGGACAGGGAACACGCCCAGAAGGTCTCCATGCTAGTGCCGCCGTGCCATCTGCCCCCTTTGGGGTTCGGTCCGCGGAATCGCCCCAAGGCCTACCGCCGTGCTTACTACCGGCGGCGCGACCGCTTCACTGGCGCGCTTCAAACCTGAAACTATTCTTTTTTTCGAGACGACGTAGAATTCTGAGTTGTAAGATAGCGACTACAAGCAGTGCCGCGGTCATCAAAAAGCCGAACTGCATGAGCTGCCACGAACTATAGCCAAAGCCTTTGCGCGGAAACTTGCTCTCATCTGTGCGCTCAATCTTCACGTCTTTCGCCTTCAATAGACGCAATACCAGCGGATCGTCCGCGGGATGGACGCCGTATCCCGCGTCGTAGCGTACTACACCAGTCGATCCGCGCATTTTCGCCTTCCAGCCCACTGAGATTGTAGAATCGCACCTCTTTAATTCGGCCGTCTTCGACTGCTTGCACAAACTCGTCGTACGTAATGTGTTGGACTGGCAGCTCCGCTGAGTGCGCGACGCAGGCAGCGAGAAGACAACCGATGATGCAGAAGAAACGCTGGAGCATGATTTTCGGCTAACAGTGTTATTGGGACTCGCCGATGGGGTGAAGCATGAGCGGATGTTACCAACATCGTTGGGGGTTCAACTTTTTGACGCCGGGGAGGATAGGCGAAAAATGCGCCCGGAGCGGTTTGCCGGGTAAAGCTTTGGCCGGGCGAAATGTCCCGGTGTAAAGCCTTAGCGGAGCACGTGCTGCGGTCCGCTGCTTCCACGGCACGGGCTGGGCCACTTGCGGTCCGACGAGGCGGGTCACAAACCCCGCCCTCCTTTGCCGGCGCAGCAGTCAGGGCGCCACGGGGTCGAAACTCGCGTCCACCGGGTCGCCGGAGTCGCGGTACTCCTGCAGCTTGTTGCGCAGGGTGCGGATGCTGATGCCGAGCGCGGCCGCGGCCTGGGTGCGGTTGCCCTCGGTCTGGCGCAGCGCGGACTGGATCGCCTGCTTTTCCATTTCCGCGAGATTCACGATCGGGCCGCCGCTGGCGGACGGGGCCATGGTCGCGACAGATTCCAGCTCGGGAACGGCGACCTCTTCCTCCGGCGGAAAATCCAGCTGCCCCACGCTCGCCGGGAGACCCAGGAGGGCGGCCGTCACCGGCCGCCCGGACTCGGCCATGATCACGGCGCGCTCGATGGTGTTCTGCAATTCGCGGACGTTGCCCGGCCAGCTGTAGGCCATGATCGAGGCCCGGGCCGAATCGCTCAAGCCCGTGACCTTGACGCCGTGCTTGCGCGCGAAGCGGCGGAGAAAATGATCCGCCAGGAGCAGGATGTCCTCCGCGCGCTCGCGCAGCGGCGGCACCTGCACCGGAAACACGTTGAGGCGGTAATACAGGTCCTGCCGGAAATCGCCCTTTTCGACGTAACTGAGGAGATTGCGGTTGGACGTCGCGATGATGCGCACGTTGACCTTGATGGTGCGGTTGCCGCCCACCCGCTCGAACTCGCGCTCCTGCAGCACGCGCAGCAGTTTGGCCTGCAGCGCCGCCGGGATCTCACTCACCTCGTCGAGGAGCAGCGTGCCTTGGTTCGCCAGCTCGAAGCGGCCCTCGCGGCGCTCGGTGGCGCCGGTGAAGGCGCCGCGCTCGTGGCCGAAAAATTCACTCTCGATGAGATTCTCGGACACGGCCGCGCAGTTGACCTTGATGTAGGGCTGGCCGCGGCGGGGACTTCGCCGGTAAAATTCGCGCGCGATCATCTCCTTCCCGGTGCCACTCTCGCCGGTGACGAGCACCGTCGCATCGGTCGGCGCCACGCGGTCAATCAACTGGCGCAGGCGCTGCATCGCGGGGCTGCGGCCGACGAGCACACTGTCGGCGTCCTCGGGATCGTCGGTCAGCAGGCGGTTGACGCCCAGCAGCTGGCGGTAGTTCTGGGCCTTGCGGACAATGACATCGATCTGACTCGGGGAAAATGGCTTGAGGACGTAGTCGAACGCGCCCGCGCGAATGCAGGTGACGGCGGATTCCACCGTCCCGTACCCGGTGATCATCACCACCAGCGGGCGCTCGGGCAGCGCGGCCATCTCCTCGAGGAATTTCTGTCCGTCGCCATCCGGCAGGCGGATATCGAGCATGATCAGGTCGAAGGAATCGCGCAGCACGGCGGCGCGGGCCTCGGCCAGGTTAACGGCGCAAGTTACATTGAATTTGTGGCGGGCAAAGATGCTCTGGAGCAGGTTCCGGACGACCGGTTCATCTTCGACGACGAGGATTTTTTCGAGCGACATGCGACAAGGGGTAGGGCTAAAGCGGACGAGAAAGGAACCGTGAAAAAAACCCAACCCCTTGGGCTATACAAACAAATGCGTTCAAACTACGCTCCAAGTAAGTATATCCCACACCCTCCTTCCCTTCGGCATCCGCGCAAAAGCGGCCTCGATTTCGCCGAGAGATCCGACCTTGCGTCACAGGTGATTTCCACGAGGAGAAACGGGTTCAGACCTTGTGAGATAAACCTACTCCTTTCTTTTTCACTACTGAATGGCACTATTAAGATAACCTTAAAGTCGGCGAGCGCTGCGCCGATAGTTGTCCCTGGACACCACTCTCTCCCACCCTTCGCGTTAAAATGGCCACCCGACTGCTCTCCTTCCTGAACGACATCGAGCAAGCGCTGCTCCAGGAACGCGCCGGAGCGCAGCCCGGTTGGAATTGCCAGCGAATGGTCAATTTCAAAGACGGCCTCGCCCGAATGACGCTCAGCCTGCCCGCCGACGGCGAAGCGGCTTCGGCGGGCGGCGCAATTTTAGTCCAAAGTTTCCTGCTCGCGGACGGGTCCATGTGCTTGAAGGCCATGCTGAGCTGGGAGCGCAGTCCCGCGGCCACCACGGTAGCGGTGCATGCCAAGCCGCGCCTCGACTGGGCCGCCGAGGCCCGTCAGATCGCGGCCGCCTGGCTCGCGGGTCCGCCCGCGACGGCGACAATTGAAGCGGTGACGCCGGCGGCCGTGGCTATCGACGAAGCATCACCCAACGAGGTCTCGGGTTAAGGTGGGCGGGCACGTCCCCGTGCCCGCATGGCTGTTGGAGTAGAACGACGAGGCCTAGCTCGAATGCGCACCTGCGGCTGAAATGCGGGCACGGGACGTGCCCACCCACCCACAGCCTTGAGCCTCACGCCACGGCGCGCGTCAACCCGGGCTTCGCCTGCCGCCCGTAGACCGGCGCTATCTGTTCAATGCGGCGGAGATTTGCCTGCGTCTGGCCCAGCGTGTCGCGCAGTCGATCGATCTGGCGGTCCATAAGTTCCTGATTTTGGAGGCGGCAGTTCACCAGCGTCACCAGCCGGGCATGAACCTCGGCCGGAATGGCGAGCCGGCCGAGACGGACAAGCTCGGCCACCAGGGGCGCGGCGCGTTCCTGGATCTCCCGCACGGCCGCCACTTGGCCGGCGGCGAGCTGCAGGGATTCCTGCGCGGCAAATTCTTCCAGCGCGACCAGGAGGCGGACAAAGGTGGATTCCGGAGGAGTCATCGTCAGGCGACGACGCGCACGCTCTCGGTCGGCGCCACGTCCTGCTTGCAGAGCATTTCGGCCCACGCGTCGCGGAGGTCGCGGACCAGACGTTCGACCTCAATGACCGGCTCGACCTCCTTGCGCAGGTTGGCCTCGAGCAGGCGCCGGTTGTGGTAGTCGTAGAGGCGGTGGAGCGTGGCGGCGAATTCGCCGCCGGCCTCGAGGTTCAGGCCGCCCTGTAGCTCGGCGATGATCATCTGGGCCTTGAGCAGCTGGTGGTTGATGGTCTCGATCCGGCGCGGATCGGTGGCCGGGCGGGCGAAGGCGTCGCGGGTGATCGCGAGGTTCTTCAGCACCCCGTCGTAAAGCATGAGCACCAGCTGGCCGGGACTGGCAGTGAGCACCGCGTTGGCGCGGTAAGTCTGCGCGTAAGCAGAGGCAACCATGGCAGGGCTCAGGACTCGTCTTCGCTGAGATCCGGCGCGGCGAGGATCTGCTGGGCCACGCGCTTCATGACGGCGACCGGCGGATAGGCCGGATCGGCCAGCAACGCACTGGCCCGGATGACTTCCTCGGGGCGGATCTCGGGATTGCGAGAGAGCGATGAGCGGAGAGCTGCGGCGCTCTCGGTGGAAATCCGGTCGGACCGCATGGCTTTCACGCGGGGTTGCGACTGACCGGAAGCCGTGAGGGCATCCGGACGGACCGAACGGTCAGGTGCTGGCGTAGAAGGGATCATTGGGTGGTTTCGAACTGCGAAACGGTCTGCCGCTGATGGTTCAATTACAGGGAACGCCGTTGATAGGGTTTAAATCGGCCAAAAGGTTTCCGGCTTTAGGCCAATTCAGCGCGCCGCAGCGGAGTCGCTTTCCGGCCCGGTGACGGGCGTGCCTGGCGCGAGCACCGGGGGGAGCGTGGCAAACATGGCCTCGGCGGCATACGCGGTGAATCGCGAGGGGGACTGCATGACGGCGGGGCTCAAGTCGGCGGGAATCTCGGGCGTCCCGCCCGTGAGCGCATGCCGGCGCGCACTGTTCACGACGGCCGGATCGGCGGCGGAAAACAAATTGTCGAAGGTCCACACCAGGCGCACGTCCGAGAGGGTCGCGAGCTTCGCCCGGAACCCGATCGCCAGCGGACGGTAGGCGCGGAAGACGGTGACATCCACGAAGAGGACGGCATCGGCGCCGAATTCGCGGCGGACCGCCGCCAGGAAATCCGGCGGTAGCGCCCCGACCGAAGAAAATTCCTCGGCGCCAAACAGCCGGCGGCAGGTTTCGCGCGAAACGGCGACCACCTCAAAACGGTTCTGCTGCTGGAGCGCGGCGGCGACCACAGGGTCGAGATCGGCCAGGCTGGCCGGGGGCGCAACCCCGCCGCCCGCCAGCGGCAGCAACACCACGCGCCGCACGGTGGCGGGCATGACGGCCTCGCCAACGTGATTGGCGGGGACGAAGACTTTGCCCGTGGCCGGCGCGGAGGCACAGCCTGACGCCAGAACGAGGCAGAGGCCCGCGAGCATGACGGGGAAAATGCGGGCGGGCGGGCGGGAAGTCATCGTCAGTTGTTATTGTTCTTCGAGAAGAACGCGTTCGTCAGGGTGGTATTCTGGCTCTGCGCCTTGGACTGCGCATCGAGCATCAGGATAAAGGAGTTCGTGAGCTGGATGCGCTCCGCATCGAGCCGCGCCTGCAGCGCCGCGATCTGTGTATCAATAGCCTTCGAGGCCTTGGTCAGCGTGTCCTGCTGGGAGGCGTCGGCGCTGATCAGGTTCGTCAGGTAAGTGTAACCCTTCGACACCAAGCCGGTCGTCGGCGTGAGGAAAAACGCCTTCACGTCGTCCGGGTGGTCCGCCAGCGCCGAGGCCAGCTTGTCGGCGTTCTTGATCGTGAGGTGACCGCTGGTGGATTCGAAATCAATGCCGAGGTTGTCGAGGCGCTGCACCGTCCCCGCCACGCCGCTCACGGCATCGAACGCGAGGGCGCGGAGACTGCGCGCCCAGCTCTGGACCTCGCGGTTGCCGGACAGGATCGAGGTGGTGACCGTGCCGCTGGCCACCGTGGTCTTGGTGCTGGCCTCGATCGCGTCCTGTACCGCGTTAAACTTGTCGAGGAAGGACTGGATCGAGGTCTGCATCGACGCCGTGTCGCTCTCCACGTTCACCGTCTGCGTCGCCGCGGTGTTCACCGTCACACTCAGGCCGGCGACGCCGTGCGTCGCGGCGTCGAACGTGTTGCTGGTGCTGGTCAGGGTGGCCCCACCGTTGACGGTGAAGAGGGCGTTCTTGCCGCGGGCCAGCGTGGCTGACGGGCCGGTGAGGCCGAGGACATCGAGGAGCCCGCCGGTCACGTCGGTCACGCCCATGCCGATGTCGCCCGTCTTGGTGTTGACCAACTGCATGCGGTCGCTGGTGGCGTCGTACGATGCGGTCACCCCGGCGCCGGCCTGGTTAATGCGGCTGATGACCGTGCCGAGGGAGTCCGTGTTGACGTTATAACTGATGCTGACGCCATTGATGGCGAACGACCCGTTGCCGGAGCCATCCACCGCGGTGACTGTCCCCTTCAACCCGGCGCTGACGAGCGGGCTCGCCGTGCGGATCGTGCCGAGCGACGACGCGCTGGTGACGCTGCCCGAGCCGTTGTTGGCGAGCTTCATCGCCGCGAGAAAGTTGCTGGTGTCGTTCGCTGCGCCCAACACCACCTCGCCGCCGGCGCTGGTCAGGGTGATCCGGTCGGTGGTCGGATCGTAACCCGCCGTCACGTCGTTCGTGGTGGCCGTGGAGATCTTGTCAAAGACGTCCTGCAGGGAGTCCGTCAGGGCGATCGTCACCACCTGGCCGTTCACGGTGAAATTGCCCGGTGTCACCGCGGACGCGGTATTGAGGCTCGCGAGCGTGAGGCCGCTGACATTGCTGGTCGGCGCCAAGCCCGAGCCGATGTCCGCCGCGCCCTGGGTCCGGGTGGCGGTGGCGAGCTGCTGGACGGCAAACCGGTAGCTGCCCACGGTGGCGCCGCTGGCGGAATTCGACTTCCACGTCGTGCCCGGGGTATCAGAGGTGACATTGCGCAGGGAAAACAGGTCGTTGGCGCGGATGGACTGCAGCGAGTCCTGCAGGCCCTGCAGCGAAGTGCGGAGGTTGGCGAGCGCGGTGACCTTGTCGCCGTTGGCCGCTTTCTGGGCGGTCAGGCGGGTAATGGGGGCGGAGTCGGCGGCGATCAGCTGGTCAACGACTGATTTCCAGTCGAAGGCGGAGTTGGAGAGCAGACCTGAGATTTGGATTCCGGGCATAGGGACAAAGGAAGGGTTTTCTAGGATATGAGCATCGGCCGTTGTGGGAGTAACTTTAGGGCAAAAATCGGATTCAGAGACGACGGATGACACGGGCAGACACGGATCAATCTTAAGGCATCGGTTCGATTCATAGATGAATCGGCAGCTTTCCGTGTTATCCCCGGTCAAAAGCCGTGAACTGCAGAGTCGGGTGGCCGCGCGGTCCCCTCGAGGTTGTCGGCGGAAGAGTCTGCACTCAAAGCCGAGGGACGACGTCCCGGCCTCACCCGGAAGGAGGAGACCACGCAGATCACACCGAGACAGAGATCAATCCTTTCCACAAACTGCCGGTGCCTTGGGATTGATCCGTGTCTGCGCGTGTCACCCGTGGTAAAATTCCTGGATTGAAAACCCGGCAAGCACCGCGAGTCACTCGCGCGGTAATGAGTGGAGCCCTCGAATGCCGCGCGCGGAGCGCACGGCCCACCTTGGAAGCGCGGAAACCACGGTTCACACACGGTGAAAGAGTTCTACCCTTCCAACAAACTGCCGGTGCCTTGGGATTGATCCGTGTCTGCGCGTGTCATCCGTGGTAAAATTCCTGGATTGAAGACCCGGCAAGCACCGCGAGCCACTCGCGCGGTTATGAGTGGAGGCCCCGAATGCCGCGCGCGGAGCGCACGGCCCAACTCGGTCAAATCCGGTATTCCCTCCCCTGTCGCGCTTCCCGGGACTGGGCTCAAAACCCCGCCCAAAACCGCTCCCCGCCACTCGTATCGAAAGATTTTTGCAGATTTGCATAAATGTTTTCGGGAATCGTTCCGATCATCCCCCACGTCGAGGCAAGAGCCCCGACCAGCGCGACCCGGAGCTGAAACAACCGGGTACGACTGCGACACGGACGTCGCGCTTAGCATCAAGGAAGATAACATGTCCCTCGTCATTAATACCAACTTCGCCGCGACCGTCGCCGCGAACAACCTCGCCCGCTCCAACGAAATGTTGCAGAAGAGCCTTAACCGGCTCTCGAGCGGTTCCAAGATCGTCAGCCCCGCCGATGACGCGGGTGGTCTGGCAGTCTCGATGAAACTCTCCGCCGCGGCCAAGCGCCAGGGTGCGGTCTCCCAGAACCTCGGCAATTCGGTCTCCTACCTGCAGACGCAGGATGGCGTCATGGCGGTCACCGGCAAGGTGCTCGAGCGCATGAGCGAGTTGAAGAGCCTCTACAACGACCCGACCAAGAACACGAGCGACCAGGCCAACTACGACTCCGAGTTCACCGAGCTCAAGGCGCAGCTGACCTCGCTCACGAGCGAGAAATTCAACGGCGTGAGCCTGTTCGGCTCCATCAGCCTCTCGGTCACCACGACCGAGGACGGCAGCACGACCTCCGCCGTGACCATCTCGGGCCGCGACCTCGCCAGCACGGCGACCGGCGTCGGCGTGCTCACCGCCACGGCCGCGGTCAACCTCGGCGCGATCAGCCTCACGTCGATCACCGGCGCGATCCAGAATGTCGCCACCTTCCGCGCCCAGAACGGCGCCGAACAGAGCCGCCTCGGCTTCGCCGGGGACCTGCTCACGGTCAACAAGGCGAACCTCGAGGCCGCCACCAGCCGCATCACGGATGTGGATGTCGCCAGCGAGTCCACCCAACTGGCCCGCTTCAACATCCTGGTCCAGTCCGGCACGGCCATGCTCGCGCAGGCCAACCAGAGCGCCCAGGTCGCGCTCAAGCTGCTCCAGTAAGTTTGACCTCCTGACTCCACTCCGCGGGCCGGGCTAGTCCCCCGGTCCCGCGCCCGGGCTTACGCGGTTGTCGGCCCCGGGTGGAGCCAGGGTTCTTTTTCAGCTTCCCAGTTTTCCGCTCCCCAGGCGGATCCCCTTTGGGGCATTTGCCCCGAACAGCTCGGTCCGGCGCTGCTTATCCGGACACGTGGCGACGACGGATAGTCGCATTAAGATCAAGGAAAGAACCATGTCAGTCGTGATTAACACTAACTACTCGGCTACGATTGCTGCAAACAATCTGGCCGCGTCCAATGCCATGCTCCAGAAAAGCCTAAACCGGCTCTCGAGCGGATCCAAGATTGTCAGCCCCGCCGATGACGCGGGTGGTATGGCGGTCTCCATGAAACTGTCCGCCGCGGCCAAACGCCAAGGCGCAGTGGCCAGCAACCTCGGCAACGCCGTTTCGTTCCTGCAGACGCAGGACGGCGCTCTCCAGGTGGCGGGTAAGGTCCTCGACCGCATCAGCGAGTTGAAGACCCTCTACACGGATCCGACCAAGAACGCCAGCGACAAGGCCAACTACGACTCCGAGTTCTCGGAACTCAAGTTGCAGTTGACCTCGCTCACGAGCGAAAAGTTCAACGGTGTTTCCCTGTTCGGTTCCAGCAGCCTCTCGGTTGCTGTGACTGAAGATGGCAGCACCACCTCGGCGGTGACGATCGCCTCTCGCGACCTCACCAGCACCGCCACGGGTGTCGCTGCGGTGACGGGCTCCAGCGCCACCAACCTCGGCGCCATCTCGCTGAGCAGCATCACCACTGCGCTGCAGAATGTGGCCACGTTCCGCGCCGGCAACGGTGCCGAGCAGAGCCGCTTCAGCTTCGCGACGGAGCTGCTGACCGTGAACAAGGCCAACCTCGAAGCCGCTACCAGCCGCATCACCGATGTGGACGTGGCCTCGGAGTCGACCCAGCTCGCCCGGTGGAACATCCTCGTGCAATCGGGCACGGCGATGCTCGCCCAGGCCAACCAAAGCGCCCAGAGCGCGCTGAAGTTGATCTCCTAACCCACCCGCACGAGATTGGCATGATTCGCCCAAACCTGGCCGCCCCGCAGGGGGCGGCCAGGTCAGTGAATCACCCGCAATCCCGACCGCGGAGGCCCCGATGACGCCCCCCGGCCTGAGCCGGTTGCCGAGTCGAGCCCACGCACTGGCCGCCAGTGCAATCAGGCCCCGGATCCGTCCGGGGCCTTCGCTTTTCAGGGGACAGAGACCGGGGCTTTGCCGAGTTCAACCTCCGGGCCCGGACCGGAAATTTTACCACGGATAACACCGATCGACACGGATCAATCCATCGGAAGCAACCGTCCCGTGCATTGGGATTGATCCGTGTTAATCCGCGTTATCCGTGGTCAAATTTCCGAAACGAAGGACTCCCTCGCCCCCGCCCGATCCGCAGTCCGATCCGTTGTAACCTATTGGGTTACACTTTCCGCAACGCCCACCACCCAACCCCCGCCGCGCGGGCGTTGGAGTGTAACCCAATAGGTTACACTTTTTCGAGGACCGGCAACTTGGCCAGGTGCGCTTGCGCCCGCTGGCGGCTTTCTGCGTGGCCCAACCGCTCCGCGAGCTGCGCGGCGATTTCCAGAAGATAACGGGCGCGTCCGGCATCCCACTCCGCCAGTGCCGGGGCAATCGTCAGCAGCGCCTGCAGGATCACGGGCGCATTCTGCGACGACTCCACCGCCTTCACCCCGGCGAGATACAGCTTCATCGCCGCCGGCCCCTGACCCAACTGCGCCAAGGCGTTGGCCGCCTCAAATTTTGATTTCCAAGCGACGTTGAGCTGCACGTCCTGCGCCGCCTGCTGGTGGATCGCCTGGCAGCGTTTCTCCAGCTCCGCGGCCTGCTGGCGAAGATGCCCCACCTCCACCTGCAGCGCGCGCGGCTCGCCCAACGCGAACTGCAACTGGCCGGGATAGAGCTCCGACAACACAAAGCGTTCCTCCGCCCTCGCCCGCTCCGGCTCATCCGCCGGCACCATGCGGTCGGGAAATTCGAGCGCCCGCCCCGCCCGTCGGGCCTCCTGGCCGAGCGCGATCATTTGGAGGGCGAGCTGCTGCAGACGCGGCGTCGCCGGCGTCGTGCAGTCCAGCGCGTCGTGCAGCGTCGTGTCCTGGAAGAGCATTTTCGGGGCCGGGGGATTCACCAGCTCTGCCAGCGTCGGCGCCAGGTGCGCAGCTGCCGTGATCCGCCACGCCGGCGGGACGTAATGCGGCGTGTTGCAGTAATCGAGCACCGCAACCGGCAGGCCCAGCATCATCGCTTCCAACATCGCCGTCGACGGCGTCGTAATGACGGCATCCACGTTCTGCAGCACGTCCAGCAGGTCTCGTTTGGCAAGAGAAGACTCACCCGGGTTCACTCCGATCTCCTGGTCGAGTCCCTGGGTCAGCCGCCACACGAGCTCCAGTTTTACCGCGCCGGCCGCCGGCTTACGGCCCAGCGCCGCTTTCAAGTCCGCCAGCGATTGTTTCACCAGCACCTTTTGGTCAGGCGTAAAATACGGCGTCAATGCCGTCATGATCAGCACGCGGAAAGGCTCGTTCGCCGGCCGCACGCGCCGCGTCCGGCCGGCATAATGATCAAAGCGCGGCGATCCCGTCACTTCACAGCGGTTGCCGTTGTGCCAGGATTCCAGGATGCGCGCCTGCGAACGACCGAGACACGCGATCTTGTGACCCAGCACGGGCTGGAACAACGAGCCCGCCGGGAGCTGCGGGTGCTCCCACGTGTTGCGATACTCCAGAATGCCATCGGCGAGGATCAGCGTCGGTATCCCCCGCTCCATCGCGCGGCGCAGGAGGGTAACCCGCGGCTCGTGATAATGATCCGCGGTGACAATCAGCCCGGTGTCCGGCGGAAACTCGTGGTCGGTCGGCGCATACGTCAGTCCCTCAACCGGATGGCCGATCGTGGCGAGCCAGCTTTTGAACAGCGGGTGCTGCGGGTTGTCGGCGAGCACGATGATCGGTGAGGAGGCCATCAGATCGAGGTGACCGGCAGGTAGCGTTGCAGGAGAGCCAGCGAACGATTAACCATCATTTCCTCCCGGAAAAGTGCCACGGCCCGCTCGCGTCCAAGCCGGCCGGCCTCGATCCGTTTCGCCGGGTCGGCGGCCCAGGTGCCAATGCACTCCACCAGCGCGCGCACCACGCCGGCGGCGTCGGTCGCGGGATCCGGCAGCAGCTGGCCGGTGTCGCCCAATTCCTCCGGGATGCCGCTGACCGCGGTGGCGACGACAGGCAGGCCCTTCGCCATCGCCTCCATGATCGCCAGCGGCATGCCTTCGAGCTGCGACGGCAGCACAAAGATATCCGCGGCATCATGCCAGTCCGCCACGTCCCAGCGTTGCCCCAGCAGCTTGACCTGGCGGCTGAGTCCGAGCGCCGCAACTTCGCGTTCCAGCTCGCCGCGCAATTCGCCGTCACCGGCCCAGACAAAATAAATCCGCGACCCCAGCTTTGTCCCCAAGAGCTGGCGCGCCGCCTGCAACTGGAGATTGAAGCCCTTGACCGCAGTCAAACGTGCCGCCGTAAAGCACACGATGCCATTGTCGGGGAGGTGCACTTCCGCGCGCAACCTCGCCCGCACCGCCGGGTCGCGCGGCGCAAAGAACCGCTCCGGCCGTCCGTAATGAATGACCTCGCCGCGATCGGCTCCAAGCCCGAAGTGACGGCGGAGCAGCGCGAGATTCTCCTTCGAAACCGCCACCACCGCCCGCGCGGCCGCGTACTGGGCCGCGAGCTGGGGCAGTTGCGCCGCAAAATTTTTCGCGAGATAGGCGCCGACAAAACCCACCACGACCACATACGGTATGCCGCGTGACATCGCCACCTGTCGCGCGGCCAGGTTGGAAACCGGACAGCAGTCGCTAAACACAATCAGGTCAGGCCGCTCCGCCCGGAAAATCCGCTCGGCTTTCGTCGGGTCATTCACCGTCCGCGCGAATTCCCGGCTCGTATCATATTCCAGCCAGTGATGAAGGACTCCCCCGGCCGCCTGTTCGCGGATCATCGGGCTGTCGCTCTTGCTCTGCACGCAGGACACGCGGTAGCCACTGCGCGCCAGCGCCAGCAACAGCGTGTGGTTATACTGCGCCACGCCGCCAAATTCGGGATCATCAGTGTAAAGCAGCACATGTCCGGGCCCCCGGACAAACGCGGTCTTCTCGCCGACCGGCGGATTGCCCGACACCACCACGCTGGCCAGCGCCACGACCCGGGGATCAGTCGCGGCCAGATCTTGCAGCGTGGCCCGCGCCTCGTGGAAAAATTCTGCGTGGCCCGCCTCGCGGGCCAGTTCCGCCAGGAGGAGCCAGCCTTCCACATGGGCGGGATCAATTCGCAAGCAGGCTTCCGCCGCCTGCAGCGCCTGCGCCGGCTGCTTCAGGGCCTGGAAAGCCCAGGCCAGGTCATGCCACAGCGCGGCGTCCTGATCGAGGTGCTGGACCGCCGCGAGCAAATAGACCAAAGCGCGATCCGGCCGGTCGAGGGTGAGCAACTGCCGGCCGAGTTGGTGGCGGAGCTGCGGCGAAGCCGGCTCACAGGCCTGCGCCCGGATCGGCGTGTGCGTGCGGCGAAACACCGCCCGACCCACCGCGGCGAGTTCGTCGTAGGCCGTTTCCAACAAGGCCCCGAAGGCGTCGCTGGCTGCGAGCGTATCGAGAAAAAGGGGCATGCGTTCCATCTTCGCCTGCAACTGCGCGCCGAGTTCCTTCCGGCGCGTCCCATCCGACGCGAGCTGGGTGGCGGTGGCGAGATAGCCGGCTTCATCCGACGCGACCAGTCCGGGCGTTTCGAGCGTGCGCAGCAGCGCGCCGCCCATGCGGGAGCGGAAGCTGTCGCCTTCCCACGCCACCACCGGCACGCCGATCTCCAGCGGGTCCACCAGCGAGTTCACCCCGCCAAAGGGAAACGTATCGAGATAAACATCCCCCATCCGCAACAGTTCCTTCACGTCGCTGCGCGTGGGGAATTTCATGCTCGAGACGACCAGCCGCGAGCTCTCGACGTCGTGTTGCTGGAGCACGCGGTCGAAGTCCGCGCAAAACCGCTTGATCGGGTAGCTGGAGGACCAGTTCGGATTAAACGGGTGGAGCAGCAGGTAGGAACCGGGCACCGCCGCGAGCAGGCGCGCCCACGTGTGCTGCATCTCGGGGATGATCTTGAAGTAATTCGCGGCGCTCACGAACACCGTCGCGTCGGCCGGCAAGCCCAGCGCCGCACGCTGCCAAGCCGTCTCCGGATCGCGCCGGTCGGCGTCGTAATTGAAGGCGTGCGCCGGACCCGGCAGCAGCGCCAGCCGCTCGGTGAACTGCGCCGGGGCCGCGGGAGTTTCCGTCAGCGTGCCTGAGACATACAGGTCAATCGTGGGAAACCCCGTGGTGATGCAGGAGGAATTATTGACGACCTGCAGCGGCGCCACGCGGTGCAGCGCGAGCCAGGTCACCTCGTGAGCCACGGCCGTCACGTTGGTGCCAAAGACGGCGACATCGAGGCCGGCCGCCCGCAGCGCGGCCAGTTGGCCGGTCAGGTCGCGGGGCAAAACGTGGAACTCCGACGCCCTTGAGCCGCAATACTCCTCCAGCGGTGAGCCGTTTTTCTGGCAGGTGAAAAGGATGACCTCGAACCGCGCCGGATCTAGCTGCTCGAAGGACGGCAGCGTCGTGTAGGTTTCCGTCTGCGGACCGAAGTGACGGTTGATAAAGCCCACGCGCAATCGCCGGCCCCCGCGCGCCGGGGCCGGTAGGTCCGCCCCGCGGGGCTCGCGAGTCTCCCGACCCAGCGACCACGCCAGCACTCGTCCCCGCAGTTCCGCGTGCCGGCGGAGGTTGCCCGAATGGAAATAGAGCGGAATGCCCGAGCCGACGCGGACATACGCCTCGAACGCCGCGCGCGAGGCCGGGGCCTGGGCGTTGCGCTCCGTCGCCGCCAGCAGATCCTCCAGCCGGCGGAGAATGTGGGCCGCGTAGCGGTCGGCGTCACCCGACGCGCTGAATCCCTGCGGCGGAGCAAACAGCCATGCGGCGTAGTCGCCCCAGATCGCGTGCGGCAACGTCGCCAGCGCCGGGGCTTCCAGCCATTGCCAAGCGGGAACCAGCAGCATCGCGGCCAGCAAGCCGGGTCCGCCCTTGGCCGCAGCGGTTTCGGCGCGCTTCAGGTCGGCGTCGTCCACGGCGCGGTCGTGAGCGCCGGAGAGTGCCACCGCCTGCACGAGTTCGCGGCCGGCCAGGGCCAAAGGGGTCTCCAGTTCCGTTCGCGGCAGGGCCGCAAGGTCGGCGCTGGCCGCGCGCAGGGCAGTCAGGAATTCGGTGCGGACGGAATCGTCCGCGGGTTGCTCCAGGTGCTTCGCCAGCGCGGCGCGCACGAGGCCAAAGGACGGGAGGCCCGTCGTGATTTCCGTCGCGAGGTCAGCCGGCATGAGCGGCAAAGAGCTCGCTCGGTCCGTCGAAAATGAGTTTGTCGCGCGCCGGCATGGCGCGGTGATCGGGCGGAACGCGGAATCCATCGCGCAGCCGCCACTCGGTAACCTCAAAAAAGGGGGTCATGGTTTGCACCTGTAAACTCAATCGGCGCGTCCCACCCCTGACTTTAGCGAAAAAACGCCTCAGCCTACGACCGTGCGGAGGGTCTCAAACAAGGCCCGGGCCTTGGTCGTGGCGGCCTGCAGTTGTTCCTCGGTGACACGGGCCGCTGCGAGCTTGCCCGGGAAAAGCGCCCAATACTCCGACTCACCCGTCAGGCCGACGTCACAGCGGTCCGCCTCGCCGGCGGCCAGGTTCAGGAGGCTGGCCAGTGGACCGGAGGTTTCCTTGAGCATGTAATGGTCCCGGATCCCGGCGATCATCTCCTCGGGAAAACGCCATTCATCAAGGATGGTGGCGGCCGCGGCGCAATTGTGGAGGCCCGCCGCCGCGATCTCGCGCTGCGCGAGCGGGGTCGACTGCAGTTCAAAGCCGGAACCGGAAGCGTCGTCGCGCATGATGCGGTCCAGCGCGATCTTGCCCGTCGAGCGCAGCAGGCCGGCCGTATAAGCGAGCCGCGGCTCAATCCCGGCCACCGGCGCGAGCGTTTCCATCATCAGCGCGGTCAGCAGCGAGTTTTCCCGCAGCTGCGCCCCCGTGTAACCGTAAAGCGGGAGTTTTTGCTCTGAGATTTGCGCCACGGCGGCAAAACCCGTCAGCCGGTAGACTTCCTTGAATCCGACGCGGGCCAACGCCTCCTCGAGCGACGCCAGCGGTGTGCCCTTGTTGTAAACCGAGCTGTTCGCCACGCGGATGATGCGGGCGGTCAGGCCGGAATCGCGCCGCAGCAACTCGGTGACCTCGGTGAGCCCCGAGTTCATGTCGAGCAGCAGCGTGCCCAGCTGGGCGAGAATCTGCGGGGCAGCCGGCAAAATCTTGACGACATGCAGCAATCTTTCGCGGGTAACGGGAGTGGCGATCATGGCGGGGTCTGGAAGGTTATCGGCGCGATTTCTCCAAAATTTACCGAAATTCAGCGTAATGCCTTCGTCGTGGCCTGCTTGGCGCACCACGCAACCCAACAGGCGCGGACCGCCGCGCCGAAACGAGCCCCCTGCCCGGCATGATCCAGCAGCGGTGAGTTCCGCAGGGTATCACGCAAGGTCGCGCGTTCGCGCTCCAACCCGGCACGATCGCCTGCCAGTTGCGTGGCGATGCGCACGTAATCGGCCCAGTCGCGGGCGATCCATTGCGGACGACCCACGGCGGTCAGCAGACTGGCCCCCACCCGCGAAGCATGCCGGTCGCCCGGCAGCGTGACCACGGGACAGCCCATCCAGAGCGCCTCACAGGTCGTCGTGGTCCCGTGATACGGAAACGTGTCGAGCGAGATATCCATCCGGGCATACGTCGCCAGGTGCGCCGCGAGTCCGGGCGTGCGTCCCAGCAGCTCCACCCGCGAGCCCTCGATGCCGATCGCTGCAAGCCGTGCCCCCATGCTGGCCGACGCGACCGGGCCGTCGAGTCCCTGCCCTTTGAGCAACAGGCGCGAGCCGGGCACGGCAGCCAAAATTTGCGACCAAGCCCGCAGGGTCGGGTCGTTCACTTTCGAGAAATTATTGAAGCAGCCAAAAGTCACCGGCCCACTGGCCACCGACGGCGGCGGGGCGCAGTCCGGCGCGGCGGCCGGCGGGGCATAGCTCCACGCGGTCGGCGCGAAACGCACGAGCTGCTCCGTGTGACAGGCCTCCGCCTCGCCCGCGGGGTCCGTCACCGCATCCACGAACCGATAGTCCATCTCCCGCAGGCCGGTCGTGTTGGGATAACCGAGATAAGTGATCTGGACCGGCGCGAGCCGGCGCGCGAACAGCGCCAGCCGGTTGAGCCCGGTATGTCCGGCGAGATCCACCAGCACGTCGGGCGCATCGGCGCGGATCGCCACCTCGACCGCCGCGTGGGACAGCCCGGCGAAGTGACGCCATTGCGTCGCCTGCGTGCGCAGGCGCTCCGACATCGCATCCACGCGGGGATGATCGTGATAAAGGTAGATTTCGAACTGCTCCCGGTCCAGCTGCGCCAACAGCGGCTCGAGAAAATAGGCGACCGAATGCGCGCGCAGGTCAGGCGAGAGAAACGCGAGCCGCAACCGGCGGACGGGCTCCGCGACGTTGGCCAGCGGCGCGCCCGGCGCTTGCGCGGCCGCCGCACCGAAAGCCACGTGATCGGCGAAGAGCTCGTCGCGACTGACCTCCGCGAGGTAATGCCGCGCCAGGAGGCGGCCGCTGTGCGCCTCGTGATGCCGGGGATGCCGCTGCAACACCGTTGAGTAATCCGCAATGGCGTCCGCGATCTGGCCCCTCTCCTGCCGCACGAGTGCCCGGCCCATCAGCGCGAGCGTGTGCGCGGGCTCGGTCGCGAGCACGCAGTCGAAGCACTTTAGCGCCTCCGCCGTCGCTCCTGCTTGCGCGAGCGCGACCCCCAGGTTCGCGCGGACCGCGATGTTCCCCGACTCCAACTCGGCTGCCCGGCGGAAATGCGGCACGGCCTCGGCGAAGCCCACGGTGTCACTCATGAGCGCACCAAGGCGGTCGTGTGCCTCGGCATTGTTCGGGTTCAAGACCAGCGATTGATCGTAGGCGGCCCGGGCTTCGGGCAAACGGCTCTGCGCCTTGAGCGCAGCGCCGAGGTGACACCACGCTTCCGACATTCCGGGCTCAAGCGCGAGCGCCGCGCGCAGATGCGATTCGGCCGACGTCGGGTCACCCAGCGCCGAGAAGGTCACACCGAGTCGCATCTCGCACAGTGCCGACCGGGGATTGAGCTCGAGTCCGCGCCGCAGCAGCTTCGCGGCGTCGGTATGACGTCCCTGCTGGTAGGCGAGAAGGCCCGAGAGGTGAAACGCGTCAAAATTGGCCGGCGCGACGACCCGGACGCGCGCGTAGAGTTTGTCCGCGTCGGAGAGCCGGCCGTTGCGATGATGCGTCAGCGCGGTCTGCAGGAGGTTTTGGAATTTCGCCGCGCTCATGGTCAGTTCGTGTCCAAATTCGCGCACCATTTCATCCAGCAGTCGCGCACCGCCGCACTGAAGCGGGCGCCCTGCCCCGCATGATCCATCAGCGGCGAGGCCCGAAGTGCGTCGCGCAGTCCGCTGCTCGCCTTGGCCAGCAGCGTCGGGTTTCCCGCCAGCGCGGCGGCGCGCTGGACATAATCATCCCAGTCACACGCGATCCATTCGGAATGTCCGACCGACTGCAGGAGGCTGCCACCGACGCGAGAGGCGTGGCGGTCGCCGGTGAGCGTCACGACCGGCACACCCATCCACAAGGCTTCGCAGGTGGTCGTGGTCCCATGATAGGGAAACGTGTCGAGCGCGACATCCACGCCATGATACAGCGCGAGATGCCCGGCCACCCCCGCGGTGCGCTCGAGCAGCTCCACCCGCGCAGGGTCGAGTCCGGCTTTGACCAGGCGGCGACGCACGTCGGCGCCGATGGCGGACTCGCCGAGGCCGATGGCTTTCAGCTTGAGCCGTGAGCCCGGCACTGCCTCCAACAGGCGGGCCCACGCGGCGAGGGCCTGATCGGTGACCTTGGCGAAATTATTGAAGCAGCCAAACGTGACAGGGGCGCCGCCCACGCTGGGCCGCGGAGCCGGCTCAGGTGCGGCCGCGGGGGGGTGATACGACCACGCCGTGGAAGAGAACCGCACCAATTTCTCGGTGTGCAAGGTGTCGGCCTCGCCCACCGGATCCGTATGCGCGTCCACGAAACGACAATCCATCGCCGCCAGTCCCGTGGTGTTGGGATAACCCAGATAGCTGATCTGCACCGGCGCCAGCCGGCGGGCCAGCAGCGGCAGGCGGTTCAGCCCGGTGTGGCCCGCGAGATCCACGAGCACGTCGGGGGCATCTGCGCGGATCACCGCCTCGACGGTCTCTTCCGGCTGGCTGACAAAGTTGCGGAAGAGCACCGCATGCGTTCGCAGCCGCGCCGTCGTTTCATCGATCACAAAATGATCATGATACAGGATCACCTCAAACTCCCCGGGTTTGAGGTGGGCCAGGATGGGCTCGATGAAATACGCCACGGAATGCTCCCGCAGGTCGGGGGAAAGGAAGGCCAGCCGCAGCTTCTTGCGCGGCTGCGGCAGCTGGTCCAGCCCCGGGCTCGCCGGATGGGCGCCCACGCGCTGGCCGAAGGCGACATGCTCGGCGTGGAGGTATTCGCGGGAGGCGCCGTCGAGGTAGTTGAGCGCCATCAGGCGATAACTGGCGGCGGCGTGGTTGTCCGGCTCCACCTGCAGCGCCGCTTCAAACGCGTTCACCGCCTCGGGAATGCGGTGACACTGCTGCAACGCCAGCGCGCGGCCAAAGTGGGCCTTCGCAAAACCCGGCTCGGCCGCGAGGGCCTTCATCTGGCACTCAAGCGCCTCGCCCGGGTGGCCGGCAAACAAAAGCGCATGGCCCAGGTTATACCAGCTGGTCGCGCGAGCCGGGTTCAGCTCAACCGCGCAGCGATGCGCCTTGATCGCCTCGTCCAGTTGTCCCCTCGCCTTCAGTACAAAACCCAGCGTGTCCCAGGCTTCGGCGTCGCCGGGCGTGAGCGCCAGCGCCTTGCGCAGCGCGGCCTCCGCGTCCTCGTGCTTTGCGAGCTTCGCCAGCGCGAATCCCGCCCGCAGCCATCCACCCGCGAGCCGCGGTTGCAGCCGCGCCGCCCGCTCCAGCCAGCCGGCCGCCTCGCCGTAGCGCTCCTGTTGCAGGGCCGTGAGCCCTGAGAGGTTCAGCACGTTGAAGTCACCCGGCGCCGTCGCGCGGGCCTGCATGCACAGCCGTGCAGCCTTCTCCAGCCGGCCAGCGCGAAGCTGGACCGCCGTTTCCTCCAAAAGGCGCTGAAGTTTTAGGGTCTGCACACGATATTCTCTCCCTGCCTTGTTCGGCGCAGCCCGGTCTGCACTTTAACGGAATTTTCCTTAAGCCGCCCGCACGCGGGCCGATTAAGCAACCACGGCCGGCCCGCACTCCTTGCGACCGGACCCGCCATTTCTTCGCATGTCCGTCTCTTCACCCACCGCCACCGCCCTCTACGCCGAAGCCGAAATCAGGAAGCGCATCGAGTCGTGCCCCAAGCTGGCGTCGCTCCAGAGCATCAACCGCGCGCTCAGCGAACTCGTCCGCTCCGAGAGTAGCGTCACGTCCCAGATCGCCGCCATCATCCGCCGCGATCCGTCGCTCTCGGCCCGTCTCCTGCGACTGGTGAATTCCGTCTATTTCGGCCTCTCCGCCCGCGTGAACAACATCGAGGAGGCCGTGTTTTTCCTCGGACTCCGCCAGATCCGCGAGCTTTCGATGGCCACACCGGTCCTCGAGGAACTCGCCCAGTTCCAAGCCAATTCGACGCAGGTCCTGCCGTGGAAAGAATTGTGGACACATAGTATTGGCACAGCGGTGCTCACGCGGGAAATCCTCGCCTCCACCGCGCTGCACATTGACGACGATACCGACTACCTCGTCGGCCTGCTCCACAACGTCGGCAAGGTCGTGATGGCCTACGCCTTCCCGCAGGAGCTGGCCACAGTGATGGCCACGCCGGTCGCGATGCCCGAGGGAGTCTGCAGGCTGGAGCGCAGCCTGATTGGGTGGGACCACGCGCAAATCGGCGCCTACTATCTGGAGCGGCACCATCTCGCCGAAGAAATCATCATCGCGGTCCGCTACCACCACGACCCCGATCGCGCCCCGTGCCACCGCCTCTTCGCCTCCGGCGTGCAGGTCGCCGACTACCTGGTGAGGTATCGCGGTATCACGGGCGGATTCGAACAGGTCGCGCCGGTGCTGGAGGACGCGTGGACCGACCTCGACGGCTGGAAAATCCTCTACGGGGCCGACGGCGAAGAATGCATGCTCGCCCGGGCCTCCCTCGCCAATTCCCTTCAGCGCCTGCCGACCGTCCTGCAGGGTCTGCTGTAACGTCATGAGCCACGAAAAATCTGTCTCGTTTGCGCCGACCTCACCGACCCTGTCGTGCATCGGCAGTGAATTGGACTCGGCCGTCGCGCTCTCGCCGCCGGCCGAGGGCTGGCTGGGCGCCTGGGAATCCAGCAGCGACCCGGCCTATTGCCGCGATTGGGAGGGAAACCTCCTGGCGGTGAATCTGCCGTTTGCGCGCAAGTTCGGCCAGGCGATTGACCGGTTGCTCGGCCAGCCGGTTACGATGCTCATGCACGGCGATGATGTCGCCAGCCTCTTTTCCAAGCAGGCCGAACTGAAACGCCCGCCCCATCGCGTCGCCACCGAGCACCGCTGGCAGCCGCCGGGTGGCACCCGCTGGTTTGCCTGGGATGAAATTGCGTTGTTCGACGCTTCCGGCCGGATCGTGGCGATCCGTTCCTCCGGCCGCGACATCACACGGCAGCGCCTCGCCGAGGAGCAGTTTCACCGGCTCTCGAGCGCCGTCGAACAGTCGCCGGTCGCGATTGTGATCACCGACCTCGACGGGCGGCCGCAGTATGTGAACCCCAAGTTCACCGCCGTCAGCGGGCGCTCGCTGGAGGACCTGCTCGACCAGAAGATCGAAGTGCTCCGCGACGGCCACCCTGACGAGACATCCTATGGGAAATTCTGGCAGGCCGTGCGCGCCGGCGGCGAGTGGCGCGGCGAGCTTTCGACCCGCCGCGACCAAGGCGCCACGGTCTGGGAATCGGTCAAGGTTTCCTGCCTGCGCAATCCCCACGGCGAGATCACCAATTACCTCTGCCTCCGCGAGGACGTGACCGAGCGCAAGAAACTCGAGCACGATCTGAGGCAGGCGCACAAGATGGAGAGCCTCGGCACCCTCGCCGGCGGCATCGCGCACGACTTCAACAACCTCCTCGCGATCATCAGCGGCTACGCCGAGTTCGGTTTGCGGGAGGGCAGCGATCCCGCCGCGCTGCAAAAGGGCCTCCGCGAAATCCGCGCCGCCGCCCAGCGCGCCAGCGGCCTCGTGCGCCAGATCCTGACCTTCAGCCGCAAGACCGAGGTGCGCTTCGCGCCGGTGGATCTCAACCAGCTGACCCAGGACCTCGTGAAGTTGCTGGCGGAAACGTTTCCCCGGACGGTCACGTTCAACCTCGAACTGCAACCCCGCCTGCCGGCGCTGCTCGCGGACCAGAACCAGCTCCAGCAGATCATCCTCAACCTTTGCGTAAACGCCCGCGATGCCATGCCGACGGGTGGCGTCATCACGTTGTCGACCAGCGTGCACTCCGGCAACCTGCCAATCAGCAGCCCCCTGCCCGACCGTAACTACGCCTGCCTGCGCGTCGCCGACACTGGCACCGGCATGAGCCCCGAAGTGCGCGCGCGATTGTTCGAGCCCTTTTTCACCACCAAGCCGGTCAACCAAGGCACCGGCCTAGGCCTCGCGGTCGTGCACGGCGTCGTGGAGAGCCATCACGGCGGCATCGAAGTGGAAAGCACCGTGGGCGTCGGCAGCGCCTTCAGCGTCTACCTGCCGCTCGCGGTCAATCGCGTGGCAACACCCGCCGCCGTGGCCAACAGCGACTTCCCCTGCGGCGGCGAGTCGCTGCTCATCGTGGATGACGAGACCTCCCTCCGCGAACTTCTGTCCGAGGCCTTCCAATGCAAAGGCTACAAGATTGCCACCGCCTCCAACGGCCATGAAGCCATTGACCTCATCGGGGACGAATCTTGTCACTTTGACCTGATCCTGCTCGACCTCAACCTACCAAACGCCAGCGGGTTACAAGTGATGAAGGTTATCCGCCTCTGCCGCCCCGAGACGTCGGTCCTAGTCTGCAGCGGGCACATCACCCCGGAGAACCGCGCGGACTTTCAGCAGCTGGGGCAGACGGAGTTCATGCCCAAGCCGTATACGCTGGATGAGATGGGCCGGCGCATCCGGACCCTGCTCGACGCCCGCCCGACCGTCGGGGGATGAGCCGGCCGTGCCTCATCTGGATGACCTCCGCGTAGGTGGACTGCGTCCGACTCGTGGCTGCGCTTCACTCTGCCGCGGTTTCGTCGCTGTTCCAGGTCTGCCAAATCACCCGCCACCCCGCCGGACAACAGCAGACCACATACGCTTGTATCTTGAACGGTAAGGTGTGGTTGCGGCTTGCGAGAATGGGCGTAAAGCTCGTCGGAGGAAGCCGCAGCCACCCCGGGTGAGCGACCTCTTTCCCGCGTGAGACCGAAATAGCCTGGAGACGTGAAAACGATTTCGTGGGTCAGCCGGGTCCGCGCGGGGATCTTCATAAAACTCGAACCGTTGGTGGAGCGCGGCCCGGAAG
>Ga0335397_10002639_pt1 | contig 24397 bp, 26 predicted proteins | sample MAT04_FD_205740 | JGI IMG/M metagenome (GOLD analysis project Ga0335397, IMG submission 205740) | Freshwater microbial communities from Lake Fryxell liftoff mats and glacier meltwater in Antarctica - MAT-04 (spades assembly) (version 2) ... | reverse complement strand
CTCACGCTGCGCAACCTGCTGCTGTTCGTCCTGCTGGGCTGGGCTGTCGTTGCGATTGCCTCAAGTGCGCCTAGCCCTGGGGTGCCGGGGGATGCTGACCCTCGAGAGCGGCCTCGAGGCGCTCGAGCTTTCCGGTGAGCTCTCCCGACCAGCCCGGCCGAATATCTGCCTTGAGCACGAGGGAGACGCGCGAGCCGTAGGCGCCGACAGCCTCCGTCGCGCGCTTGATCACATCGAAGACGCTGTCCCAGTCACCCTCGATGGTCGTGAACATCGCATCGGTGTGGTTCGGCAGACCCGACTCGCGCACGATGCGCACGGCCGCGGCGACGGCGTCGTGCACCGAGCCGTCGTCATTGCCGGTTCCGGACGGGGCGACTGAGAAGGATACGAGCATCCACCGATTATCCCACCCGACGAGAGCGGATCGAGGGTGCGTTGATCGGCTGGCGTACAGTAGCTACCAGTTCGCCCCGGCGAGCGATGCCGGATGCTCGATGGCGAGCCGTTCCCCGTTTTCGTCAGCAGAATGGTTCGCCGCTTCGTGACCACCCTCACCCCACCCCGTGCCCGCCTCGCGCTGCTCGCACTCGCGCTCGGCGGCTTCGGGATCGGCGCCACCGAATTCGTGGCGATGGGGCTGCTGCCGAACCTCGCCCAGGATCTCCTGCCCGACCTGTACGCCAACTCGCCGGCGGTCGCCAACGCGCGGGCGGGCTCGCTCGTCTCGGCCTACGCGCTCGGCGTCGTCGTCGGGGCGCCGACGATCGCGGCGCTCGCGGCCCGTTTCCCGCGGAAGCTGCTGCTGCTCGTGCTCGTTGCGGCCTTCACGATCGGCACGGTGGCCTCGGCGCTGCTGCCGAGCTTCGGCCTCGTGCTCGCCGCGCGATTCGTCGCCGGGCTACCCCACGGTGCCTACTTCGGCGTGGCCGCGCTCGTCGCGGCCTCGATCATGGGGCCGGGCAAGCGGGGCCAAGGCGTCGCCCTCGTCCTGTCCGGCCTCACGATCGCGAACGTGATCGGTGTGCCGACGATCACCTATCTCGGGCAGGTCACAAGCTGGCGCATCGCGTACCTCGTCGTCGCGGCCATCTTCGCGGCGACGTTCGTCGCGATCGCGTACCTCGTTCCATTTCAGCCCGGGGATCCCGACGCGACCATGCGGCGTGAGCTGCGCGCCTTCGGGCGCATTCAGGTCTGGCTCGCCCTGCTCATCGGCGCGGTCGGCTTCGGCGGCTTCTTCGCGGTGTACACCTTCATCTCTCCGCTTATCACCGAAGTCACCCGGCTCGGCCCGGGGTTCGTGCCGGTGGTGCTCGTTGTCGTGGGCGTCGGCATGACCCTCGGTAACTTCCTCGGCGGCTGGACGGCCGATCGCAACGTAATGGGATCGATCTTCACCTACTTCGGGCTGTTCGTCATTGCGCTCACCGGGCTGGCGCTCACAGCCCAGAGCACGGCGGGCCTGTTGGTGTTCGTGTTCCTCATCGGCTTCGCCGCATCCGCCCTCTCACCCGCCATTCAGACCCGGCTCATGGACGTCGCAGGCGACAGCCAAACGCTCGCCGCGGCCGTCAACCACGCCTCGCTCAACCTCGGGAACGCCCTTGGCGCACTGCTCGGTGGAGTGACAATCGCCGCCGGGTTCGGTTACGTCTCGCCGACCTGGGTTGGTCTCATCCTCTGCGCTCCGGGAATTGCACTGGCAGTGACCGCGATGGTACTGCAGCGCCGCCGCGTGCCCGAGCCGGTGCTCGTGCGAGCCTAATCGGCTGCTGGTGAGACGCTGAATACTGAAAGTCAGTACTGCCCCAACCTCGTGAATATTGAAAGCGGTCAGTAGTTGCCGGGCATGTCCGTCTGCAGCAGGATGCCGTCCTGAATCGCTCGCTTGCGCAGCGCCACCTTGGTGCCGACGTCGATGCCGGCGACGCGGTACTTCTCCCGGATCCGCTTGAGGTACGACTTGGCCGTCTCCTCGGAGATATCGAGCTGGTATGCGACCGTTTTCACCGGCTCGCCGCCGCCGTACAGCGCCATGACGCGGCGCTCCTGGGCACTCAGCTTCGGTGCCCCACCCACGTCGTCGGCGTTGAGCGCGAGGTCGAGCTCGGCGGAGATGTACGACTCGCCCTTGGCCGCCGAGCGGATCGCCTCGACGATCATCTCGGCATCCTCGCTCTTGACCAGGTAGCCGAGGGCGCCGGCCGCGAGGGCCTCGCGCACGACGTTGGGCTCGGAGTAGGTGCTCATGAGCACCGTCTTCACACCGGCGGTCTTGAGGGTTGAGATTTTGAGCGAGATCGGGAGGTTGTCCTTGAGGTCGAGGTCGAGCAGGACGACGTCGACGGGGAACTGCGGGTGCGTCAGCAGCTCCGGCCACGATGCGCACGCCGCGACCATGTCGATGTCGCTCGCGGCGCCGCGGATCCATTCGGTCAGCGCGCCGAGCAGCATCCGGTGGTCATCGACCAAGGCAAGGCGAATCCGGTTTTCAGTCATCGGGTGGTGTTCCTGTTCTCTTTGGTCGAATGTTATTGGTCAGCGGGGTTCGGGACGATGCACTCAATGTCGACACGCAGGCTTGAATGCTCGGTGGAGTCGACGAACCGGCCGACCTTCGCGATCGCGGGCCACGCCGAGGGATCGACGCGGTTGCGGGGGACGCCAGTGGTGGTAATGACGATCGGAATCGTGATGGTGCGCTTGGAACCCGGCTCGATTCGCGGAAGCACGGGGCCGATGACGAGTTGGGCGGTGGACGGAGAGCTCGTCTTCTTTTTCTCCGCGACGAGCAGCCATACCGCCGAGAGCAGCCCGTCGCGCTGTTGCGGGTCAAGCAGCCCGGCGAGGCTTCCGGCGTCCTTGAGCGTGGCCGACTTTCCGAGTTGGTTGGATTCGGTGATCGCGTGGTACAGCCAGGTCTCCCGGCGACCCTCGATGAGGTGCAGGCGCAGCTCGGTCGCGAGGGATGCCGCGGTGGACGCGAGCTTGGGGCGGAGGGGGAGCGCGGTGCGCCCGCTCGCCACCGAGTCGAGCAGTTCCTCGGCGGCGAGGTCGAGCCGGGCAAGCTCCTCGGACGCGAGCATCCCGACGGCGAACCGTGGCGCCGACACGGTGCTCTGCACGAGCACGCGGTCGAGTTCGAGCTGCACCATGCGCCGGAACTGCCGCACCGCGAACACCGCCACGAGCGGGGGAAACACCGCGATCGCGACGGTGGTGATCTGGACCGGGATCGTCTCGGCGGTCAACGGTGTGGTGAGCACGATCGCGGCGACGAAGGCGATGAAGAGGGCGGCGGCGGCAAAGACGAGTTCGCGCGCTGGGCGGTGCACGACCGCCGTCATGAGACCGAAGCCCGCGGTGACGGATGCCGTTGCGTAAGCACCGATGTTGTTCAGCGGCGCGATCGCGACGAAGTCCAGGGCGACGACGGCCGCGAGGGCCGCGAGGTAGGAGGCGAAGAGCCAGGTGGGGAGCCGGTCCCCGCGGGTTGCGATCGACAGGCTCATCGTCGCGAACGCCGCGATGAACAGCAGCCAGGCGAGAACGGCGGGCAGCGCACTCGGGTAGGAACCGATGTTCGTCGCGAAGGCGACGAGGCCGTAGATCGCCTGGATGGCGCAGAGGACTCCCGCCCCAAGTGCGAGATGCGCGCTGCCGAGCGAGGAACCCTGAGCATTGGCGTGCACGACCGCGCGCGCGGCGGTCGAGGCGGCAGGGACCCCGGTGAGCCGTCGTCGGCCGCGAGTGGAACCGAGAGTGTTCTCCTCGGCGCGGGCCGCGCCGCTCACCGGGGTACCTCGAGCACAACGGTCGTTCCGGCGCCGGGGGAGGAGAACAATCGTGCGTTGCCGCCGACCTCCTTCAGCCGACCGACCACAGAGTCCTTGAACCCGAGGCGCGCGGAGTCGATGTCGTCGAGGCTGAAGCCGATACCGGCATCCGTCACCATCGCTCGCACCGTGGTCTCGTCGTCGGTGATCGTCACGTGGGCATCCGTGACCCCGGCATGTCGGCGCACGTTTTCGAGGCACTCGGCGAGGGCGAGGAGGAACGCGTCGAGCACGTCACTCGGCAGCAGAACCTGGCCGGTGCCGTGCCAGCTCACCTCGAGGCCCATCCGCCCGAATCGCTGTTTGACCGATTCGAGGGTGTGGCCGAGAGCAGACTCCTCGACGGGCTCCACGTTGAAGTGCTCGGAGGACTGCGGAACGGGGGTGCCGCCCAGGCGGAGCTGGCGCAACAGCCTCGCGTCGTCGCCGGCCTGCTGCTGCAGTGCCGTCGGCGCGACCCCCACGCCGGAGTGGGCGAGAAGGGTGAGGGTGGCCAGCACGGTGTCGTGCAGCAGCCGGGCGCCCTGGCGGCGCTGCGCCTCGGTCTCGCTCGCCTGCCGCTCCGCCCGATGTGCGCGGCCGATGCTGTAGATCTGCCTGGCCGCGCGCGGCACCGTCGCGCTCAACCAGTAGGCGAAGGTCGCGCAGAGCGCCCAGCCGAGCAGCACCGTCGCGCTCTGTGAGGAGAGCAGGCGAGCTCCCGGGACCGCGAGCTCGATGAGCGCGGTGCTCGCTGCGAGGCCCGAAACGAGCATAACCAGGCGCGGGAGGCTGCCGGTCAGCACGATCGCGAGGGCGGCGATGCCCCCGCCAGCGAGAGTGACGAGCGAGGTTGCCGCCGCGAGGCTCGTGGTGCCGTCGAACGGCACCTGTATGAGGGCGAGGATCGCCAGCCCCGTGGCCATCCCGAGGGCCGGCCAGAGCACGGAGCCGCTCAAACCGAGCCGGACGAGGCAGAAGGCGAACACCGCGAACAGGGGGATCGCGGACATGAGGGTTCCGAGTGGGACGACGCCGGGAATCGCCAAGCAGACCAGGCAGACGACGAGACTGGCGAGTCCGAGTCCGCGCGCGGTTCTCCGAAGCAGGCGGTCCCGTTCGTGCGCAAATTGTTCCACAGTGATCCTGATTGCCTTCGGACTCCGGGGGGTGGCGCCCGACAGCGCACCCGACTCCGACGGGCCAATCATAGGCCAGAGCTACTCTGGACTGAGCCAACCTTCGTTAATGCCACGCCGTCGGAGTAGAACCTTCGTGCCCACGTCCACGCCGATCTGGAGGTATTTGCGGCGTGCCCTTTTGATATACGACTTGACGGTCTCTTCGGTTGTTCCCATGTGCTCCGCCACCTCTTTGATCGATCGGCCCGCCGCGTAGAGCACGATCGCCCGTTGCTCCTGCTGGCCGAGACCCGGGTTGCGGCTGAGCTGCTGGCCGTCGAGGGTCGCCGAGGTGGTCCGGCTCAGGTAGCGCCGCCCGGTCGCGACAGCACGCACTGCGCTGATGAGCTCGTCGGCGGAATCGGTCTTGGGCACGAACGCGAGTGCGCCCGCCGTGAGCGAGCTATGGATCGAGCCGGCATCCGCGTGCCTGCTGATCACGACGGTCGCGGCGCCGGCGGCCGAGAGCGCTCTGATCTTCGTGCCGATCGGGATGCCGTCGCTCAGGTTGAGGTCGAGCACGACGACGTCGACGGGGAAGTCCGCGTGGGCGAGCAGACCGAGCCAGGTCGTCTCGTGGATGACGATCTCGATGTCCACCCGGCGGGCCTTCACATGGGCCAGCACCCCGTCGAGGACCATTCGGTGGTCGTCGACGATCGCGACGCGGGTGAACGGCGGGTGTGAGCGCAGGGTGCGTTCGACCACGCGGTGACACCTCCGGGATCTCATCCCGGCCGGACCTCAACTGCGGTGCCGAGAGAAGCCCAGCATAACTACAGTGAAAGGAACTCGTATACCGCGGGCGATCAGGTCGCGAGAAGTCGCTCGACCCATGGCGCGACGAGGGAGCTCTCGATGAGAAATCCGTCGTGTCCGAACGGGGAATCGATCACCACCGGTTCGCGGCCGGAGATCCCGGATCGGAGCCGACGGGCGATGACGTGTTGGTCGGTGACAGGGAAAAGCCGGTCGCTGCTGATGCCGAGCACAAGACTCGTCGCGGTCACCCGGTCGAGGGCGGCATCCACCCCTCCTCGGTCACGGCCCACGTCGTGCGCGCTCATCGCGCTCACGAGAGTCAGATAGCTGTTGGCGTCGAACCGGCGGGTGAACTTATTGCCATGGAAGTCGAGGTAGCTTTCGACGGCGAACTTGCCGTCGCCGCCCAACGGGTTGAGGCTGCTTTGCCAGCTCCGCTCGAATCGGTCGTTGAGTTCGCCGGGGGAGCGGTAGTTGAGCAGCGCCATCCGTCGGGCCAGGGCGAGGCCACGATACGGCCCGTCGCCGTCGGCGGCATCGTAGTAGTCCCCGGCCGCGAATGCGGGATCCATGCGAATCGCCTCGAGCTGCACGGAGTTGAGCGCGATTTGGTCGGCGCTACTGAGGGCCGGAGCGGCGAGTACTGCCACCCGGGCGACGCGGGCGGGATGCTCAATAGCCCACTCGAGCGCGTGCATTCCACCCATCGAGCCGCCGATCACGCCGGCCCACACGTCGATGCCGATTGCATCCGAGAAGGCCGCCTGCGCCTGCACCTGGTCGCGGATCGTGAGGAAGGGGAAGCGTGCCCCCCATTCCCGGCCGTCCGGGGCGAGTGAGGCGGGCCCTGTCGTTCCCTGGCATCCTCCCAGCATGTTCGGCGCGACCACGAACCAGCGGTCGGTGTCGACCGCCTTGCCCGGTCCGACGAGGTCCCCCCACCAGCCCGCGGTGGGGTGGCCGCGTCCCGGCGCCCCGATCACGTGGCTGTCGCCGGTCAGGGCGTGCGGCACGAGAACGGCATTCGAGCGGTCCGCGTTGAGGGTGCCCCACGTCTCGTAGGCGACGCGCACGGAGGGAAGGTGCGCGCCCGCCTCGAGCTGCATCGCGCCGATTCCGACGAACAGGCGGTCGCCCGGGTGATCGCCCTCGCGCCAGGCGCCGGTTGCCGGCGGACCGCCGATCATGGATCGGGTGTTCGCCTCGGTGACGAAGAACGAGGGGACCGTGTCTTCGGGTGTCTGCCAGTCCATGTCGCCTCCAGTATCGCCGACCGCGCGGGGCGGAAGCTGTTTGTTACGCTTCCACCCCGCGCGCAGGCGTCAGGCCGCGTTGGACGCGGCGGCCGAGCGTGCGGCCGCAAGGCCGGCCGAGAGGTCTGCGAGGATGTCGTCGATGTTCTCGAGGCCGATCGACAGTCGCACCAGGCCGGGGGTGACCCCGGAGGTCAGCTGTTGTTCGGGCGTGAGCTGCGAGTGAGTCGTGGACGCCGGGTGGATGATGAGGCTGCGCACGTCGCCGATGTTGGCGAGGTGGCTGAATAGTCCGGCGTTATTGACGAGCGCACGCCCGGCATCCACTCCGCCCTTGAGCTCGAACGACAGCACCGCGCCGACGCCGAGCGGTGCGTAGGTGTTCGCTGCGGCGTACCAGGGGCTGGACGGGAGCCCGGCGTAGTAGACGGTGGCGACGTCGTCGTGGCTGTCGAGCCATTCGGCGACCGCCTGGGCGTTCTGCACGTGGCGCTCGATGCGCAGGCTCAGGGTTTCAATGCCTTGGATGAGTTGCCATGCGCTTGCGGGAGCGATTGAGGGGCCGAGGTCGCGCAGCAGCTGCACGCGTGCCTTGATGATGTAGGCGATGCCGTCGCCGAGCACGGTCGTGTAGCTGGCGCCGTGGTAGCTCGGGTCGGGCTCGGTGAGCCCGGGGAACTTCTCGACGTTCTTGCTCCACTCGAACTTGCCGCCGTCGATGATGATGCCGCCGATCACGGTGCCGTGGCCCCCCAGGAACTTCGTGGCCGAGTGCACAACGATGTCGGCCCCGTGCTCGAACGGGCGAATGAGGTATGGCGTCGCGATCGTGTTGTCGACGATGAGGGGAACACCGGCGTTGTGCGCAACCGAGGCGACCGAGGAAATGTCGAGGATGTTGATGCGCGGGTTGCCGATCGTCTCGGCGAAGAAGAGCTTCGTATTCGGCCGCACCGCGCGCTCCCACTCGGCGGGGTCGTCCTGGTTCTCGACGAACGTGGTCTCGATGCCGAGCTTCGCGAGGGTGTACTTGAACAGGTTGTAGGTGCCGCCGTAGATCGACGACGACGACACGATGTGATCGCCGGCCTGCGCAATGTTGAGAACAGCGATCGTCGTCGCGGACTGGCCCGAGGCGAGCAGCAGCGCGGCGGTTCCTCCCTCGAGCGCGGCGACGCGCTCTTCGACAACGGCCTGGGTGGGGTTCTGGATGCGCGTGTAGATGTTGCCGAATTCAGCAAGCGCGAACAGGTTCTTGGCATGCTCGGCATCGTTGAAGACGTAGGACGTGGTCTGGTAGATCGGGGTGGCCCGCGCGTTCGTTACTGGGTCGGGCGCCGCGCCCGAGTGAATCTGCTTCGTCTCGAATTTCCAGGCGCTGGTGTCGCTCACGGGTGTCTCCTTCGTCGGGTGATCGGATCAGCCTAGGAAGGCCGTCGGGCGTGCGTCAATTATCGGTGACACGCACCGTAATGTTCGCGGCTCAGCGGTCACGGCGCGAGCCCGTCGGGTCCACCCGGGACTGACGGCGCGGCTTCCGCCGCGGGCGCGGCTCCACGCCGGGGTCCCGGTCGAGGAACAGCCAGCGTGGCTTGGGCTCGATGATCGGGCGGAAGAGCCACCGGATGAAGGGGCTCGCGAGCACGATCGAAATCGCGATAGACGCGAACACCATGCCGAGGAGCCACATCGCCGAGGAGTGGTCGCCTCGCAGCACGCCGGTCTCCCGAATCGGGTAGAGCACAAAGCTGTGCAGCAGGTAGATGTACATCGTCGACTGGCCGAAGCCCGTGAACCAGGTCTCCGAGCGCGGTATCAGAACGAAGAACGCGCCGCTCAAGACAACCGCGAGCACGATGAGCGCGAGCCGGAAGAGCCCGGCCCACCACTGGTCCTCGCCGAGTCCCGTGTAGGAGTCGTCGTAGAAGAACCAGAATCTCAAGTCCATCCCCCGCCAGACGTCGATGAACGCGACGACGACGGCGAGCCAGGCGGCGAACACGGCGATCGCGGCGCCGCGGATCCACCATGTCGTCGTCGTGACGACCCTCCACCGGTCGATGAGGCCCCACTCGCGCAGTTTCCAGCCGAGAACGAAGAAGGGCAGGATGCCGATCGCCCGCGACAGCGAGAATGTGCTGTCGACGTTGGACAGGTAGCCGACACCGAACGAGAACAACAGAGCCCAGAACAACGGCCAGCGCACGAGCGACAGGTAGGGAAGGATCACCCGGAAGATGCCCAGCGCAAGAAGGAACCAGAGGGTCCACGATGGTTGGGACGGGTTGAACTCCGCGTAGCCCTCGACGAGGAACTTCACGAGGGTCCAGATCGTCTCCATGATGAAGTAGGGCAGCAGGATGTCGGTGATGACCTTCTTGAGACCGCCCATTGTCGGCGGCCCGGTCTTCGAGAAGTATCCGCTGATGATGGCGAACGCGGGCATGTGGAATGCATAGATGAACAGGTAGAGGGCGAGCGCGTTGTCGGAATCGGCGGTGAGTCGCTGGATCCCGTGCCCGATCACGACGAGAGTGACGCAGGCGAAGCGCGCGTTGTCCCAGACCGGCACCCGCGGGCGCGGCGCCTTCGGGCGTGGCAGCCCGGACGGGTCGCTTCCGTGGGCCATTTCCGTCTTTGTCATATCGCAGACAGCCTAAGTCACGGGCTTTCGGCCAGTACGGTGGAGGCATCGGCAGAGGAGGATTTGTGGCTACACGGCGAGTGGTGGTGACCGGGGCGAGTTCCGGAATCGGTGCGGCGGCGGTGCGGCTGTTCCGCGCGCACGGCTGGGACGTCGTCGGGGTCGCCCGACGGGTCGATCGGCTCGGGCAACTCGCCGCCGAGACGGGCGCGGAGGTGTTCGTCTGTGACGTGACGCAGGCCGCGGACGTCGATGCGCTGCGCGCGCATCTCGCCGTGGGCGGGCCGGTGCACGCGCTGGTCAACAACGCCGGCGGCGCCTTCGGGATGGCGTCGGTCGAAGACAGCGACGCCGACGACTGGCTGCGGATGCTCGACGTCAACGTCGTCGCGGTGAAGCGGGTCACAAGCGCGCTGCTTCCGCTGCTGCGCGAGGGGGCAGCAGTTGCCGGGGTGGCTGACATTGTGACCATTACCTCGATCGCCGGTCACGTTCCGTACGAGGGCGGCGGCGGGTACAACGCATCGAAGTTCGCCGCGCACGCGCTTATGGGCGTACTGCGCCTGGAGCTCGCGGGTGAACCGATCCGCGTGATCGAGATCGCCCCCGGCATGGTGAAGACCGACGAGTTCAGTCTCGTTCGGTTCGCGGGCGACCAAGCGAGGGCGGATGCCGTCTACGACAACGTGCCGAACCCGCTGTCGGCCGAGGACATCGCGGCGGCGATCGTGCACGCCGTCGAGCTGCCCTCGCACATCAACCTCGATCTCGTGACGATCAAGCCGGTCGCGCAGGCGGCCCCGCACAAGGTCGTGCGCGGCGTGCTCACTCCCCGCCGGCCGCAGAGCCAGCAGACGCAGGGCTAGGCGGCGATCGCCTCCGCGATGAACCCCGTCACGCCATGAGGCTTACGCCGATCGGCGGACTCGACCCCGGATGGGCCGCCGCGCTCGCGCCGGTCTTTCCGCGGATCGCCGCGCTCGAGGGGGTCCTCGAGGCGGAGACTGCCGCGGGCCGCGGGTTCCTGCCCGAGCCGGCCAAGGTGCTGCGGGCTTTCACCGAGCCGTTCGCCGACGTGCGCGTGCTGATCGTCGGACAGGACCCGTACCCCACGCCCGGGCATCCGATCGGCCTGAGCTTCGCCGTCGAAGCGCACGTGCGCCCGCTGCCGCGCAGCCTTGTGAACATCTACCGCGAGCTGCGCGACGACCTGGGGGTGGACACGCCTGAGCACGGCGACCTCGGCGCGTGGGCCGGGCGCGGTGTGCTGCTGCTCAACCGGGTGCTCACCGTGTCGCCCGGGGAATCCGGCTCGCACCGCGGGAGGGGCTGGGAGGCCGTGACAGATCACGCCATCCGGATGCTCGTGGCGAGGGATGCACCGCTCGTCGCGATCCTCTGGGGCCGGCAGGCGGCATCGGTGCGCCCGGGGCTCGGCACGACCAGGGTGATCGAGTCGGCCCATCCGAGCCCCCTCTCGGCGAGACGCGGATTCTTCGGATCCCGGCCGTTCAGCCGCGCCAATCAGATGCTCGCCGAGCTTGGCGCGGCCCCGATGGACTGGTCGCTGACGCCCGGCTCTGCTTGAGTGGTGGCATGCCAACCGGAGTTCCTATCGAGATTACCTCGCTGACGAAGTCGTTCGGCGCCGTCGCGGCCGTCTCCGACCTCAGTTTCACAGTTCAGCCGGGGCAGGTGACCGGCTTCCTCGGGCCCAACGGCGCGGGCAAGACCACGACGCTGCGGGTGCTGCTCGGCCTTGTCACCGCCAGCTCCGGCACGGCGACCTTCGCCGGCACCGCCTACCGCGACCTCATGCATCCGCTCGCGAGCGTCGGCACTGCCCTTGAGGCGGCGAGCTTCCACCCCGGTCGCACCGCGGCGAACCACCTCGCGGTCTACGCGCTCGCCGCAGGCATTGAGCGCGCCCGTGTCGGCGCCGTGCTCGACCAGGTCGGGCTCACCGAGTACGGCGACCGCCGGGTCGGCGGCTACTCGCTTGGCATGCGCCAGCGTCTCGGCCTCGCTTTTGCCCTGCTCGGTGACCCGGGCGTGCTCGTGCTCGACGAGCCGGTCAACGGCCTCGACCCGGAGGGCATCCGCTGGATCCGCGGCCTGCTTCGGTCGCTCGCTGCGGAGGGGCGCACTGTGCTCGTCTCCTCGCACCTGCTCACCGAGGTTCAGCAGACAGTTGACGAGGTCGTGATCATCTCGCGTGGCCGCCTGGCCTACTCCGGTACCCTCGGTGCCCTCGAGGCGGGCACGATGGTCGTGGCGGATGCGCCGGATCGTGCGGGTCTCGTCGCGGCGCTGAGTGGCGCGGGATGGCCAGTCGAGCAGGGCTCCGACGGGCTGATCGTCGGCGGTGTGACCGCGGCCGAGGTGGGTGCGATCGCGCTCGCCGCCGGGGTGCCCCTCAGCAAACTGACCGCGAGGCAGGCGGGACTCGAGGATGTCTTTCTCGAGCTCGTCGGCGAGGGGGACCGCTCATGAGTTTCGCGAACGTCACCGCCGCGGAATCGTTGAAGCTCACAAGCACGCGGCTGTGGTGGATCCTGTTGCTCGTGCTGTTCGGCTACGTCGCGTTCGTCGCTGGCCTGCTCGCCGGCCTGTTCGGGGCGATGGGGGAGCAACTGTCGGCGACACCGGGTTCCCCTCAGCTGCCAGAAGCGTCGCTCCCGCCCGTCGTCTACAGCTCCGCGTCGGCGGTGGGCTACGTGTTTCCCGTGCTGCTCGGCGCCCTCGTGACGACATCCGAGTTCCGTCACCAAACTCTCACCCCCACGTTCCTCGCGACTCCGCGGCGTGGGGTTGTCCTTCTCGCGAAGATCGTGGTGCTGGCCGTCGCCGGAGCCCTCTACGGGGCCGTCTCGCTCGTCGCATCCATCGGAATTGGTGCCCCGATCCTCGCCGCGACGGGCGTTCCGACGGCGCTGGGCGATTCGGAGACGTGGCTGCTCGCAGCCCGCATCGTGCTCGCCATGTCGCTGTGGGCGGTCGTCGGAGTCGGCCTCGGCGTTCTCGTGCCCAACCAAGTCGCCGCGATCGTGATCGTGCTCGCATTCACCCAGTTCGTCGAGCCGATCCTGCGGTTCGGCGCGACGATCTGGGAGTGGGCGGCGCAGATCGGCCAGTTTTTACCCGGAGCGGCGAGCGACGCGCTGGTCGGGGCAAGCATCTTCACCTCCCTCGGCACCGGCCAGGTCGAGACCGTGTCGCTCGAGTGGTGGCAGGGCGGCGTCGTGCTGTTCGCCATTGCGGCGATCGCGGCGATCACCGGGTATTTCGGCGCCTGGAAACGTGACGTGACGTGACGTACGCCGCTGGTCGCGGGTGCTGCGGCACAGGTCGCTGGACTAGGATTTCCCGCATGCTCCGACACGAGACAAGCGAGTTCTGATGCTCGAAGAGGAGTATCAGGCCGGCCACCGTCCGTTCGGCGCCCAACGCAATCTGCCGCCCCTCCAGGTGCCGTTCGAGTACGAGATCCGCGCGGTCGAGGCCGCCGACCTGCCCGACATCCGCGAGATCTACAACCACTATGTGGCCAACTCGACTGTCACCTTCGACGAGAAGCCGATGACGCTTGCGCAGCTCCGTGCCAAGTTCGCGCAGCTCGGCAAGCTCGGCCTGCCGTTCATCGTGGCGGTGAGCCCCACCGGACACGTGCTCGGCTACGCCTACGTGTTCCCGTGGAAGACGAAGGCCGCCTATCGGTTCACGGTCGAGAACTCGATCTACCTCGGACCGGCCGCGACCGGCAAGGGACTCGGGAAAGCCCTCATGGCCGAGCTGATCGACCGGTCCAAGTCCGCCGGGCTCAAGGAGATCGTCGCCGTCATCGCCGACCGCGGCGCTGACGCATCCATCCGCCTGCACGAGAACTTCGGCTTCACACAGATCGGCCACATGGGCAAGGTGGGCTTCAAGTTCAACCGCTGGCTCGGCACGATCCTCATGCAGAAGAGCCTGAAGTAGCGGGTCTAGGTCCGAGGCGTCGCCCCTCGGATGAGCACAAGGCCCGCGATCGCCGCCGCGGTGCTCGGCACCAGGCTCCAGATGGCGACGCCCAGTGCCCCGTTCTCGGTGAACCAGCCACCGATTAGCGGCCAGCTCCCTGTGTCGGTTGCGAGCCAGGCGAGCCCAACGGTGATGAGGGCGAGCGCAGCGAAGAAGACGAGCATCCCTCTCGAGCGCCACCGCACGTAGACGGCGGCCGTTGCCGCGCCGACGAAGAAAAAGAAGAGGAAGGCGAGCAGGAACAGGGCGAAGCGCTGCAGCGGGGTGCCGGCATCGAAGAAGACCACGTCGAACATCGCCCCACCGAGACCCCAGCCGCCGGTTGCCCGTTCCAACTCGGCGAGTAGGGTCATTCCGAGCGCGTAGTAGAGGCTGAGCAGCACGAAGGTCAGTGATGATCCGAGGTAGAAGTCGCGCCGTGTCACGCCATAGCCGAGGGCGAAGGGAAACGTGGCGTTGATCGCCTGCACCGCGACAACGAGCATGTAGACGAAAATGAACATCGAAGCTCCGCTGAACTGCATGCCCTCCTCGGCGTCGAAGCGGTCCGCCGGAGGCAATGCACTCGCGAGAATCCACCAGATCAACAGATTCACGAGGAAAATAAATCCGAGAATCAGCCAAGGGAGCACGAGGAGCGTTCCCTTCTGGGTCAGGTGCAGCCGGGCGACGTTGACGATGCGCGTGAGCGCCCCAGTGGTCGCAGGTCGGGTTGCCCGGGCGTCGATTGTCATGCGCTCTGCTCGAATTCTCTCGAGGACGAGTTCGTCCTGTGGATAATCAGTTGTTGGAGGGAGACGGGCGACAACTCGAGGCCGGCATCGCCGGCTGCGTGGCGCTCATCGGATGTGAGTGCGTGGATCGTGACCGACGCGAGACCGCCGACGCCCTGGCGGGACAGCGCCGCCCGGTCGCCGACGAACGCGTCGACGGCGTCTCGCGGGCCCACCACAGTGGTGGCGGAACTGCGCACATCATCGGCGGCGCCGTCAATGATGACCCGGCCCTGGTCGAGCACGATCACGTGCTCGAGCAGATTGCTGACCTCGTCGATCAGGTGGGTCGAGAGGATGACGGTGCGCGGATGCTCCGCGTAGTCCTCGAGGAGCCGGTCGTAGAAGGTCTGCCGCGCGACGGCATCCAGCCCGAGGTAGGGCTCGTCGAAGAAGGTCAGTGGCGCCCGCGACGCGAGGCCGACCACCACGCCGACGGCGGAGAGCTGGCCGCGGGAGAGTTTCTTCACCCGGCGGTTCGTCGGGATGCGGAAGTCGTCGATGAGCTGATCGGCAAAGCCGGCATCCCACCCGCCGAAGAACCACGGCGCACTTGCGAAAACGTGCTTTACGCAGAAGTCCTCAGGATACGTCTGGCTCTCCTTGATGAAGCAGATGCGTTCGAGCACGCTCGCTGTCTCTACGGGCGAGCGCCCGAATATTTCGATTGTGCCTGAGGTGGCGAATTGCTGCCCCGTGAGGAGCTGCATGAGGGTGGTCTTGCCTGCGCCGTTGCGGCCGAGTAGACCGCAGATCTTGTTCTGGCCGACGGAGAAGCTCACGTTGTCGAGTGCCACAACTTTTCCGAATCTCTTGCTGAGGCCGCTGACCTCGATGACGGTGCTCATGCCACGCCCTCTTCCTTGTTCGTGTCGGACAGGATCATGTCGGCCAACTGGGCCCGCGAAATACCGAGACCTGCCGCCTCCGCCAGGAGGGGCCGCACGAATTCGTCGCGGAACTGCTCCCGACGGTTCGCCCTGATCCGGGCCAGGGCCCCATCGGCGACGAACATGCCGATGCCCCGCTTCTTGTAGAGGATTCCAGCGTCCACGAGCAGGTTCACTCCTTTCCCGGCGGTGGCCGGATTAATCCGATAGAAACCGGCGAACTCGTTCGTGGAGGGAACCTGGGTCTCCTCGAGCAGCGCTCCACTGAGGATGTCGTTCTCGATTCGCTGGGCGATCTGAATGAAGATCGGCCTCATTGCATCCACGTGACTCCTCCGTCCTTGTTCGTTGGTTAGTTACTTGACCAACCAACCACCAGACGCCGAGCCTGTCAAGGGTTTGTCGCTCAATCCGGGTTAAGGTCGTTGCATGCCCGAAGCCCCCCGGTTGCGACCAGCGAAGCACACAGTGCTGCATACCTTCGCCGCCCACATCAAGGCCAGGCCGAAGGCGGTCTTCACCGCGCTCGACGGGCGGCTGAACCCCGGCGCGGGCGCCGGGAGTGCCTACCTCGCCGATCCCGACGCGTTCTTCATCGTGGCGCAGGGTGGCTGGTGGTACCGCGCTGAGTACCGCGTCGTTCCGGACGAATACGGCTCGAATCTCGAGCACGTGATTGTGAGCGTGGCGCAACGCGGTGAGAAGGCCGCGCTTGCGACCGGGCGACGAGTCATCCAGACGGCACCGCTCGCCTTTCACGACCTCGTTAAGAGCCTGCGCGCCGAGCTGGAGTAGGCGCCCTGCAGCTAGGCAGCCGGGTAGAGCTGCTCGACCGCGGTCTCGGCCCAGTCAGTCACCTCGGCGAACCGGTCTGGTCCGCCGAAGGTGCTGTTCACGGTGACCCAGCCGTCGGGAAGCACAATATGCACAATGGCGGGAAGCGTGCCCTCATCGCCCTCCTGACTGAAGATGACCCGCTCGCCGTCAGTGCTCTCGTCGAGGCCGCGGGTCGCGAGTTCGGCGAGCACGCCCTCGTGCGCCTCGTTGGTCAGTGCTTGGGCTGCGAACTCGAACGAGCTCAGGTCGACTCCGTCTTGGCCGTAGACGCAGTAGAAAGGCTCGCCGCCGTCCTGGCCGACCGATCCCTCCTGCTCGTAGATGCCGTTTCCGTTCGAGTCACTGAACAGGGTGACGCCGTTCGCGTCGTACTCTGCGGCGAGGCCGGGTCCGACGAACTCGGAGCAGTCGCCCGGCAGGGTGAACGCGGCGGGCGCCGCCGTGGGGGTGGGGGACGCGGATGCCGTGGGTTCCGGCTCGGCGGTCGGCTCCGGCTCGCCGACGGCCGGGGTGCAACCGGCGAGTGCTGCGACGAGCACGGTGACGAGGGCAGCGCGGGAGGCGAGGCGAGGAGCAAGGCGGGTCATGGAATCCGATCTTCTGGCTATGTGCCGCGAATCTAACATCCGCTCGCGGTGCGCCGGACATCACACCCGGCGCGGCCCCGGAACGCCTAGGCTCGGGAGGTGTTCGAACTTCACCATCTCACCGCCCAAGAGCAGTGGGACTGGCTCCAGCGCGGCGAGATCACACCGACCGAGCTGGCCTGGCACTACCTCGACCGAATCGAGCGGCTCGACGAGGGCCTCGGCGCCTTTGTGACGGTGACCTCGGATGCCGCCCTGGAGCGCGCGGCGCACGTGGAGGCGTCCGTGCCGAAGTCGGCGCCACTGTGGGGTCTCCCGTTCGGCGACAAGGACCTCAACCCGAGGGCGGGGGTCCCCACCAAGTTCGGCTCGGCGCTCATGGCGGACTTCGTGCCGGATGCCTCCGACGAGCTCACCCTCGCCCTCGACGCCGCCGGGGGAGTGAGCCTCGGCAAGACCAATGCGCCTGAGTTCGGGCTTCCCTCCTACACAGAGAGCCGAATCGCGCCGCCGGCACGCAATCCCTGGAACACAAGCCTCGGCGCGGGCGGGTCCAGCGGCGGCGCGGCTGTCGCGGTCGCGGCGGGGCTGCTGCCGTTCGCGCCGGGAACCGACGGCGGCGGGTCGGTGAGGATTCCCGCGGCGGCCACCGGACTCGTCGGGCTCAAGCCCTCCCGTGGCCTCGTGCCGAGCGGCACCGGCATCGACAAGCTCGCCGGGCTCGTGGTGCCCGGCCCGCTCGCCCGCACGGTCGCCGACGCGGCAATGCTGCTCGACGCGATGATCGCGGGCGGCGACTACCCGTTCGCCCTGCGCGCGCCGCGCTGGGACGGTGGAGGGTTACTCAATGCCGCGGTGCGCGGCGAGGGACGGTTTCAGCTCGCCGTCATGACGACCTCCCCATGGGACGACGCCTACGACATCGCGGTGTCGGCCGAGGCATCCGCCGCCCTCGCGCTGGCGGTGCGTGAACTCGCCTCGATCGGTCACGGCATCGACGAACTCGCACTCGAGCCTGACGCCACCTATTCGCCCGCGTTCCGTACGGTGTGGCAGGCCGGTGCCGCCGGGATTCCGGCCGAGGGTGCCGAGCTCGAGCTGCTCGAGCCGCTCACTCGCTGGCTCGTCGAGCGCGGCCGCGAGCTATCGGCCCGCCAGCTCGCCGAGGCGCTCGCGCAGCTCGCGGCGTTCGAGCGGTCGATCATCCGCCAGTTCGCTGCGGTGGATGCCGTGCTCACGCCGTCACTTGCCCTCACACCCCGCCCGATCGGCTGGTACGACAGCGAGGATCCCGAGCGGAATTTTGCCCAGCAGGTGCAGTACACGCCGTTCACGAGCTTCGCGAACGTCACCGGGCTGCCGGCGATCACGCTGCCGGTCTACGAGGCCGCGGGGGGCATCCCGATGGGCGTTCAGCTCATCGGCCGCCCGGGCGGCGAGCATGTGCTGCTGTCGATCGGGGCGCAGCTCGAGCGCCGACTGGGCTGGCACCGCCGCCATCCGCCGCAGTGGTGACCTGGCGCTGACTCCGTGGTGACTTAGCCGGCGCGGGCTTGGCTGACGATCCGCTCGAGCTGGCTCTCGATATTAGAGTAGAACCACTCGGTACCGGCGAAGAGGAAGCAGCCCCAGCCTGATGACTCCTCCGGCGGCGAGCAGTAGAGCTCGCCGCCGAGAGCGGAGCTCGTGAGGTACCCTTCGGTCGTGAGCCGTGACGTGACCGCCTGCGCGTCGGTGTTGGAGATCGCCGAATGGCCGTAGGCGAACACGTTGTCCGTGGACGGGTACCCCCACAGGCAGGCGACACCGTTGTACTGCACAAACAGCCCGATCGGGCTGCCCTCGTCGATCATCTGCTGGCCGAAGTCGGGATTGAGCGCCCAGCCGTCGGCTGCACTGGCGGCGAACCCCTGTGTGATCTCGCCGTCGAGCAGCGACTGGCAGGTTGATGTGGTCCGGGCCGGAGGCGCGGGTTCGGGCTCGGCGGACGGCGGGGGAGCGGCGCTCGGCGTGGGTTCGGGCGATGCGGTGGGTCCGGGACTCGCGCTTGCGCTCGGGCGGGGGGAGGCGGATGCGCTGAGGTCGCCGGCATCGGGCGGTGCTGCGCATCCGGCGAGCACCAGACAGGCCGCTGCGGCGACGGTCAGGCGGTGAGCTCTCATGGCATTCGCTCCTACACGGGGCGGGCGCACCCCATCCCCCTCAGTGTGAGAGTACCTCACCGCGGCCGGATTGAGAGGGGCTGGTTCCGCGCTCCGCAGCCGTTCGTTGCAGAGGCGGTGCGCCTCATCCCGCGTGGCGACTTAGCCGGCGCGGGCCTGGCTGACGATCATCTCGAGCTCGCTCTCGACATTCGAGTAGAACCACTCGGTACCGGCGAAGAGGAAGCAGCCCCAGCCTGATGACTCCTCCGGCGGCGAGCAGTAGAGCTCGCCGCCGAGAGCGGAGCTCGTGAGGTACCCTTCGGTCGTGAGCCGTGACGTGACCGCCTGCGCGTCGGTGTTGGAGATCGCCGAATGGCCGTAGGCGAACACGTTGTCCGTGGACGGGTACCCCCACAGGCAGGCGACACCGTTGTACTGCACAAACAGCCCGATCGGGCTGCCCTCGTCGATCATCTGCTGGCCGAAGTCGGGATTGAGCGCCCAGCCGTCGGCTGCACTGGCGGCGAACCCCTGTGTGATCTCGCCGTCGAGCAGCGACTGGCAGGTTGATGTGGTCCGGGCCGGAGGCGCGGGTTCGGGCTCGGCGGACGGCGGGGGAGCGGCGCTCGGCGTGGGTTCGGGCGATGCGGTGGGTCCGGGACTCGCGCTTGCGCTCGGGCGGGGGGAGGCGGATGCGCTGAGGTCGCCGGCATCGGGCGGTGCTGCGCATCCGGCGAGCACCAGACAGGCCGCTGCGGCGACGGTCAGGCGGTGAGCTCTCATGGCATTCGCTCCTACACGGGGCGGGCGCACCCCATCCCCCTCAGTGTGAGAGTACCTCACCGCGGCCGGATTGAGAGGGGCTGGTTCCGCGCTCCGCAGCCGTTCGTTGCAGAGGCGGTGCGCCTCATCCCGCGTGGCGACTTAGCCGGCGCGGGCCTGGCTGACGATCATCTCGAGCTCGCTCTCGACATTCGAGTAGAACCACTCGGTACCGGCGAAGAGGAAGCAGCTTTCCTCGCCCATCACCGACTGCTCCGGCGGCAGGCAGTGGAGCTCACCGCCGAGCGCGGAGCGCACGAAGTACCCGTCGGCCGTGAGCCGTGACGTGACCGCCTGCGCGTCGGTGCTGGAGATCGCCGAATGGCCGTAGGAGAATGCGTCGCCCGACGACGGGTACCCCCACTGGCAGGCGACACCGCTGTATTGCACGAACAGCCCGATCGGGTTGCCCTGGTCGATCATCCGCTGGCCGAAGTCGGGAATGAGCGCCCAGCCGTCGGCTTCACTGGCGGCGAACCGTTGTGTGGTCTCGCCGTCGAGCAGTGACTGGCAGGTCGATGTCGTCCGGGCCGGAGGCGCGGGCTCAGGCTCGGCGGACGGCGTGGGAGTGGGGCTCGGTGTGGGCTCGGGCGACGCCGTGGCGCCGGGACTCGCGCTCGCGCTCGGGCGAGGGGAGGCGGACGGACTCGGGGCGCCGGCATCCGGCTCCGCTGCGCATCCGGCCAGCAACAGGACGGCCGCCGCGGCGACGGTCAGGCGGTGAACTCTCATGGCATTCGCTCCCACGAAGGGAAGGGCGGGCCCCATCCCCCTTAGCATCGAGAGTACCGCGCCGCCTACCCGATCGGTACGGGCTGTTGCCGCGCGCCGAGTTCCTTGTTGACCTGTGGGGCCACCTCGGTCGCGAACAGCTCGATCGACTGCATCATGAGCGGTTGGGGAACACCGGACCAGTCCATCTGCAGCCCCACCCGGTCGTTGCCGAGATGGCCGTGCGTGGCGATGATCTTGTCGGCGACCTCATTCGGGCTCCCGCCGAAGATCGCGCCGCGCGGGCCCGTCATCTCGTCGTAGCCCTCGCGGGTCGGGGTCGGGAAGCCACGCTCCTTCGAGATGCGAGTCATCGAGGTGGCCCAGTAAGGGAAAAAGGCGTCCTTCGCCGCCTTCGAACCTGTTCCGATGAAGCCGGGGCCGGCGATCGCCGTCTTGAGCGTCGAGACGTCGTGGCCGGACTGCGTCGCCGCCCGGCGGTAGAGGTCGAACAGTGGGGCAAATCGCTCGGGGTAGCCGCCGATGATCGCGTAGCTTACGGGCAGACCCAGCATTCCGGCTCGGGCAGACGACTGGGGGTTGCCGCCAGTGGCGATCCAGATGTCAAGCTTGCCGGGGTTCTCCGGAGTCCCGACCGGGCGGGGGAGGACGAGCGCGTCGTCGAGCGCCGGCCGGAACTGGCCCTGCCAGGTGATCCGCTCGCTCTCGTTGAGGGCGAGAAGCAGCTCAAGCTTCTCGGCATACAAGGCGTCGTAGTCGGCGAGGTTCGCGCCGAACAGAGGAAACGACTCGATGAAGGAGCCGCGCCCGGCGACCAGCTCGGCGCGACCATGGGAGAGCAGGTCGATCGTCGAGAACTGCTGGAAGACTCGCACGGGGTCCTCGGTGCTGAGCACCGTAACGGCGCTGCCGATGCGGATGCGCTCCGTGACGGCCGCGGCGGCCGCGAGCACGGTTGCTGGCGCCGAGATCGCGTAGTCGGGGCGGTGGTGCTCGCCGAGCCCGAAGTAGTCCAAGCCCGCGTGATCGGCGAGTTTGATTCTTTCAATCGTGTTGGTGAGCTGTTGCTCGGCCCCGACACCCTGGCTTGTGGCGGGGTCGAGGTCGATGTCGCCGAAGCTATAGATTCCGAATTCCATACATAAGTATACAAAGCGGGGGCGGTGATAATTCCTGATTGCGCGGACTCAGGCCTCTGTCTGAGGACGATCGCTGGCTCGCTTAGCGGGCCGGAACGCAGCCGACAAGCTCGGCGCTGCGCTGCCAGAGCGCGGCGGCCAGGTCTGCGTCGCCCGCGAGCCGGTGTCGGCGGCCGTTACCGGTGAGGGTGTCGAAGTAGGTGCCGCTGGGGAATCCGGGGTCGACCGTCGACGAGAGCTCGATCAGCGGCACGGCTCCGGCCTCGACCGAGATGCCGTACCGGCCACCGCTCATGAGGGCGATGAGCGCCATGAGGGGGGATCCGTGCCCGAAGCTCGTGGCAACAAAGCCGGGATGGAACGAGTAGGCGCTGACGCCGGTGCCCGCGGTGCGCCGCGCGAGTTCCTCGGTGAACAGGATGGTCTCGAGCTTGCTCGTGCCATACGCCCCCCACCCGCCGAGCCACGGCCGCTGGGCCCAGTTGAGATCGTCGAGCCTCAGTCTCGCCCAGCGGTTCGCGACGCTCGCCGTGGAGATTACCCGCGCGCCGGACTCGATGAGCCGCGGAAGGAGCAGTTGCGTGAGCAGGAACGGTGCAAGGTGGTTCGACTGAAAGGTGCGCTCGTGCCCATCAACCGTGAGCGTTCGGGTCGGAACGAGGCCGCCGGCGTTGTTCGCGAGCACGTCGATGCGGTCGCACACGAACAGCAAGTCATCGGCAAGGGTGCGCACGTCGTCGAGCCGGTCGAAGTCCGCGATGAACGCGACCCCGCCAACCTCGGCCGCGACCGCCTCGGCGCGTGCGCGGTGGCGTCCAACGACAGCGATCCGGGCACCTCGGCCTGCGAGCTCGATCGCTGCCTGCCTGCCGATGCCGGAGCTCGCGCCCGTGATCACGACGGTCCTGCCCGTCATCGAACGATCGATGCTCGTCACCGATAGCCACCCTTCTCAAGTCCTGCCTCTACTTCGAAGCGGTTCTCAGAAGCGATGGGTCCGGCGGCGAGATAGAGCGGAACCAGGACGAGCCCGTATCGGCGCCACTGGTCGCGGTGCACCGCCTCGTGCTCGAGAACGGCGGGGGAGACCGTGTCGCGCGTGAGGAAGACGGCGCCGATCGTGGTGCCTCCACGGCCAAACGCCCAGCGAGGGCATCCGCGAGCGACGATCACGCCGCCGCTCTCCTCGAGGCGGCCCACGCTCAGGGCGCCACCCCACACGAGCCCGATCGCTGTCGCCGCGAGATAACCGGCGCGCACGACGCGGCGGTTTCGTACCAAGCGCACGAGTAGGGGCCGAGCGGATGCCGCGGCGACGACGGACAGCGCGATGCGTTGGAGGGCGGTGGGCATGCTCGCGCGCGTCATTCCCCATTGGTAGCACGATCCGCCCAGCGTGATCCGCCCACCCGGCAATACAGTGGGGGAATGAGGAGCACCGGAGCGCGCGTCGCGATGGTCTCCATGCACACCTCGCCCATCGCGGACGCCGGGACCCGCGACTCGGGCGGAATGAATGTTCTCCTGCTCTCAGTCGCCGCGGAGTTCGCCTCTCGCGGGGTGGAGGTGCACCTGCTCACCCGGGCGGAGGGCGAGCCGGTGGTGCGCAAGATCTCGGATGGCGTGCAGCTGCACGAGCTTCGCGCGGGCGGCCCGGGGCCGATCGACAAGGCCGCACTCTCCGTCGTCGCCGATGAGTTCGGAGAGTCGGTCGCTGAATTGGGCCGCGCCGGTGGCGGCTATGACGTGATCCACGCGCACTACTGGCTGAGCGGGATCGCCACCCTGCCGGTGGCGATCGAGCTCGGCATCCCGTTCGTGCAGAGCTTCCACACCGTCGCGGCGATGAAGAACCGCACCATCGCGCCGGGCCAGGAGCCAGAGCCGGAGGCGCGGCTGCGCAGCGAGATGTTCCTCGCCGGCCAAGCGAACGCTCTCCTGGCCGGGTCGGCCTCGGAGGCCAGTGCCCTCATCGACGAGGTGGGAGCCCCGCCGGAGCGGGTGTGGGTGGTTCCTCCCGGCGTCGACCTCGGACTGTTCCGCGCCGACAGGGCACCCGCCGCGAGCGAGTCGGTGCGGCGCGAACTCGGTATCGGCAGCGGACGGCCGATCATCGCTGTTGCCGGCCGCGTGCAGCCGCTCAAGGACCAAGCGCTCGCCATCCGCGCCCTCGCCGAACTGCACGCGCTGCGCGGCTGGGCCCCCGTTCTCGTTATCGCCGGGGAGTCCACCCCGGGCGACGCCGACTACCTCGCGTCGCTGCGCGAGCTGAGCGTGATGCTGGGAGTCGATGACGACGTGAGGTTCGCGGGGGCGCTGTCGCGGGAACGGCTCGCCAACCTGTTCGCCGCGGCATCCGTGACTATCCTTCCCTCGCACAGCGAGACCTTCGGGCTGGTTGCCCTCGAGTCGGCGGCGAGCGGCACACCCGTCGTCGGTTCCCGCAACACGGGGCTGGTCGAATCCGTGGCAGAGGGCGAGTCGGGCCTGCTCGTCGACACGCGGGACCCGCGGGCGTGGGCCGAGGCGGTCACGGCACTGCTCGACGAGCAGGGCGCTCGCGACCGCATGTCGGTGTCCGCGCGGCATCATGCCGAGGGGTACACGTGGGCGGCGACGGCCACTGCGATGCTCGGCGTCTACGCGAGCCTCGGCTAGCCGCGGTGCTCGCGGGTGTATCCCGAACGTGCATGATCTGATGTCGGTGTGGGTCGTGGCGTCGTATTTCCTGCCGAGTACGCAGTTGTGGCTGTTGCTCGCGCGGTGGGAGCGACCACTACTGCGTACTCGGCGCA